>CDZB01028717.1_pt1 | contig 20592 bp, 16 predicted proteins | sample 554961 | NCBI WGS metagenome assembly CDZB01 (sample SAMEA3182106, study PRJEB8094) | gut metagenome | biome: human; feature: gut; material: Stool; isolation source: human stools | place: Canada | collected 2013-02-26
CTTTATGGTAGGCAGACTGGAGAAATAAAAGTCACTCCATTTCCCCCTTCTGTCATCAAGGAAATTCTCTCCACATATAATTCAGCCTATACCAATGATGACCTACTGGCTCTCTACAGTTATACAGGCGGAGTAGCAGAATATGTAGAAATGATGATGGATGCAGGAGCCACGACCAAGGAACAGATGACAGAACGGTTTATTGCAAAAAACTCTTATTTCATCTACGAAGGAAAAAATATGCTGATAGAAGAATTTGGCAAAGACTATGCCCGCTATTTCGAGATACTGCAACTTATCGCTTCAGGCTACACAACTCGAGGTGAAATAGAAAGCATCATGAAAATAGAACTTTCGGGCTATCTCACCAAACTGGAGAACGATTATAGCTTAATCTCCCGTTATATACCGATGTTCCAAAAGACCAATCGCAACATTCGCTATCAGATAGGAGACAACTTCCTTCGCGTCTGGTTTCGCTACATCTACAAATATGGATACATGATAGAGGTTGGCGCCAATAAAAAATTAAAAATGGTCATGGACAAGAGCTACACCACATACACTGGCAAGGTTCTGGAAAGATATTTTATTGCCAAGATGATAGAGAGCGAAGAATATACCCAGATAGCCTCCTGGTGGGACAGAAAGGGAGAGAATGAAATCGATATTATCGCTGCCGATGAACTGGAGCAGAAGGTTATTTTTTATGAGGTAAAACGCCAAGCTAAGGATATAAATCTCGGCATTTTAAAAGATAAAGCCGAGCATTTCTTCCAGGCTACAGGCAAATTCAAGAAATTCGATATCAGATACCAAGGATTGTCGATAGAGGATATGTAAAGCAATACCTAAAAATAATGATTTTTGAATACCAGCATTGCTTATTACAGAATTATTGTGTAATTTTGCACACAATAAAATTAGGATCTCAACTTTCGCAAATGGGGAAGTTAAAGAATTTAAAGAAGTTAGAGAAGTTAAAGCCATATGCTTTACAGCTAAATATTCAACCAAAAAGGCTGTTGGCTATAACTTCTAACGACCGAAGGGAGTGATAACTTCTTTAACTTCTATAACTTCTGAACTCTGCGAAAGTTCTATAACAAAAAACAATTATGAAGAAAAGAATATTCATTTTTGCGGCAATACTGTGCATAGGAATGGTCAGCAGCATAATAGCAACAGCCAAAAGTTCCCACTCTGAGGTCATGACCAAGAAGGCAGACGGAACCTACATCGTCAATACCACAACGCTGGGGAAAGACATCAAGGGATTTCGCGGCAACACACCACTTGCTATCTACATCAAGAAAGGGAAAATTGTAGAAATCAAAGCACTTGCCAATCAGGAGACTCCTAAGTTTTTCAACAAGGTAAAACAGGGTCTGCTCAACAAATGGAACGGCATGAAAGTAAAAAAGGCGCAGCATGCCCAAATCGATGGTGTCACAGGTGCCACCTACTCCAGCAAAGCCGTGAAGGAAAACGTAAAGCGGGGCATCTCGTATTATCTAACGCATTGAACCTGCGCAAATACAGAAGTTGGAGAAGTTATCACTCCCTTCGGTCGTTAGAAGTTAAAGACTCAAGTTTTACAAGTGGTTTAAGTACGGGCTGAAGGCCCAAAAGCTCTTAGCCCAGGGCATCGCCCTGGGTACAATGACAATCAGAAAGGCGCCCTGTAAGGGCAAAAGCCTTATAAATTGTTAGGAGTTTTAAAGCTTTTGCCCTTTACCTTTCCGCTACGCGCCGGTGACCGTTGGTTCAGGGCGACAGGTTTGCTGACGTAATAACCCAGGGCGATGCCCTGGGCTAGGAGCTTCTGCCCTTTCAGGGCGTGTGGGGCGAAACTTCAGTTAAAGACACTACAGTAACGAATAAAAAAATAGGAAACAACAGACTTAAATATGAAATCATTTTTCAGGACAAAACAGTTATTAAGTCTTTTCATCTGTCTGGTCATTGTTTCTTCGCTGGCTATCGTAAAGCATGGCGAACTGTTGGGACACTCTTTCCGATCTGAACAGAAGCCACAGGCTGCAAACAATGACACTCTACGCATACTCGGAAACGGAACTGCCGTCATTAACACTTCTGCGCTGGCATCAGACATCACAGGATATGGAGGAAAGGTGCCACTCAACATCGTCATCAAGAATGGTGTCGTAGAGAACATTGTGGCGCTAAAGAACGACGAGACAAAGGAATTCTTTGACAATGCCTCTGCCCTGTTTGAGAAATGGAAAGGCAGAACGATAGACGAGGCGATGAACATGAAGGTGGATGCCGTAACAGGGGCCACATTCTCATCCAAAGCCATTATAGGAAACATGCAACGGGGACTTCTGTATGCCAAGAACAACCTGCAGACCGACGAATCAGGAAAAGACAACAGCAGTTGGGTTTCTTCTGACAACAGCGGCTCTTCTCTGTTCTCCCTAAGAAACATCACCGGTATATGCGTGGTGCTGATGGCTGCCATCCTACCGCTTTTTGTCAAGAACAGAAGGTATCATTTCTGTCAACTGATACTGAATGTCATTGTGCTTGGATTCTGGTGCGGAACTTGCCTTTCTTATTCTTCCCTGCTGGGTTTCGCGGCCCATGGCATGGAGATATCGGGCAACATCATTGCGACAGTCATGCTGATAACGGCCTTCATTTATCCGTTCTTTGGCAAGAAGTCGCACTATTGTACCCACGTCTGTCCATACGGCTCGCTGCAGCAGATAGCAGGCAGAGGGATGAAATACAAGATAAGAATGAGTCCCTTGGCAATCAAGCGGCTTGACAAGGTGCGCAAGTTGATATGGGCACTGTTGATGATATGTATATGGGGAGGAGTATGGAGCGAATGGACTGACTATGAGCCTTTTTCGGCATTCATCTTCCGTTCTGCCTCATGGATTGTCATTGCGACAGCCCTTCTGTTCATCGCATTATCCTTTGTGATCACACGCCCTTACTGCCGTTTCGTATGTCCAATGGGGACATTGATAAAACTCAGATACTAACATACTTTTACTAAAAACATATTAAAACTATATAATTTACGAAAAGATTGTATTGAAATCATGTTTTTCTGCTTATTTTTGCAACAGATTGAAATATAACAACAATGTCATTTGCATCAATATCCATATTGAATAAACATCAAAGATGTAATGTAGCCCATTATATCCTTCATTGCAACATTCGAAAATAATATCTATCTCATTACAGATAACATATTATTAACGAATTGAAATTTACATGGGTTTAATCATATTATATTTTTTAGGTGCGCTGTCACTATCCTTTTTATGCTCCATCCTGGAGGCGGTGCTATTATCTACTCCGATGTCGTTTATCTCGATGAAGGAGAATCAAGGCAACAAGACTGCCTCGTTGATGAAACAGTATAAGAACAACGTAGATCGCCCGGTGGGTGCCATTCTTTCGCTCAACACCATCGCCCACACCATCGGTTCTGCCGGTGTAGGTGCTGAATCTATGAAACTCTTTGGTGAAGAATACTTCGGAATCATTTCTGCCATTCTTACTCTGTTGATTCTGGTGCTTTCAGAAATCATCCCGAAAACGATTGGTGCCTCCTATTGGCGCTCTTTGGCGATGACATCTACCAAGATCATCAGGGTGCTCATTTTCATCACCTATCCTCTGGTACTGCTCTCTGAGCTTATCACAAAGGTATTTACACCGAAGAGCCATCAGGCTTCCATGAGTCGCGAAGAAGTTTCTGCCATGGTGGATGTAGGTACCACAGAAGGTATCTTCCGTGAATCAGAAAGCAAGATTATCAAAAGCTGCATCCGTCTGGCTGGAGTAAAAGCCAAAGAGGTTATGACACCATCCATCGTAGTGGAATCGGCTAACATCAATCAGACCATCAAGGAGTTTTACGAGCAGAAAGAGTGGAAATTCTCCCGCATCCCCGTTTATGACAACAATAAGGACTATATCGTAGGATATGTTCTGAAAGACATGGTGCTCAAGGAGGTTTCGGACGACAAGTTCCAAACCAAATTATCCGAACTGGTACGCCCGATTCTCTCTTTCAAGGAGGACGAATCCTTGTATCAGATATGGGAAAAGATGCTGGAAAAACGAGAGCACATCTCCATCATCATTGATGAATACGGCTGCCTTCGTGGCGTGGTTTCCATGGAAGATGTGATAGAGACGATGACAGGCGTGGAAATCGTTGACGAAGACGATGTTGCCGTGGACATGCAGGCTCTGGCAAAGGAAAAGTCGCGTATGATGATGCTGAAAAAGAAATAAAAGAAACATCTTACTCAACTTTCGCAAATGGGGAAGTTAAAGAAGTTAGAGAAGTTAAAGGACAAATGCTTTTGTGGATTTGCCCCTTCCCCATTCTCTTTGTGCTGTTGGCTATAACCTCTAACGACCGAAGGGAGTGATCACTTCTATCACTTCTGAACTTGCGAAAGTTCAATTACCAATACAGAATCGTCTAATACCTCCTCACGGGTCGATAGGTGATGGTATAGATGTGATGGAAGTAAGGCTCCCAGGAATTATTCTCGGCCTTGTCTTGCTCGTGTACGATACAGATGCCATAGAAGCGGGTGCCCGTGTCGCGGTATTCCTTGAACTTATCGATCAGCAAACGAGGAGGCTCCGGAATCATAAAGTCAGTGATCCACAGCACGTCGGCATTGACATAACGCAAGCCATCGTTATCGAGCAGAGAGAACATCTCGTCCATCATCTTGCGTGCATTCGTGCCACCACCGATGAAGGGAAGATGAGAAGCGCCTGACTGGCGCTGCGGCTTTTCAGCATCAGACTCATCCGAAGACTGAGGTATCTGCAAACCCAACTTGCGCATGCGATTGAGCCGGCGTTTCTCCATCAGGTCGACGGCATGGATATTGACCGAAAAGTCTATGAGATAACAGTCACGTTCCAGGTCCTCGGCAGTCTCTTCGAGCAGGGAGATTAGTGTGGAGGCTACTCGCTCAGGGGTGCCATACATACTTGCCGAAGTGTCGAGACACACAATCATGGGACCCTTGCGCGAGGCATGGGTGAAGCCCAACTTGCGTGAAGGCTTTGCCATCTCGCTCTTATAGCGGAAGGTCTGCAGCCTGCGCGTACGATACTTATAGATAAAGAGTCCTTCCATGTCCTCATCGCTATACTGTGCAAGTTCAAGAGGCAGCAAGGAGTTGAGGTCGTCGCCCACGGTGATGCCCTCAATGTCGCTGCCTGCCGAATGCTCCATCTTCATGTCTACGCCCGAGGCTATAGTGAGCCGGTCCTTGCCATTGGCGTCTGCCACACGTCCCATCTTTGCCACTATCTCCTTGATTTCGGGATAGCGGTCCTGTATCTTCATCTGGTTCAGCCTGCGTTCAAACTCTGTCTCGGTCCATCCGCCCGACATCAGTTCCCAAGCCTGTACGGCTCTGCTCTCGGGTATTCCCTTGGCCTTGATGTTTCGGGTCACCTGATCCATCATCTTGATGAGTCCGCTCTCGAAATTGTTCTGTCTGATGGCGATGAAGTTCTTCAGTTTGCCAAGTGTCTGCCTTTCGATACAGTCTTTCCAATCTCTCACCAGGCGTTCCCAGTTCTCGCTCTTCGAAGCGCCCTCGCCTTGAAACAGCCGCACGAAGAAAGGCTTGTCGAAACCGTCGGCACCATAATCCTGCTCCAACTGATTGAGCAAGGGATGCCACACCTGCCTGTCCATACGCCTGAAGCTGGTCCAGGACAGCACATCTTCGGCACGATGAAAGGCAGTCCAGGCACGCTGGCGCTGGAAACGGATGTGATGCACACACTCCACCACAAACTTGCCCACGCAGTCGTAGAACACCTTTGCCTTGATCTTGCTGTTCACCACCTGGCGCATGAACTTCTGCACCTCCTCACCTGTTGCGATGGTTATCTTCAGGTTGAAGAGATGAACGAGATAGTCTTTCAGCGGGTCTTCCTTCGTATTCCAGGGCATGACCTGTGCCGGCAGTTCGGGCATGATCACCCGACCTGTCTTACAGAAGTCGTCCAGCATCTTGAGGTAATACTGGGCCTCGGCAAAGTCCTTATTCGTTTGGTAGTTCATATTTTACTCTTTCGCCATCAAGTATTCGGCAAAGATTCTGGCTGCACTCTCCACTTTGGCAGCGCATGGGCGCGACTTATAGTATTCGGCTGTACGGGCAGAGGCGACATAGCTCGACTGGGCTTTCTCATGGCCTTTCAGTCCTAAGATCTCGGCACAGATGATGCTGCCATTCTGCTCTTTCGACTGGGCGAGCAGTTGCTGCACCACCTTATAGCATGCCGACTTTCCTTCGCGGTCATCGCCTTCGGTCTGTCCGCAGTCCAGTCCTACAAGGACAACTATTCCCGACACGGCACCGCACATCATCCGCATCCTTCCTACTCCACCTCCGAAGCCAGCACCGATGCGCTTCGCCATCTTTTCGTCAAGACCATACAGGTCGGCAAAGGCAGCCACCACCGACTGGCAACAGCCATACCCCTGCATGAAATTATCCACCGTCTGCTGTACACGCTTCTCCAACTCGGGAGTCAATTTCTTCTGTTCATTCATATCTTTTCACTTTAATAGAAACAAGGATTTGCCATAAAGTCCACTTGCAAAAATACGCATTTCCCCTGAAATAACCAAGCAAAGAATTGCGAATATGATTTTTTTTTGTAATTTTGCAGTAGTATTCAATAAGAAGGCAATATGAAATATCCTATAGGCATTCAAAGTTTCGATAAAATCATCAATGAGGGCTATCTTTACATTGATAAAACCGAGTTGATTTATGACTTGGTACATAATGGAAACATTTACTTTCTGAGTCGCCCAAGGCGATTTGGCAAGTCATTGCTTGTGTCAACCCTCGAATGCTACTTCCAAGGCAGGAAAGAACTGTTCAAAGGACTTGCCATGGAGAAATTAGAGACAGAATGGAAGGAATATCCTGTATTTCATATAGATTTCAATGGCAAGGATTTTACGAAGGAAAATGAATTGGAAAGTGTATTGACTGAATTTGTCGAAACACAAGAAGCTATATATGGCAAGTCTCCCTTTGCCACAACTCTTGGAAGTCGCTTCCGTGAAATTCTGAAGGCAGCCCACGAAAAGACAGGCTTGCGTGCCGTCGTATTGATTGATGAATACGACAAGCCTTTGCTTGACGTGATGGACTTGGAAATGTATGTCACTACCAATGAGAGCAAGATAACCTTAGAGGATTATAATCGTAATACCTTGAAGGGATTCTATTCCGTCTTCAAGGAAGCCGATGAGCATCTCCAGTTCGTATTACTCACGGGAGTTACCAAGTTTTCACAAGTCAGTGTGTTCAGCGGTTTCAACCAGCCCGACGACATCAGCCTCTCCGCCCGATACGACACCTTGCTCGGCATCACCGAGGAGGAACTCCACACCGTCTTCAAGGAGCAAATCAAGGAGATGGCAAGGGAATATGAGTTTACTGATGATGAAATGAAAGCCAAGTTGAAGCGCCAGTTCGATGGTTACCATTTCAGTCGCCGATTGATTGGCGTATATAATCCATTTAGCATACTACGTGCCTTCAACGAAATGTGGATAGACGACTATTGGTTCAAGACAGGTTCACCAACCTATCTTGTGCGCCTCCTGTCTCACGACAACGAACACATCAACGAATTGGTGGGCAAGTACTATACCACCCAAGACTTCGATGACTACAAGGCTGATGTGGAACGTCCATTACCTATGATATATCAGAGTGGTTATCTCACCGTCAAGAAGTATAAGCGATCAACCAACTCCTATCTGTTGGATTTTCCAAATGATGAAGTACGCCGTGGCTTCATCACATTGCTCACATCCAGCTACCTCAAGCCAAAAGAATCTCCAAGTTCATGGGTTCTTCAAGTGATAGATACCATGGAAGAAGGTGATGTAGAACAGCTCAAGAAACTCTTCACCTCTTTCTTGGCAAGCATTCCCTATTCGCAGCGTCGCAAGGATGATGAGCGAGAGAAGGAGCGATACTTCCAGTACACGTTCTATCTCATTCTCCGAATGATCAGTTCCTATACCATCTTCATCGAGAAAGAGCAAAGCGAAGGCAGAGTGGATTGTATCGTAGAGACCACAAACGATGTCTATATCTTCGAGTTCAAACTTGATGGCTCCGCCGATGCCGCCATCCAACAAATCAAAGACAAGGGATATGCGAGGGAATACGAAGCAAGTCCTAAGCATATCCATCTGATAGGCTGCAATTTCTCGTCGAAGGCGGGGACTATTGATGGGTGGGAAGTAAGATAACAAATCACAGAATGTTACATAAAAAAGAACTGGGACTGCATCTGATGATTGACACTAATATCGCCCAAGACTTAATAGTGGAATTGAGGGGAAGCAATAAAGAATAAAATTATGAAACTTGGGTATATACATACAAATAAAGATGAACAGAATCGAGTTCTACAGGTGATGAAGATGCTTTCAGAACCAGTAGCACTTGACGAGTTAGGCATTGGACGTATCCGTGATGCATTTGCAGATTTGATGTTTCCTGGTATATCAACTTTACAAAAGCACATGAAATACTTTTCACTGATGCCGCAATTATATAAGAAAGCAACGGAAAAACGATATAGTCGTTTAAGTGAAGTGCGTGCAGAGGTTATTCGTTTAGAACGAATTATGACAAGGAATCTTTATGAAGGTTCTGAAGATAAACGAGGAATAACAGGAAGTGAGGTTATTGGCAGAAATAGTAATAATTATGTGAAGTATGATCCCGCCTATATTTATAGTTCTGGTTTACAAACATTTGAAATTCTTCGTAGTCCTCAACTCTTTGAACTCATCTATGCTACCTCCAAGCGACTTCACTCTCAGCCACAACGATACAGAAGTGATAGTGAAGACAGCAATGATGACGTTAATGAGAAAGGAGGATTGTATCAGTTTTGCTCATTTCCCATTGTGAATTATGATTTTACCATATCTTGTTCTACACTCTTAACTCCAGAAGATAAAGGATTTATTGTGGATCATATCTTAAAAGCAAAAGCATGCCAAGGTACATTGTTGCGCTTTATAGTGGAACATGAAGAATTACCTTTGGCTAATGTTTTTCCTGGTGTTGATGAAAAGCTCTTGCCTGAAAAATTAAGAATCATACAAAAGAAAGCACAAGAGTTTGCAGACTTTATGTATATCATCCATCTTCGCTATAATTGCATATATTCTCAAAAAAATGGCAAGAAGGTTGATGAGACTATACTGGATAAGTTTTATCATGAACTTAAAGAATACAAGAAAAAATCAATCAATATAGAGACTGTCTTGGATATGGTTACATTACGTGAGAACAGCTCTAAGTTGTTCTGTCGTGAAGCAGAGAAATATTTGTTGTCAGAGAATTATTTTGCCCTTGACGACTGTATTGAGAGAAGAGAGCGAAGAATAAAAGGTTCAAGAAGAAAGATAGGCAATCCTACTTATACATACGACCCTAAATACCCAGTACACAATTATAAATTGAGTTATAGGTGGGAAACAGTGAAGGCTTTTGCTGATGAATTAAGAAAGGAGGTAACAAATGGCTGATACCCTGCTTAATGAAGTTATGTACAATGAAGTCCTGACAAGTGATGGCTATGTTGTAGATTTTGCTGTGTGTACTACTTATAGCTTAGATATGCCAATGTTGCTTTCTGTTCCTTTTATGCTTGGAACTATGAGTGAGCTTTCTGATGAAGCTCTACAAGCTCCTCATTGTGTGCTGGAAGCAATCAATCAGGCATCAGGGAAGTTTGCCATATTTTGCAACGCAGGCAATATTATAGTACCACAAAATTTAAAGACGAATATCTATTCCTTGCTTGAAAAAAGTATCGTTCAAATTTCTTTGAATGCGCATGGAAAAGGTTTTGTAAACTTCCATCCCAAAGTATGGATTATAAAAGAAACTAAGTCTGATAATCCAAACATAAGCCAGTTAAAACTGGTTGTTATGTCTCGCAACTTAAGTTCTTCCGATGACATAGATGTCGTTTGCGAGTTAACAGGAATTATAGGCAATAAAGAAGCAAGCAAAGCGAGGCTGAAGAAACATAAACCATTGGCGAACTTTCTCCTTTGGCTTGAATCACGTACACCTCAAAAGGATATAAGAAAAAGTATCGAAGATTTGCGTTTTTCCCTATCTAAAGTGGAAAAATTTATCGTAGATCATCCCTTTGAAGATTATGATTTCTTTCCAATGGGAATAGATGGATATGATGGCAAAGAAACATGCTTGGAGGAAATGTTGGACTATGCAGCCGAAACTATTATAATATCTCCTTTTGTTGATGAAGGTACATTGGAAGCTTTTGTTTCTTCACGTCCTGCCACAAAGAAAACTCTTGTTACTCGTCATGCCAGTATAACGGAGAGAATGTTGAGGATGCTGAATGATGGTGTTTATACTACCAAGGAAGTGATGACCGACAAAGTCGAAAAAAATGTAAGCGTAGATATTCATGAGAAGGTTTACTTCATTCGTAATGGTAAAAACTTACAGAATTATCTCTATCTTGGTTCTACAAATGCGACGGGTAACGGATTTGGAAGAAATGTCGAGTTTCTGCTTAGACTCCAATTTAAACCATATTGCATGAGTTATGACAAATTCCGTAGGGAACTTATTAATGACAACAAGGATTGTATCTTTGAAAAAGTAATAGATGTTCCGAAACAGGAAGAAGTAGATGAAGACACTATTAAGAACGAGCAGGAATTGTACAAGGCTATCCGAGCAATTCATTATGCCAAAGTGGAGAGCGATGGTGAACATTATTAGTATATTTTGCAAGAAGCATATTGCAAATGTTCCTGTGTTGGTTCATCCTCTTTACAGTCCTTTGCTGCAACAAGAACTTTGTGATGGTGTAACTTTTAATAGAATGCCTTTATCTGCATTAACAGAATTCTATATTATAAAGGTCGATGATATAAACCGTGTTATCAAAATAGACACTCATGGTATGCCAACGGAAGAGCGTAACAAGGCTATATTCCAGTCTATCATCAATACCAAGAGCAAGTTCATTAATTATTTGGCATTTATGCTCACAGATTCTCCTGAAGAATTCTTGGCAGAGAGTCAACAGATGGAACATGAATTACAGCAAGGTAAAATAGCAGGCAAGGATTTAGAAATGACCACTTCACTCTATGAAGATATGTTGAAAGCAGCATATCGAACTCCAGACAAGATAGAAGCTATCCAAAAAATCATAGAAAAGGCCGACAGAAATGTTATTCCTGAAAACTTCGATAGAATGTACAAACAATTTCAAACAGCAATCAAATATATCAAACGTTTATGACAACAACAGATTTTCAAGAAGCTACAGCACAAAGAATACTCCATATATTCAAGGATATGGGGCATAGACGTGTTCTGCTTGCTGATGAAGTGGGATTAGGAAAGACTATGGTTGCAAAAAGAGTTATCGACTTGGTAAAGGAATGGCATAAACAAGATGGTGATGACTTTTTCAAAGTTGTTTATATATGCTCTAATATCAACATCGCAGACCAAAACATAGAAAAATTGGGTATCGCCAATAAGATGAATATCAATCAAAGCCGTTTGTCTATGCAACATTTGTTTATTACATTGGCAAATAAGGACATACGTGACAATGCCCAAAATGTAGATATGCCTGAATCCATCATACCTCTAACACCATCTACATCCTTTAGGTTGACTAATTCATTGGGTACAGCCCATGAGCGTGCTTTGATGTTTGATATTTTGAAGCATGATGATCGTCTTGCTAATAAAGAGAATGAACTTTATGATTTTTTCAGTGCTGATGTAAAAAACTGGGATGATTTAGTGACATATTATGACAATGAGATAAACAAATGTAGTCATTGTAAGATAAACGACACAGGGTTAAACTACTTGGATTATATACTTGTCCAAATAAAAGCTTTAGTTTCTGAGGAAACTTGCAAAGAACTTTGCGAATGTGCCATTGCTGTCTCATACTCTTGGAGCAGAAAATCTGAGGTGATTAACAAATTACGCAGGGCTTTTGCTATCATCGGTATTGACATGCTTGATCCAGACCTTGTCATCATGGACGAATTTCAACGTTTTAGCGACCTACTTGGCAATGGGGAGAGTGAGCAATCCATTCTTACTCAAAAGTTCTTTGACCCATCAAAAAACAACACAAAAATTTTGCTTCTTTCGGCAACGCCCTATAAACCATATTCTACATTGGAGGAAATCAATGAGGATGGAAAGGATGAGCATTTTGAGGAATTCATGAAAGTTATGGATTTCTTGTTTGTAAGCAAAGATGAGGCAAATCGCTTTCAATTAAAGTGGCAGAAATATTCTGCGGCTCTCAAGCGTACTGATGTAAAAGATATCGCTCCTATCATTGTCGCAAAAGAAGAAGCACAAGATGAACTTTATGGTGTCATGTACAGAACAGAACGATTCAATAGTGGTATAATAAAAGAGATAGTCACAGATATAGACCTTGTTACAGAGGATATACTTGCTTATGCACAAGGACAGAAATTGCTGGACACGCTCGAACTGCGAAACATCCCAATTGAGTATGTCAAGTCGGCACCGTACTTGTTGTCTTTTATGGACAAATATGAGTTAAAGAAAAGCATTATAGCAAGAATACAAAAGTCAAAAGTTTGGGAAAAATGTCGAATTGAAACTTTATTGCTGGCAAAATACAAAATCAACAATTATAAAGAGGTTAAAGCAGACAACGGAAAATTACAATACTTTCACAATCTTGTATTTGGACAAAAACACGAGAAAATTATTCAGTACTTACTATGGGTGCCAGCATCGCATCCATATTATCAAGCAGGTGGATTGTTTGAAAATGGAGAGGCTAAACATTTCTCTAAGTTCATCCTGTTCTCATCTTGGGAAATGGTACCAAGAATGGTATCATGTATGATGTCATATTATGCGGAACTTTATACTATAGGAGAGGTTAGGCGTTTGTTTGGAAAAGAAGACAAACGAATAAATCAGATTCGCTATATTCCTGAAAGAAGAGCGAATGGAACACCGAAGGATCGATATGGAGAAAACAGACTGCGAACTAATAGTTTATTGGAATATCCTTGTAAGGCATTAGCAGAATTGTTTGTTCCAAAAGAAGAATTTGGAAATAGACTTTCCGATATTCGTAAGAAGATAGTTGCAAAAATTCAAGATTTGTTGAGTACCAACCAATATACAGCAAGCTTGCCTAAACAAAGAAGAGGAAATGCTTCCTATATTTTGACTATCATGAAAATGCTCGATGGATGCTATGATGCCACAAATGATACTCAAATTTGCATTCCAGACAATGCTATAAAAGTGATGACTAACATTGCCATAGCCTCTCCTGCAGTATGTGCCTACCGTCAATCGCATGATTTTGAGGATGCTATCAAAGTAGGAAAAGCCTTCGTTTCATTGTTTAATAAGGCGGAAAGTGCTGCCATTATAGACCTTGTATACAACAAAAAAAGTGACGATGATTACTATGAATCTGCACTCGACTATTGCGTAAAGGGAAATCTCCAATCTGTGCTTGATGAATATGCTCATCTTTTAAATACCGACAAGATAGGGAAACATGTTGATGAGGCTATCATTGGGACAAGCAATTATCGGGTTGATACAAGAGAATCGATTGGCAATGAAGAAAAGAATTTGGCGATGCGAACTCATTTTGCCATTTCCTTTATAGACAAAACAATAACAGATAAGTCTATAACACGAACGACCAACATTCGTAAAGCTTTTAATTCTCCGTTCCGGCCATTCATTCTATCTTCTACATCTATAGGACAAGAGGGGTTGGACTTTCATTGGTATGCAAGAAAAATCGTGCATTGGAATCTTCCTTCAAATCCTATTGACCTCGAACAAAGAGAAGGAAGAATCAACAGGTATAAATGCCTTGCTATTAGACGGAATATAGCAAAGCTATATGGTGATAAGTTTAAATGGAATGAGATGTTTGAAGCAGCAAAAGAGCTGAAAGGCGATAGCTCTGATATGGTTCCATATTGGTGCTTGCCTACAGAGAAATTGACGAAAGAACAACAAGACTCTTTGGAATATATTGAACGTATAGTTCCTTTATATCCTTTGAGCCGTGACAAATATCGTTATGAACACCTTATGAATGTATTGTCCCTCTATAGAATGACATTGGGGCAACCAAGGCAAGAAGAATTATTGGACTTGTTGAAAGATATGCATCTCGATGAAGGGCAGTTAAAAGAATTGACTATAGACCTTTGTCCTTTTAATAAAAAACAAAGAAATGAGACGAAAAAATAATACCCACAGAACGGAACATATATATATTACAGTCGATAGTGTCACAAACCAATGTGTAGATGCTATCGTCAATAATGCCAATGTCACATTGTTAGGCGGATTTGGAATAGATGGCGAAATACATCAGAAAGCAGGGAGCGAACTGTTTAATGAATGTAAAACTTTGGGTGGTTGCAAGATTGCTCAATGCAAAATGACAAATGGCTATCATTTGCCTTGTCATAAAATCATTCATGCCGTTGCACCTTTATGGAAAGATGGAAATGAGCTAGAAGAACAACTGCTAGCAACATGCTATAGAAATGTATTGAATCTGGCTGTCGTCAATAAATTCAAAAGTATCGCCCTTCCTTGCCTTGGTATCATGCAGAGTTCTTTTCATAAAGAACAAGCAACAAAAATTGCTTGCGAAACAATTCGTCAGTATATTGATGAAGAAATATATGAAGGCGATATCATTGTCTGTTGTGATAGTAAAAATGATGCAGACATGTATCACTCTTTACTTCCAGAGAAATATAAGATTTATTCTCTTTTTGGTCGTAAAGAGAATGATTTGGACGATGTAACAGATTTACCTACACAATATCCTAAAGGAAAAGAAAAATTTCAACATCTACAAGAGCTCGTTAGAAATCCCTTTAGAGCAGAAGATGATTTATTAAAATATGCAAGACAGATTGTGCAAGCATGTACCGTTTATACTTATGATTCTCCCATAAAAAAGGAACTAATGTTTGAATTTCTATAGAGGGCTGAATTGGAAGATAAAAAAGTCGAAATAGAAATTAATGAAGAATATTTACCTGGTGGACAAAGACATGACCAACTGGATGGATGGGAGTTTCATCCGATACTTGTAGATAAATGATATTTTGTAAAATTTAAAGTTATAATATCGATAAAATAGTTAGAAGATACCAACAATGAACGAAACATTTGAAAACATAAAGCACACTGACGAGATTGGACAAGAGTATTAGCTGGCAAGGGAATTGTGTGTGGCTGTTGGGTATAAGAAGGACGAATACTTCAAGCCTGTAATACATAAAGCGATGGAATTATGCAGTCTAAATAGGCAAGATGTAAATTACCATTTTCCGCTAATGCAGCAAATGATAGAGATAGGAAAGGGAGGGCATAGAAAAGTGAAGTCCTATCGCCTCTCACACCATGCCTGTCTTCTCAGCCCCATGTCGCTCAGCTCAAAGAAGGAGATCTCAATAAGTATTCAGTTATCCAAAAAACTTGGATAACTGCTACCGAAGGAAAAAGGTATGAGGCTAATGTCTATAATCTGGATATGATAATTGCCGTAGGCTATCGTATGAACAGTTACAAGGCTACTCGTTTTCGTTAATGGGCGACTAATACGTTGAGCGATTTTATCCATAAAAATCGAGAGATCAGAGGTAGCTCCAGCCGACGATGGCTTGCTCCATTTTCTGACATAGCGACTGAAAATTCTGGTATTCCTGCTATCTGAGAAGTTGGTATGACTGCTTTCCTGATCACAGGAACTTAGACTTAATATTTTGTCTGCCTAAAGCACTTTTGTGCCCTGACTAAGGGCACAAATGTGCTCTGGTAAGATAAAAAGCTATTTCCGAGTTCCAGCATCCTATCACCGAGTTCCAGCATCCCTGTATAAGCCTTACCATTCTATGAATTATAAATATACTCAAGTAGTTAAGTACGGGCTGAAGGCCCAAAAGCTCTTAGCCCAGGGCAGCGCCCTGGGTATAATGGCAATCAGCAAGGCGCCCTGTAAGGGCAAAAGCCTTATAAATTGCCTGGAGTTTAAAGCTTTTGCCCTTACAGGGCGACGAGTTTGCGCCCATAATAACCCAGGGCGCTGCCCTGGGCTAAGAGCTTCTGCCCCTTCAGGACGTGTGGGGCAAAACTGAAACTTCAGTAACTTAAAAATAAAAGAAAGTATGAAGAAAATTTCATTGAGTGTAGTTTGCCCCATGGCATCCTGCACACGCAGCAACACTTGCGCCCGTTATGCGCAGTATGTCAAGGCACTTACCTGTGCCGATACCTTTGAGGTGCTCAATGTGAAGCACCTGCAGTGTGAGGGCGAGAAGTGCCCCTATCATCTTGTGTCAGAAAAGCAAGTATGGGCAAGGGGATTCCAGCGCATCTACAGTACCATCCCGGCGGGAAGAACCCATTATTTCTATTCCCGTACGCCTTATGCCCGGCGCAGGTTTTATAAGGCGAAGAATGGCGAGATAGCCATTGACCCCGACATGCAGCAACACCTTCTCTCCATCTTCCGGGAGCACGGTGCTGACATGAGCATCGGCTTCGACAGTTATGAAGAAAAGGACGTACTGGTGGAAAAATAAGTATCACGTGGATGCGCTACTCCGCATACAGTTTCATCGTGTCCTGACGGGTAAAGGCCAGCTCTCTGTAGAAATCGCGAAGATAAGACGAGAGTTCGGTCTTGTCGTCGGAAGAAACGAAGAGATTGTCGCCTAACTGGCGTTCCAGGGATGTCAAGGCATCAGAGAGGCTCTCTATCTCGCCCTCGTAATCCCTGCCCTCATCAGGACTGCGGCGGATGCGATGATATTTGATGTCCTCGGCAAGGGCATTCTTCATCTCTACCAACTTGTCGGCATGAGGAGCAAAGAGTGCTTTGATGACGAGCGCACGGATGGCATCCCTCTCCTCCGGCTCCTGCCACAGGCAATGGTAGATGGGAAGAAGATCGCATACTGCCACTTCCGCCCGATCCTGCATAAAGGCTGAGGTACGAAGCAGGCGCATGATGTTCTTCCAGCGACGGTCGCTCACATACACATGACGGCGCTCGGCAGCCTCATCCACATTCACGGCTCTCAGGGATTTGCGGATAGCAGAAATGGCATCGAGTACCTCCTCCTTCACTCCTATACGATCGATGGTCTTCGACCATTCCGCATACTCCTCAGCAGTAATCGCATTCGACCGGGCACTGCCTTCGGTCTCCGCACACTGTCCTCCCGCTTCACTCTTCACCTCCAAGAGCATCTCTCGGAAGTTCTTCTCCTGCCGGATGGGACGGCTCTCTATGCGGATGACGAATCGGTCCCACAGCGCCTCCAGTCCCTCGCCCTTGGCTGGCAACTCGTTGCTGGCAGCCACGAGGAGTTTCAGCGGCAACTCTATTTCGCGTATGCCGTTGCGGAACAGTTTCTCGTTGATGACCGTGAGCAGGGTGTTCTGTATGGCAGGACCCGCCTTCCATATCTCATCGAGGAAAACGACATCGGCTGTAGGAAGATAACCATCCACAGCACGCTCATAGGTGTCGGAGGTCTTCAGTTTCTGTATGCTCACAGGACCGAAGATCTCATCGGGCGTAGAGAAGCGCGACATGAGATACTCGAAATTGCGTGCTCCACGGAAGGCACACTTCAGCTGTCGTGCCACCATACTCTTGGCCACACCCGGTGGACCTAAAAGAATAACGCTCTCGCCTGCCAGAGCGGCAAGGAGCGAGAGCGATATTTCTGTTTCTTTCTCATAAATGCCCCGGTTCATATCCCGAAGCAAGAGTTTGAATCTTTCTTTCATGTATTCAATTACAAATTCCTTAAAGATTATTTTTTTAGTTTATCTTTAAGTTCTTTTTGAAAAATGGCCTTGTCAAACAAATTTGCTTCATTTAGTATTTTCGCAAATTTCATTAACTCATCAGTTTTAACGACCACAAAAGATTGATCGGCATAAATATTCTCAAAACATAATTTTGCATAAACACCTTCTATAGAATAACATTCTATTTTTGTTTTTTTTATAAAATCTTTATCCAAAAAGAGCGCATGCTTAATTGTTGCATTAGGGTAGTCTTTACCGCCCAACATTCCTTGAGCTATAAGATAAAACCAATCAGCTATACCTATATCGTACTTATTATCCTTGATAAATCTCGTATCTTTCAACATACGAATTGTAAATAAAGTTTTATTTGCATCATAAGCATTTCCCACAAAATCTATATCATAGACAACATCGCGAACAAGATTATATTGCCCATCCGTCCAAAAACGTCTAACCAAACGTAGCTTACTATTATTATAAGACGGAGTTGTCTCGTATACAGTTTTTGTTATACATAATTGTCCATCTGAATTTTTCTGTATTTCAAAACCAGATTTAAAAACTTGCCCATAAGTTGCAAGATGTCCCAACATCAAACAAAGGGCCAACCCCAAAACTTTTATTTTACAATTCATATATCAAAAATTTTAGGATAATTATTTTATATTTCCTACTTTGATCAAATACTCAGCGATCTGAACGGCATTGAGCGCTGCACCCTTGCGAATCTGGTCGCCTGTGAGCCACAATGTATTGCTGTTGTCATCGGCGAGATCCTTACGGATACGGCCTACATAGACATCGTCCTTACCCGCACTCTCCAAAGGCATTGGATATACGTAGTTCTGTGCGTCATCCTTTACGGTTACGCCAGGAGCAGCCTCCAAAGCCTTACGGATGTCCTCTACTGCCAATGGCTTCTCGGTCTCGAACCATACGCTCTCTGAGTGAGAACGAAGTGAGGAAACACGTACACAAGTAGCACTGGTGCGAACATCAGAGTGCATGATTTTACGAGTCTCGTTGTACATCTTCATCTCCTCCTTGGTATAGTCGTTAGGAGTCATCTTGTCTATCTGAGGAATGACATTGTATGCCAACTGATGTGGGAACTTGTTGATATGGTCTGTCTTGCCAGTCTCGATGATGTCCTTATACTGCTGCTCAAGCTCAGCCATGGCTGCAGCACCAGCACCCGAAGCACTCTGGTAAGAAGAAATATGAATCTTCTTGATATGGCTCAGGTCGTCGATAGGCTTCAATACCACTACCATCATGATGGTGGTGCAGTTTGGATTGGCGATGATGTTGCGTGGACGGTTGAGCGCATCCTCGGCGTTTACCTCTGGTACTACCAATGGCACATCGTCGCACATACGGAAAGCGCTTGAGTTGTCAATCATCACAGCACCATACTTGGTGATAGTATCGGCAAACTCCTCAGAAGTTCCGCCGCCAGCAGATGTGAATGCGATATCGACATCTTTAAAATCATCGTTATGCTGCAAGAGTTTCACCTCATAGTCCTTTCCCTTATAGTTGTATTTTCGTCCAGCCGAACGCTCAGAACCAAACAACACCAACTCATCCATTGGGAAATTTCTCTCAGCAAGGATACGCAGGAATTCCTGACCTACTGCACCGCTTGCACCAACAATTGCTACTTTCATAATCGAATCTTTTTAAAAGTTGTTTAAAGTGAATCTTTTGGAAAAGAAAAGAATGCTCCTTTCCAGCATGATGATTTCTCATCTTTGGTTGTCTTCTAACGCTTATCCTCTCAAATCCGCTGCAAAGGTAAGACTTTTTCTACAATATCAAGCAAAAAATCCCATAAATTATTGCTTTTTGTTGCATTTTTATTACTTTTGCTAACATTTCTGCATTATTTTGCATAAAATAAGAGAAAAAATATTCGTTCAACTCCTTACCTATCCCATCGAAATGTCGCTACAAGATATAATAAACAACCCAACAAAAACCAGATCAGCAAAAAACTTTTGTCGTTTATTGATGGGCGTTTTTGTTTTGCGTCCTTCTTTTATGATATTAGCAGTATAGTACAAATCATATTATATATGACTTTAATAATTAAAGCTCAATCAGTTTCTATTGATTATCGTTTTTATTCCAAAGGAATATTAGGGCTGAATACCAAACACTTATAGTCTTCCAACTTTTTTATTGAACATTTTATTAAAGAAGGAGTAAAAGTCGCTAAAAGGCTTTTCTAAACCTATCTTGCAACTCCTTGATTCGCTCTAAAAGCTTTTCGAAAGATAAAGCCTGACCATAGATAAAGTGGTTACACATCTCTGCATAATCACCTTCCCAATCCTTCATCAACTCTTGCCTAGGAACGAAATCAATCTCACTAGGCATCAACTTAGAATAATCTACATACCCAACAGCATAGTATATGGAACGATGCTTAACTATACGCTCATACAAATCAATATCCTGCAGGGCTTGTTTGCCAAATCCTGTATCCATCAAGCGTTCGAGATCATAAAGATGTCTAGACATTCGGACATGACGAGGAGTCTGTTTCTGAAACTCCTCGCATAGCAGGAATGCCTTCTCTAGGAATGTTCGAGTAGGCACAACTGTTCTG
>CDZB01076498.1_pt1 | contig 20392 bp, 17 predicted proteins | sample 554961 | NCBI WGS metagenome assembly CDZB01 (sample SAMEA3182106, study PRJEB8094) | gut metagenome | biome: human; feature: gut; material: Stool; isolation source: human stools | place: Canada | collected 2013-02-26
CCGTGGGAATATGACCATGAACTATATAAGCGAAGGAATATTATCGAAAGACTGTTTCGATGGCTAAAAGCGTTTCGCAGAGTGTGTACAAGATATGATAAACTCGATGTTATCTTCCTGTCATTCGTTCAAATCGCGTGCGTCTTCATGTGGCTAAAATAGTGTCAACAGGCTCTAGCTAAACAAAAAAGAATATCGAAGTCAATTCATTGTTTGACACAAAAGATAGATGTAAATGAACATATGAATGATAATTTAGCGGCTTAATCGGTAATGGTAGCCTGACCGTTCACAAGCATAGGAAGCAGCCAGTCTCTAACTTTGATAAGCTCACGGTTTTCGCATATATTTTGACTGATCTGAGCAAACATATCCTTTGTAACAGTGTGATACTGTTCGAGTATCTCATTCGAAGGGATAATGAAAGCGATGGATTCCATATCATCGTTATTAACCGCTTCCTGGGTAGCCCCATGAGCCAGAATATCCTTTACAATTTCAAATCTTGGATTTGAGATAAAGGATGAAACATACTCGAAAGACATTTCGGTACATTGCAATCCGCAAAAGCCGGTTGAAAGAATCGCTGAATCAATAATAGGAGCCATTTCCTTATTCAGGAAAAGATGCTTGATGCTATTCTTCATCTTAGCGAACCAAACACTGTTGATTGTTGGTTGCATATTGGCTCTACCCTCACGGTTCTCATAATCAATTATTGAACCTGAAGCGATATTTGTACCTGTTACTTCTGCAGTTGCAAGGTATTCCTTAGTCGTAAATGCATCCACACCGGGTTTGATAACCTGCGTTAAAGGATTGTTTATGATACTGGCAACGGTCCAGCCCGAAGGGATTGCTCTTTTGATTTTATCGTTCCAAACCATCTCGCCGCCGGCTGTATAATATGGTTTTCCATTGACATCCGGGAAATCAAACTGAGTAAACCAATAGTCATAAATAGTGCTGATTGTTTGCCATAAATTATCATTTGTGCGTTCATTCAACTCTATTTTTTCATCAAGTTTTTGAAGGACATTTGCAACGTTTCTCTGTGTTTCAACATCTGGCAAAGGAACATCTATATCCTCGAACACGCCTTTACTCAGTATCGGTGTTCTGGTTACAGACGCAATGGAGAATAAATAATCCTTTTTTGTTTTGAGCCAGTAATACAAATAAGCAGGGATACATTCTTTCTTGATTTTTGTGATTGAGTTGATTTGTTGATTTGTCGCACACTTCTCAAAGCACATGGCTACATTTCCCATGTCCCAGCCAATACAACCTACCAAGATACTTTCACCAGAAATGCTATTTGATTTTATGCTGTTCAATCCTGCTTCTGTTATTGTTTTCTCCGATGTTGTGACTTTATAACTTCCATGCAATTCAGTCGGAGTAACAAACATATACTGACCGTCGTAATAGTCCGCACGAGCCGTGAGGGGTGTTTTTCCTGTTACGACTGTACCGATGTCTTTGATTTTTTTGTGGGATAAATCATAATGTTTGCTTCCTCATCCTATATATTTTCTGTGTGCCATTTTTACATTGTTTTGCTTAACCATGGCGTATTGTAACGTGGTGTCAATTCGCTGGTGTCCAAGTAGTTTTTGAACTTGCTCAATTGGCATCCCTTTGTCTATTGCCACGGTAGCAAGTGTGCGCCGGAATTTATGCGGATGAACTTTTTGTATTCCAAGTCGTTTTCCAAATTCACGAAGACGAACTTCAACGCCGCCAATGGTTAATCGTCCGTATGGGGCTTTTAGAGATACCAAAAGTGCCGGATTATTGTCCGTTCTGCTCTCTAAATACTCGCGCAAATGGATCTTTGTTCTCGCGTCAAAATAAACGATCCATTCCTTGTTGCCTTTTCCAAGCACAACACATTCCCGTTCTTCAAAGTTTATATCCGCTCGGTTCAGTAAGACCAGTTCTCCGACACGCATACCGGTCGAAGCGAGAATATCAACAAGGGCTAAATCTCTTGGGCTTACGCAGTTATCACGCATGATCTCAAGTGCCTCATCGGTATATGTCTCCTTGATGGTCGTTGCTGATTTAACCTTGTGAATTCTTCGAACAGGGCTTTTCAAAATCAGGTTTTCATCTTCAAGCCAGGAAAAGAAGCTGGACAGAATACGCCTAATGTTGTCAATGGTCACTTTGCTCGATTTCTTTTGTTCTTGATACTCTGTCAGATAACATCTCAAATCGTCCGTTGTAAGACATTTTATCGGTTTTTCAAGAGCATCAATCATCGAGCAAATCGTTTTTCGGTAGTAACCCAGCGTTTTTTCAGAACACCCTTCAATTCTTTTCGCCGAGATAAAGCGATCTAATAATCCGCTGTTTTCTTGTTCGCTGTCCTCGTTAGAAACATGATCTGCTTCGGCAATGTCGTATCTCGCCAGAATTGAGCGCAGTTCAGACGCAAGTGCCTCTCCTTGTTGATTGTTGATATACGGAAGCATTGTTTGTAATACTTCATTCATCAGTTTTTCTTTCATAGTCATTTCTCCTTTTTCATATTAGAGAATGACTACGGAGTGGCAGTCCCTTTTTTGACTCTTGCCACTCGCAAGAGTTATTTATGCCTGTAAATGATAATTTACAGCAAATGGCCTACGATACATTTATGCACCTCTTTTTTCGCAAAGAAAGCAACGGGAAACTTGGCGATATAATCGTAGAAAATGCAAAATCTCCAATTCAGGTTGGCGATGCAAAAGCAACAAATTTTGGCGATATTCCTTTCTTCACCAGTGGTGATGCTATCCTCAAATGGCCGGAAGCTCTTGTTAGCGGTCGTAACTGCTACCTGAATACGGGAGGCAATGCTGATGTAAAGTTTTATGTTGGCGACGCAGCCTATTCAACCGATACTTGGTGCATTACCGCATCTGGCGAGCTGTCCGATTATCTTTACCTATTCCTTGAGTCAATCAAACCAGAATTGAATCAAAAGTTCTTTCAGGGCACGGGACTCAAACACCTGCAAAAGCCAATGCTTAAGGATCGCTCTATCTATATTCCAACCTCGGATGAGCTTGATGCCTTCAATCAAATCGTTCAGCGGTGGTTTGATTTGGTCGCTTCCAACGTGAAAGAGTCTCAAAGCCTTGTCGCTTTGCGTGATTGGCTCTTACCGATGCTCATGAATGGGCAGGCTGTAGTCGAAGATTAAGCCGCTAAATTATCATTTACCAGTCCATACTTATGAAAAAAGAGGAAATGTATTATGGATATTAAAGCAAAACTTCGTCCGTTCTATATAGCAAGAATGTTATATGAGAGAACAGGCGAAGAGCATTATCTGACAATAGCGCAAATAATGGATACGCTTGAAAAAGAATACGGAATATCCACATCCAGAGGAACAGTTGGTGATGACATAAGAGCTTTGCAAGAATTCGGAATGGATATTATGGTAGAGTCCTCGACACAAAACCGATATTATCTTTTGGGGCGAACTTTTGATCTTCCAGAGCTTAAAGCCCTAATCGATGCAACGGAATCCGCCAAATTCATTACAAAGGAAAAAAGCGATGCGCTGGTCAGTAAACTTAGTTCATTGACCAGCAATTATGCGGCCCTTTCATTGACGCGCCACATTGATGTAGAAAACAGAATCAAGTCTGAAAACGAGAAGGTATATTACATCATTGATGCCTTGAATGAAGCTATCAACACAGGGAAAAAGGTTTCGTTTCAATACTTCACATACAATGTCAGGAAGCAAAAGAAACTGAAGTATGATGGATACACCTATGTTTTTAGCCCGTATAAGTTGATATGGAACGGCGACTATTATTATGCTGTCGGCTATTCGGATAAGCATGAAGGAATTGGAAGTTTTCGAGTTGATCGTATAGTAAGACAACCCAAGGTACTCGAGGGTGATGCCGTATTACCGCCTGATGACTTTGATCTTAATACTTACCTTAATTCAATGTTCCGAATGTATAACGGGAACCGCAAAGAGGTTGAGTTGATTTGCGATAATGAGATGATGGACGCCATTATAGACAAATTCGGCAAGAAAGTGAATGTCCTTGCTAATGATATGAAGTCTTTCAGAGTGATAACTGAAGTCGCTGTAGGAAGTGTTTTCTGCAGTTGGATTTTCGGTTTCGGCGGGAAAGTCAGAATTAAAGCACCGGAAAGTGTTAAAGATGAGTATGCAGCAATGGTGAAAAGTGCTGCGGCAATATTAGAACAATAAATCACAAAAGGATGTGAATGCACCTTGGAGATATATACGGTTGCTTTTTTCGGACACCGTTACATAGATAATTTCTCCCGAGTTGAAAGCATTATCCGAGATTTGCTCAATTCTCATGAGTACGTTGACTTCCTTATAGGAAGAGATGGAGATTTCGATCAGATTGTTTCATCGACCATTCTTCCGGCGGAGCATATCAGACGATAAAATATGCCGGAAACGAAATAAGATAATAATCAATATAGCAGATGAGGACATGTAATGGAACAGGTTGAAAGGGAAAAATTGACGCCGGATGAAAAGAAACAGCAACTGTTCTATAAGCAGAAGGAACTCTTTGATACCTTCTTAGAGCATAAAGCGATTTCAAGAAAGCAGTACGAAAAGAGCTTAAATGACCTTACTGAAAAAATGGGGATAAAATAATTTCAGAAAAAGGTTAAGTATCACTTAGGCCATCGCTATATCGTAGTAGGAAAACAAAACTGAGAAAAAAGAAAGAGGTACTACTATGAAAGCGACAATCTTCTGTGAGACAACAGCAAAAGGAATTCATACATTTTATCTTTCGACCAACGGTCAAAGATATTACCTGTTTAACCAGGACTATAGAAAAGGTGTTCAGGAATACTTCGGCAGGGGCGTATCGATTAACGAAGCGATGAACTATTCGAGATCACACAACGACAGCGCCTTGGTAAGAACAATGTCAAAGATTCCGAGGTATATTAAGTACATAGAAAAAGAATACGCAATCGAAGTTTTCGAGCAGACCCAAAAGCGTAACAGTAAGAATTACAGATACCGTGAATTGCGGTGCGCTTGACTTAGGAAGTTAAAAGAAAAAGCATGAATAAAATTATTATCTGTGGCATCCCCATGAAGGACAGAGTTGATCCTTCGATTTATGTGAGCGACGACAAGTCCATCCCGGCATCTTCCCGACCGGTTCGTTTCCCTATCAACGCATTTCTCGAGGAGACAATGAAGAGCGATGATTCCATCAAGTTTCTGCTCCTCGTTAAAAAAGATGGATACGGCAACTATAAAAAGAACCTTGATTGCTTCAAAGAAGAGTTTGAAGCCGTAAATGCAGAAATCGGTGCAACTGCCGATTATGTTGTAATTGATACGGAGTTTTCCGAAGAGAAGTCTGTACACGAAAAACTGATGGGCAGTATCGTGGATGAACTGGAGATCGGTGCACGTATCCTGGTTGATACCACTTACGGTCCCAAGGATCTTCCGATAGTGATTTTTACTGCCCTTAACTTTGCGGAGAAATTCTTCGAGTGCCAGATTGACAATATCATCTACGGTAAAGCTGAATTTGTAAACGGCAAAGCAGTTGATACCAAAATGTGTGATATGGTTCCTCTTTACTATCTGGGTTCCATTACTAATACTATTCACTGCGTCGAACCGGGAAAGGCAAAGTCAATGCTTAAGTCGTTGCTTTTCCTGTAAGCAGGTGAGAATATGTATTACGACAAGAGTAAATATGAATCGCTAATAATGAACTCCCCACTCTTTGGTATTGACAAAGAGCAGGAAACAACGGCTTATAAACGTGAGTCGTATAAAATGGTGGAATACCTTTACTGTTATCTGTTGGTAATCAACGAGCGGGATTACGAGCCCTCTGGTAGCGAAATCATGGATGTGGCCACGCGCTGCATAAATAATTTTGACTCATCGAAAGGCGTATTCCTTTACTATTTTAATTCCGCTTGGAAACAAGAGTATTCTCACATTATGGGAGAAAAGATCAGCGACGAACGTTTCCACGGTATTAGGATAACGGAAGAAGAGAAGCGTAATATTCGGAAGTATCTAAAGCTTGCTGAAAAAATGGATTCGTGCGTTTCTCGTTCGGAGCTTTTTGAAAGAATTTCAGAAGCCATGAACATTTCGGTCGATAAAGTTGAACTGCTGGCCCAAATGAGTAGCATGTTTGTGGCAAGTGACACGACAATAAACGAAGATGGTGAAGAAATCAATATCTGGGAACATGTATCGGATGGCACATCAATAGAACAGCAATTTGATATGGCTGATTCTGTAGGCGATCTTCTTCAAACTATAGAAAATGCCTTTGATGGTCTTCAAGAACGTCAAAAAGCCATTGTGTCTGATATGGTAACAATCCGGATATGGTCCATTATGGAGGAGATGAACTCATCAGAAAAACAATATCGGTTTGTTAGCAAGGATGTGGTTGCGGAGTATGAATTGACCGGAGTCATGCCAACGCAAAGGCAAATTGCAGACAAATATAATCGTGACGAGGCAAGCGTCAGCAGATCTATGAAAGAGTTTTTGAAAAAGCTAAAGCTAATAAACAGATTTCCATAAAATAGCCATACTACGAGGCTATAATATTCAAAATTAAAGAGATAGAGGTAATTCAAATGGGACTTAACAGTTATGTTGCAAGAGAACCGAGAGCACTTCCGATTTTTATTCTTGCTGATACCTCCGGTAGTATGCGCGGAGAAAAAATCAATGAACTTAATCTTGCATTACGCGAAATGCTGACAGCATTAAACGATGTAGATGACATAAGAGGAAAATTTCAGCTTTGCGTGATTGGGTTTGGCGGAGATGTTAATATTCTTCAGCCTTTGGCGGACATTGACGGATTGCAGCTCCCTGAACTTAACGCTGCCGGTAATACTCCGATGGGCGAGGCATTTGATACTGTCCGGGAAATGATTGAAGATAGAAATGTCGTTTCGTCCAGGGCGTATGCACCCACAATCGTTTTGATAAGCGATGGTATTCCCACAGACTGCTCCGAGGAAATCTACCACAGTAAAGAGTATTCAAAATGGGAACCGCTGAATAACCTGCACTCCGCTGAACGCTCTTCTAAAAGCCAGCGTCTTGCCCTTGGTATTGGTGCAGATGCCGACGGTGCAGATGCCGACTTTGGAATGTTGAAAGAGTTCATCAATAATCCTGAAATTCCCGTTATTAAAACAAATGATGCAAGTGGTATTACAAAGTTCTTCCGTTGGGTCACAATGTCTACTGTTGCCAGAATGAACAGTGTTAATCCTAATGTGACCTCGACAGTAGCACCAATGTTCGATATGGACGAAGAGGATATTGTAATATGATTTCTCGTGAGGAACACGCTCAAGGATTGACTCTTGTAACAGTATCGGATATCGGCTCCAACCATCGAGCATTGCTTTTGCCAAATCAGGATTCTGTAGATTTCATCATCGACGGAGAGGATTTTGTCTTGGCAGTATCGGATGGGGTTGGCTCTTGCCCCAAAGCTGAACTGGGGTCAAAAGAAGCGGTGGCATCGTGTATTCGCGTTTTCACCTTGATAAAAAATAGAATAATCGAATTTGAGAGTGATAACGTTGTAGATGCACTTATCAATGAGTGGCGTGTTTCTTTGGATCACGAGAACCTTGACGATTGTTGTGCAACGCTAAAGGCCATTTTCAAGATCGGACAAGTAATGAAAGTCGTATCTGTAGGGGATGGCTTCATTACTGTTTCTTCTGACGGACTCAATTTGTTATCACCAACTGAAGAAATGGCTTTTTTCAATGAAACCAGTTGTCTTTGTTCAAGAATAGAACCGCGTGATTTCTGGACAAGTGATTTCAATCTCGATACCCACAAACCTTATGCGGCATTTTGCTGCACAGATGGTGTTGCAAATGGCTTAGTTATAGGACAAGAACTGAATCTAATTAGAGATATTGAAGAAAACACCAGCGCGGACATGCTAAAACAAGAGATAGAGGCACTGTTAGAAGATATTTCTGACTACTGCTTTGACGACAAGACTGTTGGGGTGGTCAAATATGAGTAATAGAATGGAAGACTTGACTGGAGTAACGCTCACAGCAGAGAGCGGAAGAAAATACAAATTAACAAAACAGGCCGGAAGCGGAGCTCAGGGTGTTGTTTACGAAGAAAACGGTAACAACTATATGGTAAAACTATACTACCCTTCAGGCAGCGAGAGTATAGATGCAGATGTTCTTGATAGGCTACGCTTTATCAAAGATATTGCTATGCCCAAAAACTTTGTTTCTATTATTGATCTGATTACTCACCCCTACATCGGATACGTAATGGAAAAAGTCACAGAGCACAAACCCCTGAATTCTTACCTGATTCCGGATCGAAATCTTTCCTTCCCCGAATGGTATAATCAAGGACTCGGCCTTTATGAAAGGATATTCGTCGGATATATCATTGCTAAAGCCTTTGGAGAACTGGAAAAGAGTAACCTTTCATATTGCGATATTTCCGGCAATAACATCTTGATAAAGATAGCAAAAGGTGCTTCCGTAAAAATGATAGATGTTGATAACATCTATACTGCGGGGAAGGGAAAATCAGCCATTCTGGGCACTCCGAGATACATTGCACCGGAAGTTATAAGCCGTCAAAAAAATCCAGACGTGCTGTCTGATAATTACTCATTAGCAGTTATTCTCTTTGAATTGCTTAGGGTTGGTCATCCATATATCAGCGATGACGTATTGGATGGAACACCCGAAGATGAAGAAAACGCACTTGCCGGCAATGCGGACTATGTAACTGATGACAACTCCACCAATATGCTTCCGGCAGATATTGTCTTCACGGATAAATTAAAAGAACTGTTCAGAAGGTGTTTTATGGATGGAAAGCATAATAGGCTAAGCAGACCTTCAGCAACAGAGTTTGAACAGGCATTACTTGAGGCAAGTAATAAAGTAATAAAATGCCCATCATGCGGAGCTTGGCACTATCCACGAAAGGATGGTAAATCTTATGCAGGTTGCCCATGGTGCGATTCACCTTCAAGACCGAAAGCAATGCTGAATTTCTATGACATTCTTTTTGAGGGTACCGACTATCAGACGGGCAAGATACTGGACTCGAAAGCTGGCAAAAAACTTGTTAATTCCTATGTGCTAAAGGAATCCAGAAAGAACTTGGTGAAGGGTTTATATGTTCTCCGGTTTGATGATCCCAGTAAAGAGCATAGAACTGCTGACAACTACATAACAATAGCTCATAACGAGCAAGGTTATCACGCATATAATGAATTCGGCAAAGACGGTATTGTGGTAAAGCAATACGGGACAAATAAGTATATCAGAGTTGAAAAAAACAAAGCGCTCCAATTACATAGTGGCGATGAAATCTACTTTGAAATGGATACCAACAAGGCAATCGGTATTGAATGCGGCGGTAAAAAGTATTCATTTATCCGAATGGCACGATTTATGGAGGAAAAGGCATGAAGATCTCTGACATCTATACAGCAAAAGGTTTGAAATTCAAACTGACATATCTTGATGCTTCCGCCAGATTCTCTGTGGGTGCTCTTGTAAGCATCGAGTCAACTCAAAATGACAAAGAGTTCCTTGTAAAACAATACGGTGCAAAAAGCAATTCGGGTGAGTGGAAATCCGTTATTTGCAAGGCGGATAAAGCAGCATCTGATTATTTGGCTGATTTGTTTGAAACTGAAAAGGTTGATTCTTTCAGGTGTGTCTTTTCTACAGACGGAATAAATGACTCATCTCTGGAAATCCAAGCATATACCTTCAGATCCGTAGTTGAATATAAAACGCCAATATTTATACAAGTATCGGATAAACTCTTAGAAAAAACCTCTCCAGAAAAACTGTACCAAGAATATGTTTGGAACGAACTTGGAGAGCCTGCTTTGTTTTGCTTGAATTATAAGAACAGAAAAAAACAAGCAGCTGATCTTAGATTCCTTTCCGGAAAACGGTTTCTTATGGCACATAATACGCCCCGAGGAATAGTCGCGGCGAGTGAAAGCTATTTGAAAGACAGATACACATTCCCCGTTGACATTTATATCGCCCCTGAGATTAAGTTTATCACGGAGACCGAAGTGCCTCATGTAAATAACAGTCTTGCAGAAGATCTTGACAAGGTTTCAAATCCTGCATCCTACTTTGCAAGATGGGAAGCCTATAACGAATTAAGCAAAAAACTCTTGGAACAGGAAAGCAAAGAGTTTGGTAAGCTACATTATTCTTCTTTTATTTTAAAGTCAGACTTAAACGGAATCACTTTTGAATTTGAAACCGATGAAGAATTAGATGATTCTTTTAAAGGAAAAGAACTTGGAGTGTCGCCTACAGCGAGCACCAATGAAGATGAGGGATCTCATGTAAGGCCTGTTGCTGTTGGAGCAATAAAACGAATATCTCAAAAAACTATAACCACATACTTGGAAACGACGGACGGGTTTGACTCTATCCCAGAGACTGGAGACCTATCTTTATATGTTGCCGGTGATAAGATAATCATGAAACGTCGTGATGCTGCCAGAGAACGAATGATTAAGCATCAATCGCCGATAAAGTCTATCGTAGCCTTAATTGAGGCTGGCGCTTCCGAATATGAACTGTCAAGCAATTGGGGTAGCAGCAAGCCTGTTACCGAGGAATTAAAACGCAACTTCAAAAAGGCATCCAACTTGAATCCGGAACAAATCGAGGCTTTGAACATTGCTATCAACACGCCCGATATTGCGCTTATTCAAGGCCCTCCCGGAACTGGAAAGACCACAGTTATCAAAGCTATCTGCGAACGTTTTAGAGAAATCTTTGAAGCAGAAGAACGAAAACTTCAAAAAGATGACCCGGAGCATGCGCTTCGCAGTCCGAAGATACTAATATCAAGTTTCCAAAACGAAGCGGTAGATAATGCCATCTCAACACCACTTTCCGGTGATATTCCTGCTTACCGTAAAACTGCAAAAAGAGCGAAAGATAGCACAAAAGAACAGTATCAAAAGGCTCTGGAGAGCTGGTATACCGGTGTGCGCAAATCAATCGGAGAATTGATTGAGGACAAGGCAGCGGCGGAATTTGTAGAAAACAAAAAGAAACTCAGTGATGAGTATCTTTCTTACAAGAATTCCGGAGAAACCCTTGAACTTGCTTCGGTGTTGATAAAACACTATCTTTCTTTCACGGAGATCACATATCCCAAAGAACTGATTGATGCGGCCAATACGGCAATTAAAGCCGTTGATACCGGTGATGATTTCGATGATCTTCCCGATCCCGTTGTCGCAAAACTTGAATCACAAAGAATTGACAAGGAATCGTTTGAAGATGATGGACTAATCAATGCCAAAAGATTGCTTGCACATTTGAGAATCAGAGATGATTTGGAAATTGAAGAATGTGATATTGATGCAATCGCAAAGGTCTGCGGTCCTGATGCAACGGATAAAGACTTCAATAAATATGTTTCCGCAGTAATAAAACTGCAAAAAAGGCTGTGTAAGGTAAAAACCACCATCAACACTAAAGATAAAGGTGTTGTAAATGAATGTCTGCTTGCATTGCAGGAGTGCTTTACCAACCAGTATATGCGGACGCTCTCCGATATAGAAAGCAAAAAGTCTCTTATACTCAGTGAATTTTTGTCCAGGCTGGAACAGGAGTATGAGACTATAGTCAGAAAATATTCGATGACTACTGCGGCTACTTGCCAGACAAGTTTGAACTTGAAGGATAAATCTCAAGTGTTTGATCTTGTCGTCATTGATGAAGCAGCGAGAGCTAATCCGCTGGACCTCTTTATCCCAATGTCTATGGGAAAGAAAATCGTTCTGGTCGGAGACCATAAGCAGCTCCCACACATGCTGGAACCGGACGTGCTAAAGATGATAACTGACGATCCCAAATTTAAGGATTTGGAGGGAATTGAAAAGAGCTTATTTGAAAGGCTGTTCGAAATGTTTAGCAAAGGTCAAAAGCCTAAAGCAATTTCTTTAACTCATCAGTTCCGCATGCATCCGGAAATATGCAAGTTTGTCAGTGAGTCATTCTATGATAGGCAGCTAAAGACTTCTGAGACGATTACGCCTGAACTCCGATCCAGTCCGGTTGCAATTAACGAAGGTAAGCCGCTTACCTTTGTAAATGTACCGATTGCAAAAGGTGCGGAGACTCCTGGTGTTTCCAAGAGCCGCAAGGCAGAGGTTGATGCAATCTCGAGAGATTTGAAATCAATTCTTGAAACTGATAAGGAAGCCACCGTCGGAATCATTACTTTCTATTCAGCTCAGGCAAGCAAAATAAAGCAAAGCCTTGAAATGATTTTGAACGACGAAGAAAGTTCAAGGGCCGAAGTTGGTACGGTCGATGCGTTCCAAGGAAAAGAATTTGACTATGTTATGCTCTCGTGCGTAAGGTCAAATCGCCCGAAAGATGATAATGAGAAGCCGGTCGTAGGTTTCCTTGAAAAACCGAATCGTCTTTGTGTTGCTTTCAGCCGTGCAATTAGACAACTTATTGTTTATGGAGATGCAGAAACATTGATCCAAATCCCTTGTTTCTCCAACCTCTATGATATTTGTACTAATGGAAAGGGGGGCTACTATCGTGAGTATTGAGATTTTAACGCTTGGTCGCTTTGAGCCGAATGATAAAGCGGTTAATGTTGCACTTCCTGTTCTTGCGTTTGAATGTGAAGCCACTCCTCCCATAGAAAATTATCTGGATGCGTATGAAGAGGCTGTATTGAAGTTGGTTTCTATCGGACTTTCTTCACACGGCATCGCCGGTACTATGAATGCTACAGAAAGCTTAATCGAAGAAATCCTCGACAATCTTGAGCAGAAGAAGTATGTCGAAAAAGAAATTGGCAGGCCGTGGAAAGTTACCGATGATGGAAAAAAATATCTTTCTGGAGAGATTGGCGAACGTGAGTCTGATAATTCTCAATTCGGATACATGTTTGTAAACGCAATTAAGAAAGACGTACTTCCGTTCTTTTCTCAAGGCGATATAAATCAGATTGCTCTGTTTCGGGGAAACGCACTTCCAGCAAAACTTACGGTGTGCGGTGATGAGGAGAAGACTTTTGAGCCCTTTACGCCGAAAAGAGTGAAGCTGAAAGAGGCATATCGAAGATATTTTAAGAACGCAGATACTTCTAAACAGTACGACGATGGAGATATCACTCTTGAAGAAGCAATAGATCTCTTTGAAGGATTAGACTCTTTTGACGAGGAAGAAGATGAGCCGACCACTTTAGAATATGCGACTGCGGAATCTACAAGTGTTTTACGGGACAATATGTTTATACGTGCGTTAAATTGCCCACCCAAACGGATTTATTTAACGATGAGAATAATAATTGATCCCCAAGTTCCGGGCGGTTATCGAGTCGAATCTCCATTCGATTTCAACGGAATTGACAGCACATATTTTCTGCGTCAGATTCAATGGCTGGCAGCTACGGATACCACTTTCCTCGGGAACGAGCTGGTTGACACTTTCCTTAACAGAGAAATTAAAAAAATGAGTCCTTTCTATAAAACAGAAGAAAAGGACTATAGCGTATTTGTTCTTGAGAAGATGCCTCTGTTGAAGGTATATAAAGATAGATTCACCACTATATACGATGATATGGGCAGGATATATTCTTTGATGCAACGTCAACATAGCTTGATCGAAAAGGAAAACATCGTAAATAACATTTCTCGAAGCGTAGTCGAAAGTCTTTTTAACAATTTCTTTAGAGGAATCAAGAAAGAAACGCTGGTAAATATTTCAGGTACGGCGAAGTCCGATCTTGATTATTATGGGTGCAAGTCTCTTGTTCAGCAGCTCGCACAACGCACGGGATTAAATGCGTATAATATTTCCTGGAGCCATAAATATGCGTCGCTGGCTATTGGAAGAATGAGCACCACCAAAGGAAATAGCATTGTCGAAAAATTCATCAATGTGATAGTTCTTAACCATTATCTTGGAACAGCAGAAACAAAGAGGTTTTTATGTAAGAGCAATGCACAAAGAATGTATGACTTAGCAGATAAGCTGAATCAAATCAGAAGAAAGGTATCGCATGATACAGACGAAAGATTTGAACCGAGAGATTACGAATTCTACATGACAAATGTGTTTGAATTAATAAACGGCCTTTTAGAGGCTTACAAGGAGGATTAAAATGGCTAAGAAAAATCGCAACAATAAAAAGCCACAGAACCAGCCACAAAGTGCCCCCAAGCCTGAAGTTAAGGCCGAAGTGACTGTTGCCGATGTCGTAGAGAGCAAAACGGAATCCGAGTTTGAAAAAAACAAGGATGCCGTGATTAAAAAGTTCATGGATGACATTGGTATTTTGGAGAAAGAGAAAAAAACTGCCGATGAAGCCGCTGCCGAAGCAAAGCGTTTATCAGAGGAACTTGAAGCTCAACGCGCTGATTTGGCGAAAAAGAAGGCAAAAATCCAAGAAGAATATGATGCTATAAAGGCAGAGTATGATAAGGCGGTTTCGACTATCGACAGTGCTCAAACGGAAGCAGATGCCATTATTTCCTTGGCTAAAGAGGAGAGCGAGACAACTGCTGCCGAAGCGAAAGCTTCTGCCGACGCAGCTATTGAAGCGGCAAGCCAAAAGGCAAATGAAATCCGGGAAACTGCCGAAAAAGAACGTATCGAAAAACTGACCAGCGCTGCTGAAGAAGCTCGTGAAGTTTGGAAGTCTCAAATAGAGGATTTGAAAAAACAGATCGAAGATATATCGCGGCGTGAAAAAGAGTTGCATGATGCCCAGCTGAAACTCGACAGCGACAGACAGGACTTTGAGTTTGAAAAAGAAGCGCTTGATGACGAAAAAGCGTATGTCCAGCGCAGAAAAAAGCGCTATGATTCGTCAAGCCCGGCAAAAGTTGAAGAACTTGAAGTCGAATTAAAAGACGAAAAAAGTAAGTATGGCATGCTTATTGAGAAGTATGAAGCGTTGTCAAAACGTCTTGAGGAAACTCAGGTACTTCTTGATACGGTAAAGACAGAGATTGAAAGTTCCAACGGTGGAAAGAAAATCGTTTCTATGCGAGAAATAATCGCAGAAATGCAGGAGTTTAGAGATAAATACGAGCGCTTGGCCGCTGTATATGAAAAGTATCCTGATGATGCAAGTATTTCTGCTTTGGAGGAAAAGGCGCAGAGAGCGGAAAAACTTGAACGTGAAAATTCCGCTTTGGAACAAGAAAGAAATCGTTATCGTGAAGAAGCCGTCGCTGCAAGGAACGCCAGCAAAGAGCTTGAAGTTGTACGTCAAGAAGTTGAAGCTACAAATGCTTTGAATGAACATCTTCTTCAGGAGCTTGAAAGCCACAAAACAGCCTTAGAAAGCAGGACTGGTGATACTTGTCCTTCACTGTCCAAAGTTGATACGGAAACGGAAGAATCCGATTTTGTTGCCGATATCAATCGCAGAGTTCAGCGGACGTCTCTTGGATCCCTTAGAGATATTGTTTTCCATGTAAAAAATTACGCCGGGAGCAGAAACAAAGACGAGCGTCTATACTATACAGATAATGACATTCGCGCTTTCCTGGCGGGCATGGCGGTTAGCCGACTTATTATTTTGCAAGGTATGTCCGGCACTGGTAAATCAAGCTTGCCGCGTATTTTCTCCGAAGCAATTTCCGGTTTTAACAGATTGATTCCGGTTGAATCCTCTTGGAGAGACAGAAACGAACTCCTTGGATACTACAATGACTTCAACAAAAAGTTCAACGCGAAGAGCTTTACAATAGAACTCTATCGCAGCACAAAAAAGCGGTGTAAAGAGGTTCCTACTTTTATTGTTCTTGATGAAATGAACCTTGCCAGAATCGAATACTACTTTTCTGATTTTCTTGCTATACTTCAGGAACCGGATCATGACAAGTGGTTGATTGAACTTGTGTCTTCTGATATGAGAACGCTTCCTATGGAACTTCCTGAAGAAGTAAAGCAGAAGATGCGGAAAGACGATCCTACTGTATTTGCAATTTGGGAGAGAATCGAAAGAAGTAGGCAGGGTGATTTGAAGTCAGAAACCTCCGATGAAGAAAAAGAGATGCTTACCTCCTATCTCGCTAAGTTGGGACATCTAACAGGAGCAAAAGATCTGATAGACGGTAGAAAGATTAGAGTTACAGACAACATTTGGTTCATCGGTACTGCTAACCAAGACGAGTCCACCTTTGAAATCAGTGATAAGGTTTATGACCGTGCGCAGGTTGTATCTTTGAACCGTAAAGGCGTATCTGAAGGTAAGTACGCTAATACTGAAAAGAAATATATCTCAGTCACTGATCTGATTAAGCTCTTTGAGGGCGCAATTAACGCTTATAAGGAGAAAGCCGAAGTTGAAGCACGACTTGAGGAGCTTGATGCTGTCCTTATGGACAAGTTCGACATCTCATTCGGCAACAGAATTGTGGCTCAGACTGTTGATTTCGCTGCGGTCTTTACTGCTGCCGGCGGTAGTTTGGAAGATGCGCTTGATTATCAAATTTCTACGAAGATTTTGAGAAAAGTGATTTCCAGCGATGACGGAGAGGCTTTCCTTGAATTGCTTGATGCAACCAAGGATTATAAAGAAACACAGAGACTGATCAACAAACGTATCAAGGATTTGAGGTAACATGAGAGTTTTATATCAATCAGCATTAGTTAATAAAGAACTTATAAGAGGTAGTGTTTTTCGCACTACCCCTTGTAGGGCATGCCTTGTAATTGAGACTGAACGAAACGAACCGGATTTCGATCTTATTTATAATGGTGTCGTTGTTGATTCAAGCATTACAAGTTTTGACTGCGATGCAGATGCTGAGCTGATAGTAAGACAGCATGGTGAAAAATACTCATACTCTGTCAAACCGATAGTACATACGTTGTCAAACGAATACGCCCTTGCTTATGAACAATTTGCTTATGAGTACATGGATAAAACCCAAAATGAAATAAAGAGTATTCAGAGCGGACAACTGAAAATGTATGCGGTTGACCAAAGTGCAGAAGTGCATGATTGGACCGAATTGTTTAACAAACTGGAAATCGCTTTCCCTGCTTTCAAGGGCATTTGTGAAAAGCCTAAGTCTCATCTTAAAGCAGTAAATGAAGTGCGACCTATTGAGACGGTTAAGCGTATCGGTTATGAATCCATTCCGTATTTGGCGGCCCATAGTGAAGACTGGTTAGCCAGAACAGCAAGCGGATTAAAACCGGCACGACTTTTCTCTCGGGTTGAAGATGATGAGTTCCAAATCTATGAAAACCGTGTATCGAAAACGCTGATTGACCTAATTCTTTCTTTTTTGAGAAAAAAGGAAAAAGAGCTGAAGGATCAGTATGAACAGCTGCACGGAATCATGAACAGCGGCGTCCAGATAGGCAGTTTTGGTTTCGATGTTACTTTTCAAAAAGCTGTTGCTGAACTTATGAGTTCAGATGAAAAGGGTGATGAACACAGATCTAAAATACTTGATCTTGTTCGGAAGTTACATGAGCAGTCGAGATATTTGCTTAAGAAATACCGCACATTGCGTCAAACAAGATTGTATCGTTATCTGAAAAAATCAAAAGGCGTAACAAACCCCTTGAACGAAACCAATATCCTTTTGATGGACAAGCACTACAATGTGGTTTTTAAGCTTTGGAAGGATATTCATAAAGAGATAGCCCCTCAAGAAGTTAATGAAGAAAACGCGGTTAAGTTTTCAGACACCCTGTCAGACTATTTGCTTTTCTGCAAAACCCTATGTGGATATACCGCGCATGTCTTAAATTTCAACATTGAACAAGATGGCCTGTATAACAGAGAGAGCGACAATCTTGCTTTGTCGGTATCAGAATCAGATGGTTTGATTAGTGTGGCCATAAAGGATAAAACTAAGCGATATGTAGATCTTGAAAACGGTGTATTATCACCCATAATGCCCGGAGAAACATTTGGCAAGTTTAGTTTTGATGGTGTGAGACTCTATTGGGAAAATGATGCTTCGGTTGATGAAATTGAGAAATTCTGTTCCTTATTCAAAACGAGAGAAAGTCGCGGAAAGGAGCAAGCCGAAGAGAAGAAAAAGTATAGTGCAATAAAGTCGGCAATAGACCAACGGCAGCGGACTTACAGTCAGCCTAAATACAGCAAAATTGTTATTTGGCCAGCTGTCATTGAGCTTGAGAGCGATACTCGTAACACATTCAAAGAATGGGTCGAACTGAATGCTTCCAATATAGCTGAGACATATCATGCAGATTATGTTATTATCGCTGTTCCGGTTTGCGGAGAAGATGAGCAAAAGATTATTTCTTACGCAAAAGGAAATGGAGCAAATGTTATGATTCTTCCGTTGACGATGTTCGATATTAACTCGTTCAGACGGCTTCAAAATGTAATGCTTCGTCAGATCGTATCACTTAATACGGGGCATTGTCCTTGCTGTGGTGGCGAAATGAGGGGACGAGACAATCAAATGGTTTGCGATAACTGCAACCAGATGATGCTGACCAAAACTATTTGTCCCAATCCGGATTGCCGTCACGAATACTACTATTTGAGCTTTGATGTTTCAGCAGAAACGTTGTCCAAAATGAAGGATGTTGATCCTGATAACTTCTATCAAGTTGATAGCTTATACCAGTATAAGGACATTGTTAATATGTCAGTCGATACCGGAAAAATCAGAACTATTTGCCCGCATTGCGGTCAATGATGCTATCAGAAGAAGCCAGCAGATTTTCTGCTGGTTTCTTTCGTAAAATGGTTAAGTGCTCTGTAAGTTCTCCCTAATATGTATTAGGACAACGAGAAAAGGAGACTTCGAAATGAATACACATATTTCAATCATTGGAGCTTTAACCGGATAACAGTTCATCGAACTTGTAAAGATTTTAGTCACAGGCGGCGTAATTGTCGCTCTGGCTTACGGAGCATATAAAAACGGATACGTTCTGCAGGGCAGTAAGGACGGCGTTGATATAACTCTAAAACCTGCGGCATAAAATGTTAAGTTTATGCAATAGCATCTCTATAACATTTTAGAAAGGTTAAAATCGAAAGGAGTTCGTATGGGCTGGGCAAAATATTATGAAGATAATTTGAGCATTATGAATAACAGGCTTCCGTTTACATACGCAGAGAGAGAGGAGCCCCTCTATCAGGTACGTCCCTCTATTCATGAAGCTGTGAAAGTTGCTCCGTCTCGGAAAAGAGACAGAGCTGAGGTAAAGATTCATTTTACAGGTGGTGATAATCGTATCGCAGCCCGCAAGTTACAGATTAACGGATGGTGGTGGAGCAAGTTAAACAATTGTTGGTGCAATTATAATACCGCAATAAACAGAGCTTATGCTGAGCAAATACAGCGAAAAATGGACACAACTAATGCTGCTGCTTGAAAGGAGTTAAAATGGGAATCTTTGATGGACCTCTCTTTGATTTTAATGGTGATGGAAAAACAGATGCTTTTGAATTTGCTATGGCGATGAGTATTATCGAAGATATTGAACAAGAGGAACGCGAGCAGGAAAAAGACTCTTTTGGGGAAGACGATGATGACGAACTCTTCGACGATGACTGCGATGATGATTCGGAAGGATGGCTATAAAAAGACTGTGCATCCGTACAAGAAGCGGAGGTGTTGCCAATTGGCAGCACCTCCGCTTTGACTTTGTTCCAACCTATTGATTTTTCAAGAGTAATGAGTATAATAACATTATGGGATTTGAAATCCCATATAGAAACAGAGGTGCTGATATGAGAACAAAGAATCAAGAAACTCTGGACAGGATATTGAAGTTCGTCAACAAAGTATTATCAGGAGCACCACAGCTCTCCTACGATCAACGATGTTGCTGAATGTGTCGGTGTTGCCAGATCCACTACACATCGCTACCTTCGGGAGCTGAGAGATCGCAACCTGATTGACTACAGCAGAGGTATCTTGTCTGCTCCCCAGAGCGCCAAAATGAAGACTGCCTATGTATCTGCCCCGTTAGTAGGTTCCTTTCGTTGTGGCTCTCCGGAAGAAGAGGAAGAAGCTATCGAAGAATATGTCAGCCTTCCTGTTTCTATGTTTGGCAAAGGAGATTTTTTCATACTCCGAGCCAAAGGCGATTCTATGGTCGATGCCGGTATCGACGAAGATGATCTGCTTGTCATTGAGCGTAATTGCCCTGCTCTCGAGGGGGATATAGTCGTTGCGCTGGACGAGGACAACCAGAATACGCTGAAGCGATACGCCGGCTACGACAAGGACAGTGGGTATTACATCCTCGAATATGAAAACGAGGCTCGATACCCGGGCAAAACAATAAAGGTGCGGAGCTTTCAGGTACAAGGCGTTGCTCGGCACGT
>CDZB01046484.1_pt1 | contig 20352 bp, 18 predicted proteins | sample 554961 | NCBI WGS metagenome assembly CDZB01 (sample SAMEA3182106, study PRJEB8094) | gut metagenome | biome: human; feature: gut; material: Stool; isolation source: human stools | place: Canada | collected 2013-02-26
GGCATTATGGAGAGAAGGGACAATACGCTGAAGTTCACGCCTGTTATCGTGAATGAAGATAATGAAGAAATCAAGCAGCAACCTCGATACATTCCTATTGAGGATGTTGCGGAACTGTATGCCTTTGGAAGTCTGCGGGCAAATAGTGCTTTGTTCAACTTTCTGGGGCAGAAAGGTATTCCTGTCCACTTCTTCGACTATTATGAGAACTATACCGGAAGCTTTATGCCAAGGGAAAGCCTTCTTTCTGGCAAGGCGTTGTTGGCACAGACATCGGCATACCAAAACAAGAAGAAAAGAGTTGAATTGGCTCGAAAATTCATTCAGGGAGCAGCTTGGAATATGGTTATGAACCTCAACTATTATAATCGTAGAGGAAAAGACCTGCAGGATATTATCGATACCATTAAGAGATTGAGTAATACTTTGCCTGATGCTAAGGCTGTAGATGAGATAATGGGAATTGAGGGAAATATCAGACAGGCATATTATGCTGCATTCGATATCATTCTCGATGATTTCAACATGGGATCAAGAACCAAGCAACCGCCAGAGAACGAGGTAAATGCTCTCATTTCTTTTGGCAATATGATGTGCTATACCGAAACTCTCCGAGCTGTTCATCAAACTCAGCTCAATCCAACGATAAGCTTTCTGCATACTCCAGGAGAAAGGCGTTTTTCATTATGTCTTGATATATCCGAGATCTTCAAGCCTATTATCGTGGATAGAGTCATCTTCAAGGTACTCAATAAGCATGCTTTAAGTACCAGTCATTTTGATAAGAAACTCAACAAATGTCTTTTGAACGAAAAGGGAAAGAAAATTTTTGTAAAGGCTATGGAAGAGCGATATGACGAGACGTTTCGTCATCGTTCTTTAGGACGTAATGTAAGCTATAAGCATCTTATAAAATTGGAATGCTATAAGCTGCTAAAAGATATTTTGGGAATTGAAGATTATAAACCTTTCAAAATGTATTGGTGATATGTATGTGATTATTGTTTATGATGTAGGTGAGAAACGAGTTGGTAAAATGTTGAAGATTTTCCGCCAATATTAATGTTGGATTCAGAACTCAGTTTTGGAGGGAGAGTTGTCTGAGGCCAAACTTCAGGAATTACAAATGAAAATGAAAGCTATCATTGATGAATCTGAGGATAGTGTTATTGTTTTCACCAATAAAATGGGGTATAACATGAACAAGCAGATTCTTGGAAAAGAAAGAATGTCTACAGACAATTTCTTATAGAGAGTTGTCGATGTGGTTCTATTTTGCCGTTTTGAGTTCGGCAAAACCTCCGAAAGTGTTCTTTGACTTATTGAAACCTCCATAAATAGGAGGTTGTCGTAAGGCCGCAGAAAAAATATCATTAGGCATCGACATATTTTAGGAGTATTTTTTGTATCTTTGCACCCGAAATCCCATTGTGTACAAAGACAATTAAATCTTCGTTCTAATGGGTTCTAATCGTACCTTTATGGAATTGAAATTCGGTAAATTCTGCCTTGCAAAAGACAAACAACCAGTTCTAATCGTACCTTTATGGAATTGAAATAGGGGTGTCGCAGGAACGCTTAGACCGCGACCAACAGTTCTAATCGTACCTTTATGGAATTGAAATTGATGATGAACAATCCGGCACTTCTCAAGGCTCGTTCTAATCGTACCTTTATGGAATTGAAATCGTATTGTCAAAGTGTGATCCTCTGGTCTTTAACAGTTCTAATCGTACCTTTATGGAATTGAAATTTATGATAAATAGTAGATTTTAATATGGGCAAAAGTTCTAATCGTACCTTTATGGAATTGAAATACGTTACCTTTGACTTTTTCTCCTTTGGTACTTTAGTTCTAATCGTACCTTTATGGAATTGAAATGCAGGTGCGCCTGTCAATGTTGGAGCATTGGCTGGTTCTAATCGTACCTTTATGGAATTGAAATTTGAATTTGACTACGACAACCATGCTGCCATCTGGTTCTAATCGTACCTTTATGGAATTGAAATACGAGACTTATCACGAGCTTTACGATCCAGAGTCTGTTCTAATCGTACCTTTATGGAATTGAAATTATACCACACAGGCTTATATCCTTCTTCATCGTCGTTCTAATCGTACCTTTATGGAATTGAAATAGATTAAAGACCACCAAGGAAGGAAATTCGTTTCTTTGTTCTAATCGTACCTTTATGGAATTGAAATCTCGTCATATTATTAACTACCTGCTCAAAATCTCGTTCTAATCGTACCTTTATGGAATTGAAATAGGGTCAATTGACTTTAAAGGACGTAGAGAACTATGGTTCTAATCGTACCTTTATGGAATTGAAATGGCTGTGCGGTAAACATGTGTCTATGGGATAAGTCAGTTCTAATCGTACCTTTATGGAATTGAAATAGCCAATGACATCATCAATAAGATGCCGGACTTCGGTTCTAATCGTACCTTTATGGAATTGAAATATGACCCTCAGTAAACGGCTCTGCTAACGTCTGAGTGTTCTAATCGTACCTTTATGGAATTGAAATGCCCGTGTGCTTTGATAAGCTGTTCTGCCACCTTACGTTCTAATCGTACCTTTATGGAATTGAAATTACAAGTTAACGAGATAGTGTCATTAGTGTCCCGTTAAAATCGGGACTAGTTAAATATTAATCAAATAGCCCCGGAAAGAGGGGACAATCGAGTTCTTTGACATTATTGAAATCAGTCCTTTCGAAGAAATCAACGAGTGGTGTCTTATCCATAAGAGATATGCTTAGAATCTGAAGAGCTTCATAAGTTGATCGCTTAAGTTGCAAATCATGTTGTACGATAGCAACAGGGCAATAGGCTATGATTGCCGATGAGATTTGGATTCTCGCAGCATTCTCTGTAGTACCCCAAAACTTCTTAATCTTGAGGTGCTGCTTTAGCCATTTGAAGAACAGATCTCGTAAACTCTCTCGATTACTCAGTTGACCAAACATCATTGCAAGCAATTGATTCCAACAAGTGATATGCTTCACATAACGGTTTCCATCATACTTGTCAACCAAATGGCGAAACTTGTTATTGTCGAGAAATTCTATCAATTGGGCGAAAACGAATTTGTCTTTGTTCATTGTGCAGTATCATTGATAACTGCAAAATTACAAATTCAAATCGTCGCACCCTTGGAAACTCTTGAAAAAGACTGTATTTCAATTATTTCAAAGAGCGATTAGTCCACTTTTACGGGACTGTAGTGAACTCTCTTAATTATGAAAGGCTATCTGGTGATAAAACAGGATTATCCTCAGTAAGAGTCTATGAACAGTACCGAATAGAATTTCAAGAGGTAATAGAAGAAGGTCAAACAATCGCAACAATATGTAATATAACGGAGTTGTCAAATCATTATAAATAATAGAGCTATGAGTAATGACAAAAAAACAGATTTGAAAATGCGGGCTAATGATATAATTTCAGCTTTCCCTACACATCCTGGTGAAATTCTGAAGGATGAAATAGAATATCGTGGTATTTCTCAACGTCAGTTGGAGGAGGAGATGGGTATAGCATATTCTGCCTTGAATAAAATATTGAATGCTCGCCGTCCTGTAACAGAAAAGACGGCTTTGCTCTTTGAGGCAGCTCTTAGAGTAAATGCTGAGCCTTTGTTAAAAATGCAAATGAGATATAGTCTGCAATCAACCAAAAAGGATTCTTCTTTTATGGCAAGATTGGCAAAGGTAAGAAAAATAGTTGTAGCCTTGTGATATTTGCTTGAGGCGAAATTTTGTTTTTATTTGAATTATATTTCGAATAAACAGAGATACAAAAAAATATGAAGGGCAGGCTGCAGATCCGTAGCTTGCCCTTCATGATTAATATCTTTTTTAAAAGCTATTCCTTTCTTAGGATCGCTTTCTTTAAAGCATCTTTCCTTAGAACTTCTTTCCGAAGACGATGTTACTGAAAGTTTTCAGCAATATCTTGGCGTCAAACCACCAAGAACGATGCTCCAGATAGTAGAGATCGAGTTCCAGACGTCGCAGCATCTTCTCCATCGTATCCGTATAACCATTATAGAGGGTGGCATAGGAAGTGACGCCTGGACGAATCTGATACAGGAACTGGTATCGTGAATCGTGCTCCATGATCTGGTCGATATAGTATTTCCTCTCCGGTCTCGGACCGATGAAAGCCATATCCCCTTTGAACACATTCCAAAGCTGAGGAAGCTCGTCGAGGTGATGAGCCCTTAGGAAACGTCCCACTTTCGTAAGTCTCGGGTCGCCCTTTATTTCCAATAAGTCGGGCCCGTCCTTCTCTGCATCAATCCTCATCGATCGGAACTTATAGATGTAGAAAGGCTTGCCATGCAGACCTATCCTTTCCTGCTTGTAGATGACAGGAAGACCATCTTCCCATCTGATGCAAAGCGCACAAATAAGCATGAGCGGAGAAAACACGACGAGGCACATACCCGCTATGATAAAGTCTGTCGTTCTTTTCATTTCTTTGCTTTTTGTATTCGATGGGTTGTGAATATATGGAGTAGGGTGTATGTAATGATGTCAATACATAGAATCCAAGTGAAGTTGCATCCGATGTGGAACAGTAAAAGGTTGAAGATGATATATCCCAGTTGGAGTATCAGAATGGCAACGAGAGCCTGATGCTGGTTCATTCCTAATGACATGAATTTATGATGTATATGACTTTTATCAGCATCGAAGATAGGCTTCTTATAGTGTATTCGATGAATGATAACCCTTATCACATCAAATGTGGGAACAATCAACAGACTGTATGCCAGTACGATTCTTTCTGAAGACAATGGCATGATATGGGGATTATGCATCATAGATTTTACAAAGAGAAATCCCATGATAAATCCTAAAGTCAGGCTTCCTGCATCACCCATAAAAATCTTACGGTTTTTTTCCGGATTTCCAAACAAATTGAAACGCAGATAAGCGATAAGCACACCTACGAGGCCTGCAATCAATATGCAGTAGGCAGTCAGGTCGGTTGAGAAAAATATGTATAAGAATCCTGTCAGTCCGATGATAGATAGTCCCGCAGAGAGTCCGTCTATTCCGTCGATGAGGTTCATGGCATTATCCACAAACACCAACAGCAAAACTGTGAGTACAGCGCCTATATAAAAAGGTATCTCATAGATACCGAATAATCCATATAAGTTGTTGATATATAGACCACATGCTGGCAGAATACTTGCAGCAATGATCTGAACAGCAAATTTGATTTTAGCATCCAGACCTATGAGATCGTCTACAATACCTACCGAGTATATAAGCAGAAGGCTGATGAGTAAGCCTAAAGTCCATGTGCTCACCTGCAGTTTCTGTCCTTGTGCTTCCGAACTCATAATCAGAGTAACAATGAGGAAAGACAGTAACATGCTGGGAGTAAAGGCAATACCACCCAAACGTGGAATCAAACATTTATGTACCTTTCTTTGGTTGGGTATATCGTATAGTTTCTTTTCTTTGCAGAAATTGAGCAGTACTGGGATAAAAATAAATCCACAGATTGTGCTCATCACAAAGGCACCTATGATAGGGAGGATATAGTGTATCATTGTTGTTCTATTTCTTTGTTATTCCGTTTTGGATTGTGTGTATTTACTTTTCTTTATATATATAACCTCTAACTTTAACAATTATTGCATAGTAATCAAAAAAATGTATATTTTGTTGTAAGTATGTATAAAATGTTTCCACTTTGTAGACCCAATGAGCATGGTTCATCATATTTTAGTTCTGCCATGGTGCGAAAAGATGCGCATAAGCGAACGATTAATTTCTGATGTTTTCATTGAAAATATTTGGATGGTATTGAAAAAATGTGTATTTTTGTGCTAAAATATTAGCAATATGAACAATCCAAAGCGCATCCCATACGGCATGATGAATTTTGTGGCGTTGAGAGAAGAAAACTGTTATTATGTGGACAAGACGAGGTTTGTTGAAGAAATAGAGCATGCCAACATGTATTTCTTCTACATACGTCCTCGTCGTTTTGGGAAGAGTCTTACCCTTTCAATGTTGCGTCATTATTATGATGTGAATGAGGCTGATAAATTTGAAACATGGTTCAAAGGATTGTATATAGGTGAGCATCCTACACCTTTGCATAACAGCTATTTAGTACTGTATTTTAATTTCTCTGTTGTCAATGGAGAAATTAGTTCCTATAGAGAGTCTATGGATTCGTATTGCAATACGGTCTTTACTTCTTTTTGTGAGAAGTATTCACGGCTTTTGCCGGAAGATGCCTTGATAAAACTGAAGGAGAAAAAAGGAGCAGTAGAACAACTTTATTGTGTGTGCGACCTTTGTGACAAAGCAGGTCAAAGTCTCTATCTCTTCATCGATGAGTATGATCATTTCACTAATACAATACTTTCAGAGGTTGCGCGTCAAGATGACTATGCTTCGGAGACACATGGTACAGGATATCTTCGCTCCTTCTACAACGCAGTTAAGTCAGGTACAGATTCAAGTATCAAGCGAGTATTCCTGACAGGAGTGAGTCCTGTGACGATGGATGATCTTACAAGCGGTTTTAATATAGGAACCAATTATTCACTCGATTCTCGTTTTAACGAGATGACAGGATTTACAGAGGTAGAAGTACGTGCCATGCTGCAAGAGTACTCAGAATATTATGATTACAATCATTCTATTGATGAATTGATTCAGGTAATGAAGCCTTGGTACGACAACTATTGCTTCGCCAAAGAGTCTTACGGAAAAACTACAATGTATAATTCCAATATGGTTTTGTACTTTATGGATAAATATCTCAATAATGGTTGTGTGATTCCTGAGGACATGTTAGAGGAGAACATCCGTATTGATTACAATAAGCTTCGTATGCTTATTCGTAAAGACAAAAATTTTACCCATGATGCATCTGTTATTCAAGACTTGGTAACTTGTGGCTTTGTCGTAGGTGAGTTGAAGGCAGGTTTTCCTGCAGAGAGAATCTGTGAACCCGACAATTTTATTAGTCTTTTGTACTATTTCGGTCTTGTTACAATAGCAGGAACTTATCGCGGAAAGACCAGGTTTGTGATACCTAATGAAGTAGTGCGTGAGCAGGTTTTCAAGTACCTGTTGGATACTTATGATGAGAACGGATTGTCTGTAGATGTCCGTAAGCACGACGTATTAGAAGAAGGATTGGCTTATGATGGTAATTGGGAACCCTATTTTCAGAACATATCAGACACCATTTATCTTTTTTCCTCACAACGTGACAAACAGAAAGGCGAGTCGTTTGTACATGGTTTTACCTTGGCAATGACTTGCCAAAATCAGTTCTATAGACCAGTATCAGAATACCCTAATCAGGAAGGGTATGCCGATATTTTCCTCTTGCCATTGCTTGACATTTATAAAGATATCCAGCATTCCTACGTGGTAGAATTGAAATACGTGAAGTCAAATGCTTCAGAAGCAGAGATAGAAGTAAAAACTCATGATGCGGAGAAACAAGTATGTAAGTATGCAGAAACCGAAATGGTAAGGTTGGGTGCGAGGAGCACTCATCTCCATCGTATTGTGATAGTATATCGTGGAGTCGAAATGGTTGTATGTAAAGAATTATAGATTAGCTTGGTTGTCGATAGACTCAGTACTATTAAAAAAATGGATTACGCAAAATACCCTTCACCCTTCATCTTTTCGCTCGGAATGCCGATATACTCATAAAAATCACTAAAAAATGCTGTTACTATAAAAAAATAGTAACAGCAAAGTTAAGTATTTAATTTGAATATTATCAGATTTAAATTTGATTGATTATATTCAACATTTTTGCAGCAAGTTTTTTCCTGTCAAAATCCAAAGCTAATTTTTTACAGCCTTCTTTATATCCTTCGTATTTTTCTCTATCAAGAATTTTATGTAGCTTAAGGTTGAAGTCTTCCTCATTTTCTGGCTCAAAGCATTCTCCTGCGCCATACTTTGTAATTATTTCTTTTGCCTCTCCCTCAACACCCATGAGTATAGGTATTTGCATAGCAGCGTTCTCGAATATTTTTGAAGGAATAACAGTTTTGAATAAAGGAGATTTCTTAAGATTAATCAAACAAACGTCGAGAATAGATATGTAATTTGCCACTTCTTCTTTAGGAACAGAATCAAGCATGGTTACATTCTTACAATCCAATTGTTCTTTTATCTTTAACAAATCCTTTTTCATTGCACCGTTTCCGATAAGTAGAAAATGAATATTGGGGTGATTTTCTAATTTCTTAGCGCAAAACAGTATAAAATCTAATTTGTGCGCCATACCATGGGTTCCAATATACCCAATGATCGTTTTACCTTTCAAATTCAGTTTTTCTAACAAATCGGTATTTTTAGGGCGTGGCGCAAACATCGCTCTGTTTACTCCATTTTTTACAACATCGATTTTGTCGCTTGAAATACCTCTACTTATTAGATTCTTTTTAAAAGAGTCTGTTACAACAACTATTTTTGCGGCAGACTTATAACATCTTTTTTCTTGCCATTCAAAATAACGAATAAACATGTTATCTTTCATTGCCCCCACAGTTTTTATGCTTTCTGGCCACAAATCTCTAACTTCCATTATCCATGGACATCTCTTCCATTTGCTAAGAGCTCGGCCTGACAAAGCAGTGAAGAACTGAGGTGAAGTTGCAATTATAATGTCTGCTTTAATAAATAATCCAGCCAGAAAAGAAGTGCATGAATAGCTTATATAGTCAAGGGTTCTCTTAATAAAACCTTTGTTAGGAACAATATAGCTCCAAACCCTTATGACCTTTATGCCATCTATGATTTCCTTTTGCCAAAGTTTATTTTTGTAACCATCATAAACATGCCCCTGAGGAAAATTAGGGAAACATGTTATGACCGTTACATCAGCACCAGACTTGACCCATTCTTTACAATGATCATAAGTACGGGAAGCTGGTGCATTCACTTCAGGTGGAAAATTATCAGTTAAAAATAATATTTTTTTCATTTTTTGAAAATACCACAGAAGTCTAAAATAACCTTACTGTCAGTCCATGGGAGTGTTTTGAACTCATTGTGGGCAGTTAAAAATGCAACAATATCTGCTTTGTTATAAGCTTCATTGTAATCAGTCAGTTTATATACTTTGTGTTCTTGGATGTTTGGCTCCACAATAAGGATGTCTGCATTACTGCTTTCTTGCATTACTCGTGTAACAATATATTTTGCTGGACTTTCACGCAAATCATCAATATTGGGTTTGAATGCCAATCCCATCATAGCGACCACTGGTTTGCGGTTGTTTTGAAGTTCAAATTTTAGAATGGCATTCTTTACCTTTTCTGCACACCAGAAGGCTTTATAGTTGTTTACTTCGCGAGCTGATTGTATCATCTTGCTTTCAGCAGGGAATTCTGCTGAGATAAAATAGGGATCTACTGCAATGCAATGACCTCCCACGCCACAGCCAGGCTGAAGTATATTAACTCGTGGATGTTTATTTGCCAAATTGATGAGTTCCCATACGTTAATGCCTGCCTTATCGCAGATAATAGACAATTCATTGGCAAAAGCTATCTGAGAGTCTCTGCTTGAGTTTTCTGTAAGTTTGCACAATTCTGCTGTTTTAGAATTAGTAGCATGAAGAGTTCCTTTGACAAACTTAGAATAGAATTCTTTGGCCTTCTCTGTTGATTCAGGGTTTATGCCTCCAATAACTCGGTCATTATGAATCAATTCATAAATAATATTACCTGGTAAAACACGTTCAGGACAATAAGCTATATATATTTTTCCAGCTAACTCTGGACGCTCTTCAAAAATGATTTTCTTCATTTTGTCTGTTGTTCCAACAGGTGAAGTTGATTCAATCACAAACAAGTTACCTTCTCTGAGATAAGGTAGAACCATTCTTGTGGCAGATTCTACGTATGAAATGTCGGGCTCGTGATTACCACCTCTGAATGGAGTAGGAACAACTATGAAAAAAGCATCGCTCTCTTCTGGCTTTGTCTGGGCATGTAAGTTGCCATTTGCAACAACCTCTTTAAGCATATCTTCAATACCTGGTTCTACGATATGCAAGTGTCCTTTGTTAGTTTGTTCTACTACATTTTGATTGATATCAACACCAGTAATGTTGATTCCGTGTTTTGCTGCAATAATAGCAGTAGGAAGGCCTATATATCCTAAGCCCATAAAACATGCTTTCATATAATTGTTTTTATTATTTGCATAATTGAAAATAATATTTAGTAGTTAAATATTTCTTTTCAATTATTATTTTGTAATTTCTATATATCTTATTATTCTCTCACAGGCTTTTCCGTCTCCATAAGGATTGGTTGCCTTGCTCATTTTGTTGTATAAATTCCTGTCAGTCAGCAGCTTGGATACATTATCTACAATAGCATCATAATCAGTACCGACAAGTTTTACTGTACCTGCATCTACGGCTTCAGGTCTCTCTGTAGTATTGCGCATAACCAATACTGGCTTTCCGAGACCTGGCGCTTCTTCTTGAATACCTCCGCTATCAGTTAGAACAATGTCTGATTTCTCCATCAAAAACACGAAGGGCAGATATTCTAAAGGCTCAATGAAGAATATATTGCCGAGATTATTTAAGTCTTCTCCAAAGACTTGGTGAATGGGCTTTCGAACATTAGGATTGAGGTGCATAGGATAAACGAAATCGACTTCGGGGAATTTCTTTGCCAAATCTTGTATTGCATGACATATATGTAGAAATCCATCACCAAAGTTCTCTCGTCTATGCCCAGTGATAAGTATAAGACGTCTGTTTCCTACAAGGCGTTTTGTGTCATATCCTTTGCTTTTCAAATCTAATGATAAATTATCATCAAGCTTTTTGTCACTCTTAATTTTTGCAGTTACCCAATGTAGGGCATCAATAACGGTATTTCCGGTAACCGTTATCTTGTTTTCATCTACGTTTTCCTTAAGTAAGTTTTGGCGACTGAGCTGAGTAGGAGAGAGATTATAAGTTGCAATACGCCCTGTGATCTGTCTGTTCATTTCTTCTGGCCAAGGACTGTATATGTCATTAGTACGAAGTCCTGCTTCAACATGAGCAACAGGAATCTGTTGATAAAAGCCTGCTAAAGCAGCCGCTGTGCTTGTTGTCGTGTCACCATGTACAAACAGAATGTCAGGTTTGCAAACTTTGAAAACATCCCTCATGCCAAGTAAGACTCTTGATGTAATATCATATAAATCCTGACCTTGCTTCATAATATTAAGATCAAAATCTGGCTTGATGTCAAACAAATGCAAAACTTGGTCAAGCATTTCTCTATGCTGGCCTGTTACGCAGACTATAGTTTCAAACTCGTCATTTTTTGCTTGGAAAGCCTTAACCAATGGTGCCATTTTTATGGCTTCTGGTCGCGTTCCAAATACTAACATTATCTTTTTCATTGTTTACACTCCTATTTTATTTAGCTTTAGCAAGTTCAGAAACTATAGTAGAATAAAAGTCATTGGTGCAAAAGTTATAACTTATAGTTTTTTGTTTAATACTCTTTATAAACTAATATGACTTTGACTTCAATAACTTTATTAACTTCCTTAATTTCCTCATTTGCGAAAGTTTGATATTTTATATAAGAACCATAAAAACCTTAATATATTGTATTTTTTATAGGATTTTTGCAAATATCCCTTTTTGTAGTCTAAATTTTCTGAATCTCCATATTATATCTTCCATTAACTCCTGAACCTATGTAAGTTTAATCATGTTTGTGAATGTTGTTTAATTTTTCTTTTGTTGTTAACTGATACAACATTTCTGTTTTATAACTAATTTCATCCCAATTATAGAAATCTTCTATAGCTTTCCATCCCATTTGGTTTTGCTTAATTTTTTTTGTTTCATCTGAGTTCTTAAGAATATGAAGGAGTGTTGTTTGTATATTTTCAACATTAGCCTCTCCTATATTCCAGCCTACTTTGGCTATACTCATAGGTTCACTAATGCCTCCAGCATTTGTAGTGACTACAGGTATATGTTCAGAAAGAGCAGTGAGCAAAGCACCGCTTTGTGAAATATTTCTGTAAGGAAGAAGATAGGCATCAGTATGGCTTAGCCAAAACATATACTCTTCGTTAGAGACGCGTATGTTTTTTATGAAAACATTTTTATATTTTTCAACTTCCTTGTAATCAATATTTTTAAATTTCCCCGCCATGACAAGAACACATTTGTCAGACTGGTTTAATGTAGAAGACCTAAGCCATGCTTCAATAATTAGGTCGCTTCCTTTGTAGTAACTTTGTTCACCTAAAGATGTAAATACAATTTTATTTTCTAACTTTTCAAGTAATGCAGAATTTTTAAATTGTTTTTTATATTTTTCTTCATTATATTTCATAGTCAACAATCCATGTCGGATGATTGCTATTTTATCTTGATCAATATTAAATATATTACAGATTTCTTTTTTTGTATTTGCACTATGAACGATTATTTTATCTGATAAGTTTGTGTATATTTTTTTATAGATAGCTTGGTGTTTTGTTCCTGTGTTATGTGGTAATACATTGTGTGCTGTATGTATAATATGCACATGGAAAATCTTTTTAATGATACTCCAGAAGAAATAGTCTAATTTTGGAATCTTAAACCACTGTATATGAACCAAAGTTGGTTTATATTCGTTTATTAGTACAGCTATGTAAATGAGGGAAAAAAGATAACTGACAGCTTTCTTAAATCTATTTTTTATGTGATTATATTTGAATGCATAAATATATGTTAGTTTAGGATTAATGTCATAATCATAATATTTACTACATATATATATTATCTCGCAATCCATATTTTTTGTAACAGAATAATCATATTCTGCTAGATTATGCATAGATTGTGGGTCTATATAAAAAATTTTATTACTCATATATGTTACTTGTTTATAGTTTCTGATATCGCATCAAGAAATCCATGCCCCCATTGCATATCTGGTTCTACATAATTACCTTCTCCCCATTCGTTCCATGATTTAAGGAAAAGTATCTGATGCTCTTCGCTTTTCTCTTCGATTATTTCTCTTGCTTGAAGAATATGCTGTTTGAACTTTTCTGGTGTTGCGTGCACATATATGCCATCTTGATTTGCTACGCGAGGTGTTCTGTCCCACTGGGGTAAAATAGTAGGATAAACATTCTCCCAGACATCTTCGGGTGCAAAATAGTTTTTTACTGTTTTAGCATAGTCATATTTCATGCTTCCAGTTGGCAGTCCTATATGGCGTAAACCAGTCTTTACTAAATTTTTCCATTTGCCTTCATAAAGCATCTCGCCCCTGCGCTTTCCAAAAGAGTTGACAGCATCAAACCCCATATTCAAAACAGCTTCATAGATTTCTTTACTGCTTGATATATTTGGTAGAGTTCTAACGTGATTACCTTCTTTGTCTATTTTGAAAGTTAGTGTTGACGGTGTCATGCCAACAAAATGAAAACCAGGTAATCCATGTTCTTTTGCAAGTGAACGCCATGTTTTCAGAAATCTTTCAACATGGGGAAAGTCAAATACACTATAAATGACAAAGAGTAGTTTGCCATCTACTTTCATATACCGGTGATCTTTGAATGCCGGTAACAATGACATAAAATGCTCTATGTCATCTTCTTTTCCTGGATATTCTTGTTTGATAAGTATGGAGTTCTTTTGCATGGCAGATTTGCTTTCCCATGTTTTATTGCTCCATGTATGATTAGCCCAGCATATACAGAAAGGAAAATCTGGTTTACCAGATTCTACAACCTCGTTGAATGGACGTTCAAGGAGTTGTTTCCCATGTCCAAACCAATAATGATAATAGCAGAACCCTTCTATGCCAGCAGCCTTTGCCAATTCTGCCTGTTGTATGCGCGTTTCTGGCAAGCGTAAATCATAGAAGCCCAAATCTGCAGGGATTCTTGGCTGCAGATGACCTTTAAACAAAGGTTTGGCTTTTGCTACATTTGTCCATTCTGTAAAACCTGGTCCCCACCATTTGTTATTTTCTGGGATTGGGTGGAATTGGGGAAGGTATAATGCTATAATTCTTGGTGTCATAATTTATATATCTTTTAAGTTTAACTTGTTTTTTATTTATATGTTATGTTTGTTTGAAAAATATTTTATCCTCCCCATAAGAGATGATAGCCGATATATGGCAAATTATAGTTGAGATAAATAAATGCTATCAGTATAACGACAGCCATACCTACCCATTTGGGTCTTATCGTATAGTAGATGTTACAGAATAAAATAATTGTTACAATTCTCAATAAGTAACTTACTCTTTGACTGAATACTGGCAAAAAAGCAAATGCTACATAAGAGAACAAGCTTAAAGCAAATATTTTCATCATAAGAGGATAATATTTATTGTATGTACATATTGTATCTTGGAAATACAATAGATACAAAAACAAAAGTGTTGTGAATAATTGCAATGGGCTAAACACGTTAACACCAACATCTATTACATCAGCATTCTCTTGATAATTTGCCAATTTATTTTCAATGTATGGTATTGGAATATTGACCAGTAAGTTGCTGCCTAATGCGTAAAGTACATATCCTATAGGTATTAATGATATCCATATACAAAGTTCTTTTTTGCTCATTTTTTTATTACTTAGAAAAACCAAGGGTAAAAGTATGAGTGCAGACATATGAAATACAGTTCCTATCAGGATAAGAATTGTTGCTTTTACGCGTTGACTTTCTGCAATGTATAGAATAGCTATCATGAATAGTCCAGACATGATTGCAGTCCTAATCTGTACACATTCATGAAGTTCATAAATGAAACTGAGGTACATAACAACTGGAGGGAACCACAATTCAGAGAACTTTTTAAAAGCTATAAATTTTAATATTAAACCTATCGCTGCATAAAATAAAAAAATGGCATGTACATTTTTTGTAAACATATTAAAAAACGCAGCAATTGCAAAATATGATGGTTCCATTGCATCCTCTAATCGAGGATTGTCGTAATGCAAATAAGCATATTCATAATTGTAAGAATCTGGATCTATACCAACTTCTCTAAATCCGGCAATCAAAATAAGAATAAATGCGAGTCCCCAATATAATATACTTTTATGCTCGTTTGAGACCCGATGCTCTAAAAAGCATAAAAGCGAAACTATAATGAATATGATTGTTATAATGTAGCCCATTTATTTCAGATATTTTGTAAATTCTTTTATTTTCTTTCTATTATATTCTTAATTATTTTAAAACCTTTTTTATGGATATAAAATTTCTCTTCCCTTGAAGTATTAAAAATATATGTAAGTACCAATGTCCATATAGGACATATAGTCATCATGGATACTAACCGAAGCAGTTTATCTTCAATGTATGTGTGGATGAATATGGCTCCTATAGAACTTAGACTTGCAACTACCAGTGATGGCAATATAAATTTCATTGCATATTTGTAACACGAGAAGCGTGAATAATTCCTGCGTAGGATAACCAAACGTACTACATGAGCAAATAATGCTAATATAATCATTGCGCCAAAGATTGAATATGACGGCATCCCTAACTTAAAAAGAAACCAAGATGTTGGCAAACTCATTATTGTAATAGATTCTACACATAAGTGATAAATCTTTATTTTACCTGATGCTTGTATAATGGTTGTAATAGGGTTGTGTAAGGCCAAAATTATTGAATATAGAATAAAAAGCCTTGAATATAATACCATATTTTCAGACATTTTTCCAAGCCAAAGTTGAATGATTGTATCTATTTCTGTAAAAATAGGTATAGCAACTATAATTAGCAAGGTGAAGATAAATTTGTTGTTTGTTGTAAAAAGTTTGGATAAATCTGAATAATTTTTTGCTGCATATGTCTTTATCATTCTTGGTCGAAATGCTAATACTATGCTATTAGCAAGCGAATTGAATGCATTATAGATATTGTTGGCTATACCAAATGCTGTATTTGCAAGAGGGCCAAAATAAATATTGAGTAAGATAGTATTGCCCTGTATCATGCAGATACCAGCAAATGCACCATACATAGTCCATCCAGAAAAAGAGAGCATCTCTTTGTAGATTTTGATTTCTTTGACTTTTGTATAACAACATTCTTTATAACGAGATTTACATGTAATCATATAGAATAGAAATGTACAGAATGATACTATCGTTAAACTTCCAGCATACAGTAAAAGACGATTTTCTAATACATAGTTAATAAATAATGATGCTATTAATTTTAATGCGCAATCAATACATGAAATAAATGCAAAAATATTCATGTCTTCATGAGCAAATATTGAAGCAATAAATGGTATTTGTATAAAACTGAAGATAAAGGTGAAGATAGAAAGATGAAATATATAGTGAACAGTACCTATGCTTTCAACAGGTATCTGCATTTTTGAGTTGATGATGTAAATTCCTATAGTTTCCAACAAGATAATGATGATTAATAGTAATACCAAAATGATGTTTATACTTGCAGAAAATATTATTGGAAGCATAGAGTAATTATTCTTCCCCATTTCTGAAGAAAAAAAACGTTGAACGGAAACGGCAATCACAGGAAACACACATGATAATGTCATGACAACACCTACTACAGCATTGAAAATACCATAATCTATCACTCCTAGTCCATTCACAACTAATCTAACAGAGTACAAGTTGATGATTGTGATGATGAATATGCGCACAAAAAGAAGAAGCGAATTTTTATATACACGCTTCTTCTTCTCATTTTCAATATAATTTGTTTCTTCTTTCATCGGCCACTTTTCTTCTTTTATTGCATCAATCTTTTAGTAATAAATCTTTAATAGAGTAAATACTTAAAATAAAGAAAGCTAAGAATATCATGCATGCTACAAATAGCATTCGCTTAGGACCAGATGGCTTTATTGGTACTGCTGCACCTTGAACCACCGTAAAAGCTGGTGTACGTTCCTGAACTTTAGCTTTAGCAGCTTGATATTGTGTCATCATTGCGTTATAAGCATTAAATTTCAATTGCATGTCATTTTCTAAGTCTTCTTGCTTAGATTTCATACTTGCAAGTATAACATCGGTGTTGGCATCACTATAGGCACCATACAATTGGCGAGCCTTTTCGTAATCTTGCTTTGCTTCGGTTGTAAGTTTATTGTAGTATTGTTCATCTACACGTGCTTTGCTTGTTCGATAGTTGGTAATGAATACCTGAAGGCGCTCTTTTACAGAATCGGCGAGAGTCTTACAAATCAGCGGATCTTGCGCTTCTGTAGAGATTGTGATGACTGCAGTTTTCTTATCGATACTGATAGAAATGTCTTTTCTGATAGCAGATGCTACATCGTCCTGTTTTTTAGAAAGCATGTAAGGGTTCATCTGTGCTTTACCCTTTGTTCTTGTTTCTTTCTCTTCAAATAGTTTTTTGATTCCTCCAATACATTTTGCCCAAAACGGATAATCTTGGTGCTTAGTGAGATAATCGTAATAGCTGCATTTTACACTTTCGTCTTCTGTTGCTACCTTAATATTGAATAAGCCAACAACAAAGCCATTATCTTCCATCAGGTCAGGGTATAGCATTGGATTGATAGCATCAGAAGTCTCCATATTCCCTATGTCTATACCAAATGAAGAGGCCAAAGAGCCAATAGTACCACCAAGGTTTGAGTTATTACTTAACTCTGGGGCAAGGCTAAGGTTGGATGAGTATGTACGTGGTATGCAAAGGATATAAGCGCATGATAATATAAACACTATAGGTAAAACGATATAGTAAATTTTCCTTTTTGCCCATATTTTGCTAAAAATGACCCTGAGGTCAATTATTTCCATTTCTTTTTTTTCCATCTTATGTTTTTTTTGTGTCAAAAACAATATTATAATGTCTATTAATATAATGTTTTTTATTACTAACTTATCCTATTTTCCAACCATAGACGTAAGCTATTATATTATATAATTTACAGTCTCATTTACAGTCTCATTTACAGTTTCTTTCCTTTTTTACGGTACATTGCTGATAAGTCGTTGAGATCCAAGCTATGCAATGTCTGAAACTGTTCTATCAAGAAGTCGTAATACATCTTGCGGATTGTGTTGTTGGGATTTGCTGTGATTAGAATCTTGGCTTCCCTTTTTTGAAGATCTCTACATTTATGCGATAGCCATATCCGGAAGGCTCGTTGCGTTCGGTGTTGGCTAATGATTTTTGGAGATATTCAATTGCTTGTTCTATTACGTCTCTTCTTGTAGCACCGTGAAGACCGCAAGAAGCAACTGGTTGGTCGTTGCCCATCAGCTCCATCTGTGCTTGTATTAATGTATGTAAATCCATAATTTTGTCTTTATTTTGTTTTGATTCAGATATTTTATATTTCTCCTATCTCTGTCGCATTACCTTGTTGGAATATGAGGTATATTCCGTGAAGTTGTGTTCCTGCAGTCAGACTTTGTATATTTGTATCTGCTATGTATTTGTTTAATTGTTCTACAGCCTGTTCCTTTGCTGTCTTTGCTTCTCTATCCGTTGCCTTTGATGGAAGATACTTCAACTCTATGATATAGCTCTGGCTCATGGGAGTCGCCCTTGATGGCATCGAGCAAGTGGGAGAGTACTGGACAGTAGGGCATAGCGCAGACATCGTCTGCCGTTATGCGTTGTCCCCATTTCGCCAAGTGCTTCAGCTCAGCGAAATATATGGTTTTCAAGAGGGTGTAGTAATCTAGCTCGCCCGTCTTGTTGAGGACGTAGAGCACGATCTCCTCCAATCTTTCTTTGTCGTATCTTTCCATCTTTCCGAATTTTTCTGCAAAATTACAACTTTTGAATGATATAAGCAAATATTCTTTCTTGAGAATGAAGAAATGGATTGAAATATTTGGCGGTGTCGGGGGAAAAATGTAATTTTGCAACAAAAAAGTGGTGCGTATGAATCATATAGCAGAAGAACGATATATCAGCTTGCTGACCGACTTCGGTTTCAAGCGTATTTTTGGAACCAAGCCCAACAAGGACTTGCTCATTAACTTCCTGAACTCTTTGTTTGGGAAGGAACAGGTGATTACGGACGTGAAGTACCTGAACAGTGAGCATGTGGGTGACGTATATACGGATAGGAAAGCTATCTTTGATGTGTATTGCGAAAATGAGAAAGGTGAGAAGTTTATCGTAGAGATGCAAAACGCATATCAGACTTACTTTAAGGACCGTTCGCTTTACTATGCCACGTTTCCGATAAAGGAGCAGGCTCCTAAGTCGGCAGATTGGGATTTCAATCTGTCGCATGTCTATGTGGTGGCTTTGCTTAACTTCAACATGCATGAGGAGTCTTTCGATCAAAAGGCGATTGCCCATGATGTAGGTCTCTTGGATAAGAAAACCAAGAAGGTGTTCAACGATAAGTTGACCTTCAAGTATGTGGAGATAGCAAAGTTTGATAAGCCTCTGGAGAAGCTTCGCACTCTTTATGATAAGTGGCTGTATGCGTTGAAGAATCTTCCCAAGTTGGAAAACCGTCCTATGGAGTTGAAAGACAAAATTTTCGATAAACTTTTTGCTGAGGCAGAAATCGCGAAATTTTCAAAGAAGGAACTTCGGGAATATGAGGATAGTCTCAAGGCATACCGTGACATTAAAAACTCGCTGGATACGGCTGAGGAAAAGGGGAGGAAAAAAGGTATGGAAGAGCGTTCTCTTGAAATTGCTCGTGAAATGCTGCAAGATGGTGAGCCAATAGAAAAAATTATTCGATATACCGGGCTTTCTGAAAATGAAATCTCCGGATTGTAAATGAAAGAAGAGGGTGTGTCATAAGTCTGTGACACACCTTTTTTATGTATTTTTCTGTATGTTCTAATTGAATCGTCGTCTTTCTTCACAAGAGGAATCTTATTATATTGTATAGAAACTTTACTTTTTTGTTTTTTCGATAACAAAACTGCCCAAAAGCTCACAAAAGGGCATAATTGTCCCTAACGGTAAATCACGCCCTTTTCAACCAACATGGAGACGACTGCATCAAAATAGAAGTCGATGCACTTTATCATATGATTGGTTCTAAAGCGGTTGATGGTCGCGAAAGACAGTCGCTTGCCTCCACAAATCCACATATAGCGAACATCGTATTTAAGCACGTCCGCTATGCCACGACAAGAATAAACACCATTGATATAGGCAAAAATAACTAAACTTAGAAGCATCATTGGACTATAAGGAGGAGCACCAGTCCCATCATAGGTGTCCATGAGAGGGTTGATGTCCATACTGCGAACAATACGGTCCACCATACGCACTTTGCTGTCTTTTGGTACATAATCATCAAAAGAGTTAGGAAAAAAGCTCAATTCGTGCCGAG
>CDZB01012566.1_pt1 | contig 20269 bp, 17 predicted proteins | sample 554961 | NCBI WGS metagenome assembly CDZB01 (sample SAMEA3182106, study PRJEB8094) | gut metagenome | biome: human; feature: gut; material: Stool; isolation source: human stools | place: Canada | collected 2013-02-26
ATATTATATATATAAATATAAACTTCTACCCTTACCCTTTTTACCCTGCGGAAAATTGGACTGTCAGTGTCAGCGTCAGCGAATACCATCTTTTTTCTTACAGAGAGGCGACCATATGAAACGCACGGCTGCCTCATGTCTTAGGAGATGATACCGTATGAAACGTACGGTATCAAGTCATAAGATAACGAGAAGTAAATCTTAGTTTTCTTCATTACAAAACTAAGATTTGCAGAAAACTGCCCCTTCGCGCACACTGAAATTTGGTGGTTACAGAAAAAAGCAGTACTTTTGCAACCGTAATTACAAAAATACTGCTTTGTGAAAAGTATGATGTTTCTTTGAGAAAAGAACAAATCCCTAAGAAATTTTTCAAGTAAACTGCTTCAAGCCATAACAGCAGAAAAGCAAGAATAAAGGAAGGCTCAGCACGCCAAGAAGCAACACATAGGTGAAGAACGCTAAATACCTACGCTCATTCAATTTCTTACCATAAGCCACTCCAACGATGCCATCTACGATGAGGACAACGGGAGTCAGCGCAGTACCTATCGGGTAAAGTAAACAAACAAGAGATAGCAAGCCGACAAATGTCCATAATCTTTTTCTATGCTTATCCATCACCATACGATTACCCTTTACCGATGTTTTTACAACTCCACCTTAGAAAGAACCTTATCTGTTGCGCCAGACAGACTCGCTACGAAAGCACCAGCCTTGTCACCGGCCTGCTTCAGAAGAGCCTCATCATTCATCATAGAATTCATCAAGCCCTCAAAACTCTCATAGTTCTGAATCTCAAAACCACCACCCGACTTGAGCAAGCCCTGGGCTTCCTGGAACTTCTTGTTGTCAGGGCCAAAGATGACCGGCATATTCCATACTGCAGCCTCCAAAGTGTTGTGAATACCAACGCCGAAGCCTCCACCTACATAAGCCACATCACCATAATGGTACATGCTGCTCAGCAATCCGAAACAGTCGATGATCAACACGTCAGCCCCAGCAGCTTCCTCAGGAGTAGTCTGAGTAAAGCGCACCACCTTCTTATCCTTCAGCAGAGAAAGAATCAGTTTCAGATGATCCTCGCCTATGACATGAGGAGCTATCAGCAGACGCCAGTCCTTATGCTCATTAAAGAACGGTATGAATATCTCCTCATCAGGTGGCCAGGAACTGCCTGCCACAAAAACCTTATAGTCCTCTTTAGCAGGGATTTCTCCAGCAGCCAAAGCCTCTGCAACCTGTCCCTTGCGGAAAGCATCACATATAGGCAACTGCTTGGCAGCCTCCTTGATCTGGAGCACACGGTCAAAACGGGTATCTCCCACCACGTCGACAGCAGTTATGCCAATACTTTCGAGCAGACGCTTGCTTTCCTCATTCTGCACGAAGAAACGGGTGAAGCACTTCAGTACTCCGGCATAGCTCCAGCCATACCACTTGAAGAACACCTGGTCCTCGCGGAAGATGCTGCTCACACTGTAGGTAGGAATATTGCGATGCTTCAGAATGTGAAGGAAGTTTGACCAGAATTCATACTTAATGAAGAAAGCCATCACCGGGCGCACCAGACGCAGGAAACGGATGGCATTCAATCGAGTATCCACCGGCATATAACAGATAATGTCGGCTCCCTCGTAGTTCTTGCGCACCTCATAGCCCGATGGCGAATAGAAGGTAAGCAATATCTTGTACTGAGGGAAATCCCTGCGAATACGTTCCATGAGGGGACGCCCCTGCTCGAACTCGCCGAGCGAGGCTGCATGAAACCACACATACTGAGCAGTAGGGTCTACCTTCTGCTTGAGCAGTCTGAATGCTTCACGCTCGCCACGCCACATCTTGCGCACCTTAGGGTCGAAAAGGCTCGCAATGGCTATGCCCCAAAGGACCAAATAAATGACTACGTTGTAAATCATGATACCGGAAGTTTGATTGACACTTTATCCTAACACTTCGATGGCCTTGCGCAAGCGCTTCAGGGTTTCCTCCTTGCCAAGGAAGGCTGAGATGTCGAACATGCCTGGGCCCTTGCCCTCGCCAACGAGTGTGAGACGGAATGCGTTCATCACGTCGCCAAGCTTATAGCCCTTGTCCTCTACCCATTTCATCACGACAGGCTCCTGTCCCTCGATAGAGAAATCTTCGATACCTTCAAGCACCTCTGCAAGCTCGGTCATCTGCTGAGCCGAATACTCCTTCCAGCGCTTCTTGGCTGTCTTGGCATCGTACTCGGTTGGTGGAATAAAGAAGAAAGAGCAAAGAGGCCACAACTCATAGACGAAGTTCACACGGTCCTTCATCATGTGCACAACCTGCTTCACACGATCCATCGTTTCCTCCACACCATTGTTGGCAACGATAGGGGCAAAGAGATTGGCTATTTCGTCATCGCTCTTCATCAGTATATACTCATGGTTGAACCAAATACCCTTCTTGAAGTCAAACTTGGCACCAGCCTTCGAACAACGTGAGATATCGAAAGCCTTCACCAACTCATCGAGCGAGAAGATTTCCTGTTCTGTACCAGGATTCCATCCCAACAGAGCCAGGAAGTTGACCACTGCCTCGGGGAAGTAACCACTCTCGCGATAGCCTGATGACACCTCGCCGGTCTTGGGATCGTGCCACTCCAATGGGAACACAGGGAAACCCAGACGGTCGCCATCACGCTTGCTCAGTTTACCCTTACCCTCTGGCTTGAGCAACAAAGGAAGATGGGCAAAACGTGGCATAGTGTCTTCCCAGCCAAAAGCCTTATAGAGCAACACATGCAAGGGAGCACTTGGCAGCCACTCCTCACCACGAATCACGTGGGAAATCTCCATCAGATGGTCGTCCACGATGTTGGCAAGATGATATGTTGGCAACTCGTCTGCGCTCTTATAGAGCACCTTGTCGTCCAAGATATCACTCATCACCTTCACGTCTCCTCGTATCATATCGTTGACATGAATCTCCTCGCCGGGCTCAATCTTGAAGCGCACAGTATACTGCTTGCCGTCTGCAATGAGCTGGTCAACCTCCTCCTTGGAAAGAGTGAGCGAGTTACGCATCTGCATACGGGTATGGGCATCATACTGGAAGTTCTGTATCTCGGCACGCTTTGCCTCAAGCTCCTCGGGAGTATCGAAAGCGATATAAGCCTTACCAGCATCGAGCAACTGCTGCACATATTTCTTATAGATGTCGCGACGCTCACTCTGGCGGTAAGGACCATGCTCTCCACCAAAGCTTACACCCTCGTCAAACTTGATACCGAGCCATTTGAATGACTCCAGGATATACTCCTCAGCTCCTGGCACAAAACGATGTGAGTCAGTATCCTCAATACGGAACACAAGCTCACCACCATGCTGGCGAGCAAACAAATAATTATATAAGGCAGTACGAACACCGCCAATGTGCAATGCACCCGTAGGACTGGGGGCAAAACGCACTCTTACTTTTCTATCAGTCATGTCTGAAAATAGCTATTTTTTAAATTTTCTGCAAAATTACACTTTTTTTTGCGATTTTAGCAGTTTTTTTTCGTATTTTCGCAGAGTAATCTAAAAATAGTGGTATAAAATGAGCATATTCAACAACACAGAAGAGAATTACTGGCGAAATCTCGCCACCAAGACCGTACTCGTATGTATCACCGTAGCCATCATCGTGTGGTTCCTGCCACGCAACGAGGGCAGAATGTATCGCTACGATGTAGGAAAGCCATGGATGTATGGATCGGTCATTGCCAAGTTCGACTTCCCTATCTACAAAACAGACGAGGCCATCAAGCACGAACAGGATTCCCTGCTCAAGCACTTCCAGCCTTACTACAGTCTCAACCCGCTTATCGAGAAAAAGCAGGTGGAGCGATTCCTGCACGACTACGAGCAGGGCATCAACGGTCTGCCCAAAGAATATGTGGGCATCGTGGCAAAACAGATGCAGGAAATATACCAGATGGGCATCATCAACACCAACGAATACAACAACATCTTCAAGGACTCCACCAGCATGATACGATTCGTGAGTGGTAAAAATGCCAAGAGTCTCAAGGTGAGCAGTTTCTACTCCACCATAGCTGCCTACGAGCACATCTTTGCCAACGAGAAACTCGCAGCCCAGCGAGCCATCCTCTCACGGTGCAACCTCAACAACTATATAGAGGCCAATATCGTGTACGATAAAGAGAAGAGCGATGCCGAGAAAAACGATCTGCTGAGCAGCATTCCTTTGGCAAGTGGCATGGTGATGAGCGGACAGAAAATCATCGACCGTGGAGAAATCGTCAACGACTACACTTGCCGTGTGCTCAACTCTTTCGATAAGGAGATGAAGCGCAGAAGCTCCACTCAAGACGAAATCATGACCACCTTCATCGGCCAGATTCTCTTCGTGCTGATACTCGTCATGATGTTCACCTCCTACCTCACGCTCTTCCGCAAAGACTACTTCGAGAAGCCACGAAGCCTCACCATGCTCTACACGATGATCACCCTCTTCCCTATCCTCGTGTCGATGATGATGAAACACAACTTCTTCTCGGTCTATATCATCCCCTTTGCCATGGCTGCAATCTTCGTCAGGGTGTTTATGGATTCCCGAACGGCATTCATCACCCATGTCACGATGATTCTTATCTGTGCCGCAGCTGTAAAGTATCAGTACGAGTTCATCATCGTGCAGTTAGCATCGGGACTGGTGGCCATCTATTCGCTCCGCGAACTGTCCAAGCGGTCGCAGATATTCATCACAGCCATACTCGTCACCATATCGAGTTGCATCGTCTACTTAGCACTTCAGCTCATGCAGGACAACCAGGTGTTCAACATCGACCCGAGCATGTACACCTATTTTATCATCAACGGCATCTTCCTGCTGCTCTCCTACCCGATGATGTACCTCATCGAGAAGATGTTTGGATTCATCTCCAACGTGACACTCTTCGAGCTTTCCAACACCAACAAGGGACTGCTCCGAAACCTGAGCGAGATAGCTCCTGGCACCTTCCAGCATTCCATCACCGTGGGAAACCTGGCTGCCGAAATTGCCAACCGTATTCATGCCAACAGTCTGCTGGTACGTACCGGTGCGCTCTATCATGACATCGGCAAGATGACCAATCCTGTATTCTTTACCGAAAACCAAGCTGGTGTCAATCCTCACGACCAACTCTCCGACCTGGAGAGCGCACAAATCATCATCAGCCACGTTACGGAAGGACTGAAGCTTGCCGAGAAATTCAATCTGCCAGGCATCATCAAGGACTTCATCTCTACCCACCACGGCACAGGACTCACCAAGTATTTCTATATTAATTATTGTAACGAGCACCCCGACGAACAGGTGGACAAGGAGATGTTCCAGTATCCTGGTCCTAACCCCTTCACCCGCGAGCAGGCCATCCTGATGATGGCAGACACCGTGGAGGCAGCCTCGCGCTCACTCAATGAATATACAGAGGAGAGTATCAGCACGCTCACCAACAAGTTGATAGACAGTCAAGTAGCAGGCGGTTTCTTCAGGGAGTGCCCTATCACCTTCCGCGACATAGCCTTGGCCAAGTCTGTACTCATCGAGCGACTGAAATCCATCTACCACACCAGGATTTCCTATCCACACCTGAACAAGTAATATTTTTGCATAAAAGAAACGAGGGTGCGTCATTGACTGCTGACGCACCCTCACTCTTTTCATATCGATTATATCAATTAAGATTTTTTACTTCACAACAACCTTCCTCACAGTTCCGTCGCTATACTTCACGATGTTCAAGCCCTTAACAGGAACAGCCAATCGCTGACCATTTAGAGAATAGCGAGATACCTCCTCAACATCAGTAGAGGTTGTAGTCTTGTCGATACCTGTTGCATCGAATTCTACTATATTCTCAAAGTAGCCAAATTCAGAGAGCCTGTAATTATCATAAGTTCCCTTAGGTACATAAAGTGTACATTTCCTGGAAGCACAACCTTCGAATGCATAACGACCTATTCTTGGTACTTTCTCTGCATATACATATATACTCGTTAATCCGCTACAGTAAGAGAATGCGAACTCGCCTATTGAAGTAATACCAGCAGGAAGGGTTAAACTCGTTAATCTGCTACAGCCAGAGAATGCGTACTTGTCTATTGAGGTAATACCAGCAGGAAGGGTTAAACTCGTTAATCCGCTACAGCGAGAGAATGCGTACTCGCCTATTGAAGTAATACCAGCAGGAAGGGTTAAACTCGTTAATCCGCTACAGCCATAGAATGTGTCATCGCCTATTGAGGTAATACCAGCAGGAAGGGTTAAACTCGTTAATCCGCTACAGCCATAGAATGCGCGACTGCCTATTGAGGTAATACCATCAGGAAGGGTTAAACTCGTTAATCCGCTACAGTCCAGGAATGCGTACTTGTCTATTGAGATAATACCAGCAGGAAGTTTTAAACTCGTTAATCCGCTACAGTATGCGAATGCGCTAATGCCTATTGAGGTAATACCATCAGGAAGGGTTAAACTCGTTAATCCGCTACAGTTAGAGAATGTGCTCTCGCCTATCTCGGTAATACCAGCAGGAAGGGTTAAACTCGTTAATCCGCTACAGCCATAGAATGCGTACTCGCCTATTGAAGTAATACCAGCAGGAAGGGTTAAACTCGTTAATCCGCTACAGCCAGAGAATGCGAATTCGCCTATTGAGGTAATACCAACAGGAAGGGTTAAACTCGTTAATCCGCTACAGCCATAGAATGCGTACTCGCCTATTTCATCATTAGAAGTATACACTTTATTATTAAAAAGATTATCATCATAATAATAATCACCACCTGCTACAATCTTCGCCTCAGACAAATCTAACACAGAAAGCTTTCCTTCTGTACCATATCCCCGATTATCTCTTCCTGCCATCTCACGAATCATGTTCCAATCCGTACCATTTATCTCACCAATAATCTCCAGATTCGTAATTTTATACATCTCACTACTTGCAATCTTGTTAGGTAAAGTACCAGCCTTGTCCAAGTTGATTGTAATCTGCTTGGTAATCAAGTCGTCATTAGCTGCTTGAATTGACAAACAGCCAAGCAACATAAATACCGCAGTTAAAAGCAGTCCTTTAAATGTAAAATTTCTCATAGTTCTATTATTTTAGTTTATATTCTTTTGAAACATGTGTACAGACATAGTCAGCTATCGCTTTCCTCTTTGCCCTATTCTACATCAAAGGGTCGTACCATAATCGTACTTTTTAATGTGAAACAATTGATTTATAAGCAACAAAGAGCGAAAGCTTCAACTCGGCGTGAGCAGAATGGGTATCTGTCTGCAAAGGTAAATAAAATATTTTAAATGTAACACCTTTTTCAGAATCTTTTTTGATACAAAGTAGCGAAAAAGATAAATGATCTCTTTAGCCTATAAAAAGTTCTATTCCGCCCTTTGCAATGTCCGTTCAAAGGCTCTGAATGTCCGTTCAAAGGCTCTGAATGTGCGTTCAAAGGCTTTGAACGGACTTTTTATAGTTGTTTAAGAACAAATTCATAATAAACAGGAAACAATTTGTATGCTATTAAAGTAAAAACACATGGCTATAGGGGTGCTGAGTTATTACTTGCAAAAGTTGGGTAATATTACCAATTTTTGTCCCCCTATTTCTTATCCCGAACAGAAGTAAAACTCTGCACATATTTTAAAATCTGTGCAACAAAACCTTCTTTTTCTGTTAATATGTTTTAAATAAGCGCACCTTTCTGTATCCAAATAGAACATTCTTCTTACCTTTGCGGACGTTTTTATTTAAAATTATTAAAATGAAGAAACTAAAATTAGTTTGTGTTGCCATTGCGATGGCCTGTGCAACACCTACATTGGCAGGTGGTTTGCTCACAAACACAAACCAGCACGTAGCATTCAACAGAATGATGAGCCGTGAGGCTTCAATCGGTATTGACGGAGTTTATTACAATCCGGCCGGAGTTGTATTCATGGGTGAAGGTCACCATCTCGCCATCAACTGGCAGTTGGCTTTCCAGACACGTACTATCAACAATGACTATGATTTGTTTACCAACAATGTAAACAATCCCATCACTCCTCGCGATTTCAAGGGTACGGCTTTTGCTCCTGTTATCCCTTCTTTCCAGTATGCCTACAACAAGGGCAAATGGTCTTTCCAGGCCAGCTTCGCCCTGACAGGAGGTGGCGGTAAGTGTACCTTCGACGATGGTTTGGGATCGTTCGAGAAGATTGTAGCCGAGACTGCCATCGCAGCTTGCCAGCTGGCTGGTGCTGTCGACCAGGTAGCAGGTGCTTATGGTGTACCAGCCATATTCTCAAGCAACCAGTGCTTCGGAACTGAAGGTAAGTACAGCTACAACAGCTATATGCACGGACGCCAGTATTACTACGGTCTCTCTGCAGGTGCCGCTTATAAGTTCAGCGACAACTTCAGTGCCTTCTTGGGTGTTCGTGGTGTTTATGCCCTGACCAATTACTATGGTTATGTAGAGAACATTCAGGTAGGACAGATGCCTCTTTATAAGGTACTCAACCCTGCTAAGGAAAGTTCTGCCAATATCGAGTTGAGCTGCGACCAGAGTGGCGTAGGCTTCACTCCTATCATCGGCGTAGATTACAAGACCGGCCGTTGGAACTTCTCTGCCAAGTATGAGTTCAAGACCCGTATACGTCTGAAGAACAAGTCGGTAAATCAGATACCAAGTATCGGCAACCTGCCCGACAATCTGCGCAATGCCTACATCGCTAATGGTGTGCCAGAGGCTGCTGCAGACGCTATTCTGAGCAACCCAAAAATTCAAGGAGCCATGGTCACATTGAAGACTCAGTTTGACTCAAAGATAGACAAGGCTATCGGTGAATATGAGGACGGCAAGAAGATTGCTGGCGACATTCCTGCTTACTTGGCTTTGGGAGTAGGCTACCGCCCTGTAGATGCAGTAAGAGTAAACGTAGGTTTCCACTGGTTCGACGACAAGAATGCCACATCTTACAACAACCGCAACAAGGAGTTGAAGCGTGGTACCCTGGAATATAATGCCGGTGTAGAGGTAGACGTCAACAAGAAGATCACTCTGAGTACAGGTTGGCAGAACACCAACTATGGTTTGTCTGACGAGTATATGGATGACAAGTCATTCGTTGTAAGTTCCAACTCTGTTGCCATCGGTGGTGTTTATCACATCAACAAGAAGATGGATCTCAACGTGGCTTACTTCCACACATTCTATCAGCACAAGAAGACTACCGAAACAGTACAGCTCACAGCAGACAGAAGCAAGAACTACTCTTCTGACTATACCCGTAACAACAACGTCTTCGCAGTTGGTCTCGATATCAACTTCTAAGAGCAACATTCCAAAAGCATAACTACATACAATCGCAAAAGGCTATCCCAATCTTTTGAAAGGGATAGCCTTTTTTATTTTTATGTTCATTGGCTCTATACAAAGACAAGATCATTGCCATCATATCAGTCTACATGGGGTCGACATCATAGTAAATCTGCAATGCGCCATAGCGAGGGTCCTTCGACATTTGCTCCTGAGCATATCTCAGATATTCGCGCACCTTCTTCTGGTCGATACCATTCTCGAGTTTGATAACAATCTTACGGATGTTCATGGTCTTCACCTTTGCCACCGCTGGCTTGTCGGGCCCAAGGACCCTGTCGCCAAACCAGGAGCGCAAAGTCTGTCCCAACTCCATACTCGCCTGATGGCATACCTGCTCGTGCTTATGCTTCAGGAAGACATAGACAAGATGGTAGAAAGGAGGATAATGGAAAGCCCTTCGTTCCTCCAACAAGTCTTGGTAGAAGCCTGTATAATCGTTATGAACCACCTGCGAGATGACAGGCAACGTGGGCGACTTGGTCTGCAATATCACCTTGCCTCGCTTGCCCTTTCTCCCGGCCCTTCCGCTCACCTGAGCCATCATCATAAAGGCATGCTCGTAGGCTCGGAAGTCGGGATAATTGAGCATGGAATCGGCATTCAGTATGCCCACCACACTCACCTTGTCGAAATCTAGTCCCTTGGAGATCATCTGGGTGCCAATGAGCAGATTGGTCTTACCCGACGAGAAATCATCTATCAGCCGCTCGTAAGCATTGCGGGTACGGGTGGTGTCCAAATCCATACGGGCGATACGAGCCTCGGGAAAGATATCCGTCAGTTGGTCTTCGATGCGCTCGGTACCCAGACCTCGCCCCATGAGTTCTGTACTTCCACAGTTGGGGCACTCCACTGGCACGGGATAAGTATATCCGCAATAGTGACAGGTGAGCAGGTTGATATTCTTATGAAGTGTAAGCGACACATCGCAGTTCTTGCACTTAGGCACCCATCCGCATACCTTACATTCCACCATCGGTGCAAAACCACGACGATTCTGGAACAGAATGGCCTGTTCGCCATGCGACAAAGCCTCGCGTATGGCTGCTAAAAGTTGAGGAGAGTAGGCACCAGTCATCATCTTGCGATGCCGCAAATCCTTTACATCCACCACCTGGATTTCGGGCAACTGTATGTCCTTGTATCGGGTTTTGAGTTCCACCAATCCGTACTTGCCTTCCTGCGCATTGTAATAACTCTCCATAGAGGGTGTGGCTGTACCCAAAAGAACCTTGCAGTCGGGATACATACCTGCCAACACAATAGCAGCACTGCGGGCATGATAGCGGGGGGCAGGGTCTTGTTGCTTAAAGGATGTTTCGTGTTCCTCGTCGATGATGACAAGTCCGAGATTCTGAAAAGGGAGAAAGACTGCACTTCGAGCCCCAAGAATAACATCGTAGGGATGGGCTGACATCTGTTTCTGCCATATCTCCACCCGTTCGGCATCGCTATACTTGGAATGATAAATGCCAAGACGATCGCCAAAAACTTTGTGCAGACGTTCCATGATCTGTACCGTGAGAGCTATCTCGGGCAGAAGATAAAGCACCTGCTTGTGATTGTCAAGAGCCTGCTTGATGAGGTGGATATACACCTCGGTCTTGCCACTCGAAGTCACGCCATGAAGAAGCACCACATTTTTCTTCATCATCTGAAGGAGAATCTTGTTGTAAGCTTCCTGCTGGGCTATGGAAAGTGGTTTGATCTGCTCGAAGTGACTCTCACCTGAGGTATTCAGTCGTCCCACCTCCTCCTCGTAAGTAAAGAGGATGTCGCGGTCGATGAGCGATTTGACGATGGCAGAAGTGCAATGAGCCTCATTCATCAGCTCTTCCTTGGTGACCTTCTTGATGCCTTCGCGAGGCGTATCGTTCTCAAGACTGTCCCAATGGGAAAGGCTGAGAAATGTAGTAAGGGCTTTAGATTGCTTCAGGGCACGCTGCAACATGTTAAGAGCCACATGCAGGGAAGCTTCGTTGCGGTATTTGCTCGTAAGCTCCACATACAATTCCATCCTGGGTTTGAACTTCTCTGCAGACTTCATGCCTGCAGGCATTGCGGCATTATATACATCGCCCAAAGGTGACATATAATAGTTGGATATCCACGACCATAACCTGTACTGTCGGTCAAGAAGTGTGGGAGTAGCATCCAGCACCTGCTCTATCGGCTTGACCTTAAAGGACGGCTTCTCCTGATGCACCTTTACCACCATAGCAATGTACTTCTTGCTCTTGCCCAATGGCACAAGCACCCGTTTACCAAAAACAACACACCCTTCCATCCCTTCGGGGACAGAATAGGTAAACATGCCAGGTAGCGGCAAGGGCAATATGACATCGACATACTTCATACCCTGCAAAGGTAACAATAAAAAAGCAGATACCCAACATCAGGTATCTGCTTTTATATATTTTAATATGTATCTCCTATGCTTAGAACCAATAGCCAAGAGAAATCTGCCAGGTATTGTTACGGCCTTTCACCCATTTGTGATTGGTGCGTGATGTGTCCATTTCGCCCGACTTGTTGCACTCGATGTTGTAGTTCACCGAACCTTGCAAATGTTTGAAGAGGGTAACACCAGCACCTACATTGACACTGAATGTAGCCTTTCGGAGGGAATAACTGCTTCTGGCATCCCACTTGAAGTTCTTGTCGCCAACATTGATGCCCCACTGTGGACCTGCAAAAACAAAGACGTTGGCCAAGCTACCTAATCCAACTCCATATCTCACATTGACAGGTATATCGATATACTGTTGCTTGATGGTGGTTGTCTGGCTAAGGTCACCGCCAACCACATCATCAGCCCAATGCATCTTTGCCTCCTTCTGATCATATAAAGCGGCAACGTCAAAACTTAAGCCTGTAACAGGCACAGTCACCTTCACCATCGGACCAATGAAGAATCCAGCCTTGTTATCTGCCGTCCACATGTCATCGTCCAATTTCAAATTGCTGACATTCAAGCCACCCTTCACACCTAACTTAATCTGTGCCTGAGCAGGATTAGCAAAGAGGACCGAAACTGCCAACACAATAAATGATAATACTTTCTTCATACCTTATATTATAAACCTATTATTAATGACGCTGACGACGAACCGAAACTCGGGCTGTACTGGATCCTGACGAACCGGAACTGCGCTGACGACGGGTCTTGACTGTAGACAAAGAACCAGAAGTTCTGCTTCTGCGATTCTTCTTCACACCCTTCACGCCCTTCGCATTCTTCTTGTCGGCATTGGCAATACTGTCAAGAGAATCTTTGCGCGCCTGATCGCCCCAGATATTCTTCTCGAAGGCAGCCAACTCTGACTCTATCTTCTTCTGCTCCTTGCTCAGAGCTGAATCGGTAGGACAATATTGAGCCAAGGTTTTACCCAACATATTTGTCGTCTTGTATATCTTGCCCTTATACTGGTTCTTGACAAAATAATCGTCTATACTCATCATGGCAGCATTATTGAGATTGCTCGTCATTATCTGCTGCTTGGAGAGATAGGGAGCAAGGTCAGAATACTTCATCCAGAAGAGAGGATACTTGGTTCCGGCATCACCAAAATCGTCTTCACGTGTCATAATAGGACACAAGGCAATTACCTTAGTATGGAATGTGGCGGTATGCTGGTCGTAGTATGTGGCTTCTTTCACATAGTAAGACTTTACCTCACGAGAAGGAATATCGCTGTCATCGAGGGTCAAAGCTCCATTCTTACGCTCATAATAGATATGATAATTATCCATGAAGGCCTTAGGCACAACACGATCCTCGTAGTTGAAACTCTCATGACCATCCAAGCGATACTGGTAGGCACGAACACGACCGCTCAACATCAGCTTGAACATATAGGTAAAGAGATTCATCTGACCACCGACAGGCTCCACAGGATAATACAATGGTGCATTGGCATCATCATTTAAGTCGAGCTCACGATAGATATCACGTCTCCATACCACATCGTCGCCCATGGTGGCCGATGTAGGGAACATTATCTGCGCACGAGTCGTCATGTTGTTGGCATTCGACTGCTGCTTGGCTTTCTGCTGTGCCTGTCTACGAGCTTCTGGCTGGGCATTCGCACCGATTGTCAGCCCCGCAAGCATCAATAACAAAAATATCTTTCTCATTATAATATCTTTATTTCTAAACAATAAGATTCTTCACTCTTTGCATATCTCTACCTCACAATCACCTCCATGGCTGCAGGGAGGTTACGGGTAATTCCATCAGGCCCCACAGCCTTGATGTGAGAAATATAGAAACGACGGTTTCTCGACAGTCTGCGGAACTCCTCACGCTGACGCTCAGAGAAATTGGCTCCAGCCGAAGCCAAAGGTACTGCATTACCCATATTGTCGAAGAAAACAGTCTCAAAACTCAATACACGGAAAGGAATATCCAATAATCCGTCATCAATTGCCGCATGAATACCTGAAGCGCCCATCAGGGAAGCTTTCGACAAGGCGCCACCACGGAAGCGGTTGGTACCCAAAGCCAAGTAAGCTGTTGGATCGGGTAGTTTCCTTACATGGAATACAAATGGAGGCATCGTTCTCGTCTGCCCCTTGTCACGGGCAGTAACATGTATCGTCACGTCCTTACCCACTGCTGATGGTACTGCCACGAAACGTCCGTTGCCCTTCGAGATGAACGAGCCACCTGTCATGGTTGCAGATACCGCATTGGCAGGAACGCCTGGCACACTGATGCTGACAGGGTTATGGAAACCTGCATACAATACATTCATCATATCTGCTGCCACTGTGGCAGTATTAGGTGCTGGAATTACAGTATACTTCTGCAGGAAGTTTCGACGCATCACATCGCCTCTGGCATTCTGCATCAGGATATAGCCACCAAACTGGTGCTCGCCAACTCCACCTGCTGTGAACGAATACTGACCATGAGCAGTGTTCACTCTCACTCCATTGACATAGATCTCAGGCTGCTGAGTTGTATCGACTGCAGCCATCACGATGTTGGCATTGAAACGCTCGCCAGGATAAAGAGTTGTCTTCTCGGGAATAACAAAGGCATCAAGCTTGTTGACTCTTATATCTTTCATGTCGATATTGGAAACTAAGGTATGCAACACTTCACCCTCGGCATAACGAACATCGCTCTGCAACTTAGACAACAAAGTAACGGCTGCTGCCACAGGCATATTCTCAAACATGTACTCCTGCCAGTTCTTGCCCAAATTCTTTGCATCCTTAGGCACACGGGTAGAAAGATTGCTCTGGATGATTTTCTTCTGATGCTCATCGGTGACCATCATCAATATACGATCACGATAGCTGTTGATGGCACGATATAATTTGCCACCCTTACCAGAACCAGGAGCCAGCATCACTATACCTGCCGCCTCAAGATTATCCTTATTCTCTATATGCAATACATCTCCATCGCTTCCATCAGCTTCACGCACGATGGCTTCCTTCAGCTGCTGGGCAAAGTTGTAGAGCGAATCGCTCATTTCCTTAACCTGTGTCGCCTTCTCAAACCATGCCTTTACCTTGGCAGGATTCTGCTTCATCTGATCAGCAAAATTACTATATAAGGCAGCATTCTCGGCAGAAGAGTTGGCTGTTGTACGGTTCAGACTCTCCTCTACTATAGAAAATCCATTGAGCACCTCGGTAGAGATGTTCAATGCCAGCATAGCCATCAAGACGAGATACATCAGGTTGATCATCTTCTGGCGAGGCGATATAGGTCTTTTCTTTATTGCCATTCTTTAATTTGCTTTTTTCACTTGTTTTCTCCCTCTTCGTCCGTAGAGAGAGTTCGTATCTCTATGCTTTTTAATCTTCACTCACATGGGGTGCGGCTGCCCTCATATTGACAGTCATCGCCTCAATCATACGAGTATAGATCTTGTTGAGTTGCTCTATCTGCTGAGCCATCTTGCGACTCTGCTCATTTATCTGGTCGATAGTGCCAATTTGCTGACTGGCACCCTTCAACTGCATTTCATAAACCTTACTGATACCGGTAAGAGTACGGTTCAGATTCTCCATCTCCTCGCTGTCACGAGTAAGTCGGTTGCTCTGCTCATTCACCTTCTCCAAGGTCTCTACCAACTTCTTCAACTCTTCCACATAGTTGCTTTGAGCCTCGGCCATCTCGGGAGTAGTATTCTGCTGACTTCCTATCCAGACACCATTGGCTACAGACTGCTGCGTGCTATCATCACTGCCACAGGCCACTGTCTGAACAGGCTTCTCGAGAGAATCGCTTACCTCAGGATCTGCCATACTGATAGTTGATGCAGAAGAAGAGGCCTGAGGATTGCCTACGACAACGACAGAAGGCTGAACATTACCAACAGGTGAAGCCTGAGAGGAAGCAACACGTCCTTCTTCATAGGTCACCTTACCTGTCTCGAGATATTCCTCAGTCACATGAGTAGGGATATCTCGCCCGTCAGCAGTCTTGTCGAAAGGACGGTCGAAGGCGGAAAGAAAGAATACCACAACCTCGGTTCCCATACCAAGGAACATCATGAAATTAGCTCCAGGCAGGTGGGTCAACTTAAACAACGCACCAGCAATAACGACAGAAGCACCCCAACTGTAAGCATAGTTCAGAAAGGTCTGACCAGGCACACTGTCCATCCATCTTTGCAGACGGTATACGATATTGAATTTACTATATTCGCCCATGGCTATTATCTCCTTTTCTTTGTTTTTATTGTTTTTTGTTTAGCACTCGATGTGGTAGCAAGACTTCTCACACATCTGAATCCTATATATGACCGTGGTTGATTCTGATATTCCCAGGAACGCCATGCCGAACGGATAAATGACTCTGGATCTTTCCATGACCCTCCGCGTACACTCTTCTTTTTCAGACGATAGGGATCTTCCTTGGCTGCATTGTAGACAAGAGTAGGATTCAGGTCGTTCATAGCATCAACTCCAGCCTCTGTAAATACTGTGCTGGTCCATTCTGCCACATTACCGGCCATATCATACAAGCCATTGGAATTGGGTGAATATATAGCCACCTTGCTGGTTATCAGATTGCCATCCTTGGTGTAGTTACCACGATCGGGTTTAAAGTTGGCATAGAAACAACCATCGCCGTTCTTTACATCCTTGTTGTCCCAGGGAAACTCATTCTGATCCTTGCCTCGAGCGGCAAACTCCCATTCTGCCTCAGTAGGGAGACGGTAACGCTGAACGAACCTTGCCTCAGGGCCTAAGCCTTTCAGCAGATAATCTGTACGCCATGCACAGAAGGCATTGGCCTGTTCCCAGGTAACACCTACTACGGGATAGTCGTTATAAGCAGGATTGCTGAAATAGCTTCTCAGATAAGTCTCATTGTCTGAGTTTCTGAAATCGTTGACCCAACAAGTAGTATCGGGATATACATTAACAATGTAGGTGTTGAGGAAATCCCAAGGACCCGACAACTGACGGTTAATGGTTTCACTGACGATTTTTCCTTCATCATCCACATAAGCTGTATCCTTGGATATCATCACCACCTCGTTTGGATCAATATTGATATCTGTATTCAGGTTTCGCTCCTGTGGATTGATACGGTTGCGACGCAAAGCCGCAGCTGTATAGTCATAAATCTCATATTTATAGTTCAACTGGCGACAGTCTATCAATTTCTCCCCCGTAACAGGATTGACAGCATAAAGACTCTCTATCGCCCGCTGCTCATCTTCGTTAGGTTTCTTGGGAAGTTGTTTCTTCCAGTTGACACGCGGAGTTACAGGATTACCCTGCTTGTCCTCAGTAATCATATAGGTTTCATCGCCACCATAGGCGGGATCTGCCAAACGGGTACGAAGAATAGAATCCCTCACATAGGATACAAACTGCTTGTACTCTGAATTTGTGATTTCGGTATCATCCATCCAGAAACCATCTACAGAAACTTCCTTGCGAGGTGTTTTCTCTCCCCACAGCGAATCTTCTGTTTCTAATCCCATCTTCAGGAATCCTCGATTGATTTTTACCATTCCATAAGGTGCTGGTTCTGCGAAATTCCTTCCACCGACGCCCACTACCTCACCGCCTCTACCGGAGACCGAGGCTGACTTGGCTCCAAAGCATCCAGTTAATGCCAAGAGAGCTACTGCCGAACAGAGGGATAATATACATTTCTTCATATTCATGTTTGCTTATAATATTCTTACGCTTTTGTGCTTGTTTCTTCCTTTTTTAACAAGATTGATATCGGTCTGATAACCTACAAAGAGTTCGTGGCTACCATTACCTGGTGAGATGGCTGAAGTATAGAACTCATAGCTATAACCTAACACAACACCATGAAAACGGCCACCTATGAGGCCGGTCACAGAATTGGTGGGACTATAAGAGACGCCTCCATAGAGCATCTTCTTCTCATGAGTATACACCAGACGACAACTAACATCTCCACGCCAAGCTACTCCGTCATACTTCACAAGAGCAGAAGGCTTCACTGATAAAAACGGATTTCTCAACTTAATATTGTATCCTCCTGTCAAATAATATACAGGAGAGATGTCTATTTCATTGGTTTCACCTAACTCTATCTTGGGAGAAGTGAGGTGCTGGGCAGAAACGCCTACGTACCAAGCGCCATGCATATAGTAAACACCTGCACCAATATCAACAGAATTTCCATTTACATTAGTCTTCGGTAAAGCTGGGTCGTTGCCTTCCTCTACATCCACCTTGCTTCCATCGAAACTTTCAGAGATAAAACCTGCCTGTATACCTGCACTCAACATTCCACCAAAAAGTCTTCGCTTGAAGGCATATTGGGCTGCCAGGCGCTGATGGGTGAAAAGACCTATCTGATCGTTCATCAGTTGAAGACCTACGCCATGATAGTTTTTCAAAAGATAAAAAGGCATGTCAGCCGATACAAACATCGTTCGTGGGTTGTGTTCATAACCTGCCAAGTCGATAGCATAGGCGCCCGTTACGTTCAATTTAGCCTGTTTTCCAACTGAAGCTGGATTAAAAGAAGGCTCCATATCGAAATAATGACTAAACGAAGGATCATACTGAGCATTCACAGACAGAACACCCAGCAACAGGACGTATAATATAATGAGACGTTTCAACACAATTAAATAACGAAATAATACGATTTTTATTGTATATAGGCAATATTCGTTTTACCACATATCATTATAAGGCAAACTGAATAATAATAACCATCCTAAAGATAGATTACCTTTTTATAGTAACAACATGTCTTATATACCTATTTAATATATATATATATTATATATGGGAGACACAAGATAGTACAAAGTGCAAACGATAAAGGCTGCCCAAAATGAGCAGCCCTATCATCGACTTTTTTAATATTCGTCGTCATTCCATAAGAAGTCATCCTTTGAAGGATAATCGGGCCAAATGTCCTCAATGCTTTCATAGACATCACCCTCATCTTCTATCTCCTGCAAATTCTCCAGAACCTCCAGAGGCGCACCCGAACGAGTAGCATAATCTATCAACTCTTCCTTTGTAGCAGGCCATGGTGCATCTTCAAGCTTTGAAGCTAATTCAAGTGTCCAATACATAGCTATCTTTATTTAGATTTATATTTGCGTGCAAAAGTAATAAAATATATTTTATCTGCAAGCATTTGGAGCATTTTTTCTTAATAAAACAGAAGAATAATGCAATTATTACATTATTTTATCCATATTTGCCCACAATAATCAAAAATTCACCTCATAATGCTGCTTGTAAACGGACTTATCAAAAAACACAATGCCACAATAATATAGATGGTAAGTAATACCGACATGTACATCAGCCTGAAGTTTTTTCCACAAAGCATGATTCTTATTGGTAATACCATTAACTACCAACAAGGTTTGAGATGTGCATTTGGTCAACAATTCATCAAGCACATCAGCTGCATATTCCAGGTCAAGCCAAATCAGTATGCGGTCCGTGTTCGGAATGCGACGAAATGCACTTTTTTCCAAGAATTCAGAAATCGCACCTGACTTCATACGATGAGAACCGGCCTGAGCATACTTCAAAAACTGAGGTTGATCACAGTAACAGAAATCTGGCTGCCAAAAATTAGCTAAACGAAAGAACAGCCTTCCCAACTTATGTTGATGTTTGGACAACAGATTCAGATGCTCCTTCAATTCTTCATAAGCATAATAAGGATAATGCTCATTTATGACGTAACGGATAAACCGATACGCCGAAGGAGACTGAACACCAAAACCGCGACAATGAGTACATCGTTTCAGCCAAATCCATGAAGATTTCAATAAATAAAGCATAATCACATAAAATGAATAACAAATATATAATTTCAAAATTGAAATGTCACAAAGATCGGTGTAAACCCCAAAAGAGATACACCAAAGAACGGACATCACTCATATACAGAATGAACCAAAGATTAGAACGAATCAAAGATCAAAATGTGGCAAAGTATGGATGCAAAGATACAAAAAAAACCTCAATTATCAAAAGATAACTGAGGTTTCTTATAAAAGGAGGCGGCTACCTACTCTCCCGCATTGCATTGCAGTACCATCGGCGCAAGTGGGCTTAACTTCTCTGTTCGGAATGGGAAGAGGTGGGACCCCACCGCAATAACCACCTGATAATGGGTTATGACGTATATCGACAAGCAAAAACCTGCAATGAATACCTGTACAGACTCATACAGTTGAAACTATGAACTGTGGAAAGAAAAGTTTCGGGCAATTAGTAACGCTCGGCTTTGACGTCGCCGTCTTTACACCTGCGTCCTATCAACGTCATCGTCTATGACGACCCTCTATGGAGTTCTCATCTTGCGGCTGGCTTCGCACTTAGATGCTTTCAGCGCTTATCCAATCCAGACTCAGATACCCAGCGGTGCGCCTGGC
>CDZB01026103.1_pt1 | contig 20129 bp, 10 predicted proteins | sample 554961 | NCBI WGS metagenome assembly CDZB01 (sample SAMEA3182106, study PRJEB8094) | gut metagenome | biome: human; feature: gut; material: Stool; isolation source: human stools | place: Canada | collected 2013-02-26
GAGAATCAGACCGGATGGTTCTGGTTGTGGGGAAGCGAATACGTTGGCGACAATCTGAAGAGCATTTACGACCCGTGTCCCGCGGGCTGGAAAGTGGCGCCGCCCGAAGCCCTCGATTTCGCCCTCGGCAGCGTTGCGGAACTCGATGAAAAACCGTTCGGGCGTTACTCTCGTGCATACGATCTCTATTTCCCCTATACCGGACAGCGGCAGTCGGCCTTCAACGGCAGCCATATCCGTTCGCTCACGAACAAGATGCTCGTGCTGACCAGTTCCAGTGCCAGCGGCAACTATTACCCGGTCCAGGGTAGTCTGGGCGGATATTCGTCCTACAACTCGTATACGGGAGCCGGCTACCAGCTGCGCTGCGTTCGCGAGCAGACGACGGCAATGCCCAAAGGGCGTCTGGAGGGTCCGCGAGCCGTACTGATCGGCAACTCCATTACGGAAGTATGGCAGGGACGTACCGACAACAAGACCTTCTTTTCCGACAACGACTACCTGCCCAAGGGCATCAGCGGTCAGACCTCGCTCCAGATCAGCGCGCGTTTTTACAACGACGTAATTGTCAACGATCCGGCGTGCGTGGTTATCGCCTGCGGGGTCAACGACCTGGCTGAAAACGACGGCCAGCCCTGCTCGATAGAACGAGTTTTCGCAGACATCCGGCTGATGGCCGAAACAGGCGCTGCAAGAGGTTTCAAGGTAGTCATTGGCTCGACGCCCCCGGCCAACCGGATCTGGTGGCAGAGCGAGGAGTGGAATGCCGCTCATGCCGATCTTGGACAGCGTGTTGTCGAGTTAAACAGGCTGCTGAAACAGTATGCCGAAGAGAGGGGCTTCGTTTATGCCGACTACCATTCTGCGCTCAAAGACGATCAGAACGGACTGAAACTCGAATACTCCTGGACACCGGACGACCGTGTGCATCCCAGTGCGGCAGGTTATGCCGTAATGGAGAAAATCCTTAAGAAAGCCGTCGACAAAGCACTCTTCGATCCAAATGCAACTGACGGCGACGGACAGATTGATGACCTCGACAAATGGGAAGGCTGGGAGTAACCTTAAAATATTTAGAACACGATGAAACGAAACTATATAATTCTGTTGGCCGCCTTGCTGACGGTCGCATGCGCCGGAAACGGCGACACCGTGTCGCCGACACCGCAGGAGGGCGAGATCCTTTTCTCGGGATCAACTGTCGGTCCCAAAGTCCGGACCTCCTATGAGGATACGGAAACAGCGCTCCGGGTGAACTGGGTCAAAAACGATCTGATCGGCCTTTTCGCCGAGTCCGGCGGCAAGAACCTGGGAGCCAATTTCGCCTACAAGGCGGCTGTGTCGGGAGCGACGAGCGATTTTACAGCTGCTTCCCGGCTCAATGTGATCCGCTGGGCTGATGAAACGTCCGATCACGATTTCTATGCCTACTATCCCTATACGGACAGAGCCGCAGTCGATGTAACGGCCGTCCCGGTGTCGGTGCCCGCTGTGCAGACTCGTTCGGAAAGCGATCCGTTGGCGACTTTGGCAGCCCATGATTTTCTCTATGCCGTTACGTGCGGGATCAAAAAGGGCGACAACGCCGTCAACCTGCAATTCAAGCATCTTTTTTCAGCACTCGAAATCCGGCTGACGACCGACCTGCGGGCGAAACTCGAGGGCGTGATTTTCCGTTGCGTCTCGAACGAAAATGCCGCCGTGTCGATGGAAAACGCCACGGTCGATCTGCGCACAGGTGAAGTGAACGTCTCCGAAGCTGTGGTTTCCAATGCCGTGCGACTCGACTGTTCAGGCAATACGTCCGACACCGAGGCACTGGTGCTGCATTTGGTCGTAACACCCGGACATGCCGGTGAAACATTCGAAGCCGTCGCTCTCGTCAATGGCAAAGAGTACATCTTCGCCACCGTGAAGGCTCCGGCCGACGGCGGTATTCCGACGGGCAAAACGGTGGTCGTCGAAGGAGAGGCTACGCTCGACCCCGAGGATGCGCTTCCCGTCATTGATCTGAGTGCCGAGGGCACGGCCAATACCTATTATGCCGATGCGGCCAATACATTCTACCGCTTCCGTGCCGACGTGAAGGGCAACGGCAAGGCGCTGACCTGCGGCGGCCTCTCCTACACGGAGGAGGACCTCCGGATCGAGCCGAAAGCAGCCCTCGTACTGTGGTACAGTTGTTTGCAGACGAGCTATTTGCCATGGATACAGGCGTCGCCCGTGGTGCTCAGCAGCGTGAAATTCAAGAAAGATGGCTATATTTATTTCGATACGCCCGAAACTTTCGTCAACGGCAATGTGGTGATCGTGGCGATCGACAAGGAGCTCGGCTATGATCAGATCGAAGCCGATGCGGACAAGCGCATTACGAACGCCGAGGTGCTCTGGAGCTGGAATATCGTTTTCTCGGAGGGGTATGACCCCGACGCTGCGGAGAACTGGATCGTGAAAGGCGGCTATACATGGATGAATCGAGATCTGGGAGCTTTGATTGATCCCGAACAAGCGTATATCGGCGGTCAGCTGAACAATGTCGCTTTGGCCTCGACCACGGGCAATTGTTACCAATGGGGACGCAAAGACCCGTTCCCTGGCTTGCCGGACTATACGAGTGTACAAGTCAGTTATATGACCGGATTATGGTTCGCTCCTGCCTATACGCCAATTCCCGCGCTGGACAGAGGTACTTTTGAAGCATGGGGCCGAGAGGCGCATCACCAGATTATCGGCAATACGAAGGCGACGGTCGCCATCGACATCAACACGGCGCTCGGAACGGGTTATGTGTCGCAGGATGCATTCGACCTGGGCCGGGCCAACCCCCACCTCTGGCTTTACAAGAATGAAAATTACCTGACCGATAAGGCCGGATTGGCTGCATGGGGCAATCCATCGAAGGACGCGCACGGTGTGAAGACGATTTACGACCCGTGTCCCCCGGGATGGAAAGTGATGAGCAGCCAGGCCTGGATAGCGCTGACAGACAATGAAACACCCGATGCCGTAGTGGCTACGACGATGCGCGGAATCCTGCTGGACAATAAGTGGTATTTTCCGCTGACCGGAGGTGCGCAGCATGTGCGCAACTCGGATGGGGGATCCAATGGCTATACCGGAAGTTGCGGTGTGGAAGTTTGTACGGCTTATTACATGGATGGCCCTGATTATTCCCCCTGGGGGCGGGTCGGAGCTTTCAAGGCTGCTCCGAACTACAAAGAAGGAGACAGTGTCACCTGTCAGTCTCAGAATACCTATTCCGACCGAGGGGCGTCGGTTCGCTGCATCCGGATTGACGAGTAGCAGACCTGCAACGGAAAAAGCAGCGGCATCGGAAGATGCCGCTGCTTTCGTATGGATGCCGACCGCCGTTTACAACAGAAATCCGACCGAAAAGAGAAACGTGTCGTTGAGCGGGTTGAATTTGTTACCGCCGAAACGCCATGCGGCGTCGCACCGCACGGGGCCTGCAATGAATCCGCAACCCAACGAAGCGTAATTGCCTGTTCCTTTGTTCTTATGACCGAAGTGGTATCCGCCACGCACGACACCGTGCCGAAAAAAGGTATATTCTGCCCCTGCAGCCAGACCGGTGATCCCTCCCCGGAACTGGTGGCTCAAATCGAGGGCGACGCAGAGCATGTGGTTCGAGCGAAAAGGCAGATGGAGCGAACCTCCGAGCGACCCGCGTATCGGCAGGCCACAGCGCTCTCCGTCGGAGGCTTTCACATCGGGGCCGATGTCGGCCAGCCGCAGCCCGACGATCCAGCGGGCACCCTCCACAGCGCGGAGCGTCCCGCGATAGGCCGCACCGATATCGAACGAGACGCCTTGCATCGGTTTCTCCCCGAATCCCTGATCGGAACGGACGTAACGGGCCGTCAGCGAAAACGCCAGATTCCGGCCGATCCGACGGCCGTAGCCGACCTCCGCCGAAAGGTCTTGCGGACGGGCTGTTCCGGCGGGAAATCCCTGTTCGTCGGTCAACCCGACCGAAGGTCCGCGGAAATAACGCACTCCGGCCAACAGGGAGTTCCGCGAGTCGGGAGTATAAAATCCCCCCACGCCGTAAAGCACATTGGCGCTGTCGAAAGCCGTATTCCAAGGTCCGGAGAACAGAGTGCCTCCGGCATGTCGTTCGCCGATGAGACTTAACGCGGCATTGGCGTAAACGGCCAACGGATTGTCCGTAACTGCTGTCGCGGCCCCTGCCATACCGGCTGTACGGGCATTGGTTTCCAGGCCGAGGAACGGCATGATCCCGGCATCAGTGGTCTGGGCTTGCGCCGCATAACCGCCTGTCGCGAAAAGAAATGTCGCGGAAAAGTATCTGATTGATTGGCAGATAGACATGATGTTTGCGGTTATCGTTTGATGATATGGCTGTTGAGTTTGCGGCCGCGGCACTCGACCGTGCAGCTGTAAGTCCCGGGAGAAAGCCCGGATACGTCGATGCGCCCCGTGTTACCGTTGTCGCCGGCACGGACCGAAACCTGCGTAGCGAACACCTGCTGCCCCGCCGCATTGTGGAGCCGGATGGGAAAATCGCCCTCGGCGTCCGGAATGCGTACGTTGAGTACATCACGGCATGGGTTGGGGAAAAGCTCCATCGCAACGCCCGTACCGTCGACGATCACCTGGAATTCCGAAGTCGCCGCGGCGCCGTCGAGGTCTCTTGCCGTTACGGTCAGCGTCGTGCGGCCCGCAGCGCAGGGCCGTACGAGCAGTTCCGAATCCTGTACGCGGCACTCCACGACCTTTTCCGCGGAAGGCGAAACAAAGTAGGAGAGCCGATCGCCCGGAGCATCGGCATCGGTAAAATAAAGTTGAAGATCGATGCTCCTGCCCGCTTTGTCGTCACTTTGCAGAAAGAGGTTCGGAATGGGAACGGTTGCCTCGGGCGGGGTATTTTCTCCGGTCCGAACGGAGATGACGGCCGGGCGGGACGGAACGCCCGACGGACTTCGGCCGACGATTGCCAAGCAATAAATTTGCCGCGGTTCCAGCCCCTCGATTCGGCAGGCAAAAGTTTCACCGAGACTCGCATCGGAAGCAAAAGTGTGTCTGACGGCCGTAGCAGGAATGTCGTCGACCGTAGCGGCCGAAAATGTCCGGGTGTCGATGTAAACGTCGAATGATGAGACCGGACGCTCCAGATAGCATCGCGGAACACGCCACGACAGTTCCGCATGGGTGCGGTATCCCGAAACCGCAATCGTACGTTCGTCGACCGGATCCGGCCGGGTATCATAGAAAAGAACGTATTCGGCATCGACCAGTCCGTTACCGAGCATTCCGGCATACTCGGGATTGATCGTTTCCGTAAACTGCTTTCGGCCCGAACCCACGAGTATTTCCCGCAATTTCTCGCTGGTGAACCCCGGTCTTTGCACACCGAATGCGGCGACAGCCAAGGCCGCAATGCCCGAAACCTGTGGCGCGGCCATCGAGGTTCCTGCGGAGTAACCGTAACCGCCGTTCGTCGTGGTGCTGAAAACGCGAAATCGTTCGTCGCCGGTAGCATGGCCGCCCAAAGCCGCGAGATCGATCCACGAACCGTAGTTGGACCCGGCGACCTTACGGCCGTCGATGCCCAGCGACGCTACGGCCACCACTTTCTCGTAGGCTCCCGGGAACACCGGGTCGGAAATGCCGTCGTTGCCCGCGGCAAAAATGACGATGCCGCCTTTCATGGGACCTGTCTGATTGCCGTTCTCATCGCACCCGGCATACTCGATAAAATAGTCAATGGCTGCTTTGCCCGACTGCGACAAGTCCGGAAGACCGGGGACATAAGTCCAGCTGTTCTGGCTGATGACGGCCCCATGGTCGGCCGTCCAGACCATGATCTCCTCGATCGTCGCGGCATCGCGTCCCGGTTCGTCGAAAATCTGGCAACTCATCAGCCGCACACCGCTTCCGGGCGTTCCGTCGCCCCCCGCGATGCCGCAGACGCCGATGCCGTTGTTGTTGACGGCGCCGATCGTACCTGCGACATGCGTGCCGTGGCTGCTGGGAGTGATCTCCGTATTATGGCGGCAGAAGTTGTAGCCGCAGGCGCCCTGTCCGTCGCGCCAGATATTCGCTGCCAGATCGGGATGCGTATAGTCGATGCCGCCGTCCACCACGGCGACGACGACGTCTTTATGTCCGGTGCTGACGCTCCATGCCGGAAAAATGTTGAGGTCGGCCACGGCCGTCGATCCGACCGCAGCGCCCACCCGGTGGTAAATCCACTGATTGACCAGCAGCGGATCATCGAATCCGGGGATTGCGACATTGTCCGAACCTGAGGTGCGGCTGAAATCAGCTTGCGAGACCGTCGCCCCGGCGGGAACCATACGCGGAACAGGTTCGATGCACTCGACTTCGTCCACCCGGCCGAAGCGTTCCATGGCCTCGGCGACAGAAATCGCCCCGGAGAAATGAACGTCGTACCACAGATGAAGTCCGGCCCTGCGGCGGCGTTCGCGGAAACGGTCGCCATTGGAAAAGACACGCTGTACGGCAGTTGCCCCGGCACGGGTGGCGGCGGCATCGAATGCAGCGATTCCCGAGCCGGAACCGCTGCGGGTAAAGGCACGGGTGTCGAGTTCGGCTGCTGTTTCGCGCAGCTTAATACGGAATACGCCGGGTATGTAAAACTCCTGCATCGGGGTTTGTCCGACGCCGGGAGCCGGGCCGGATTCCGGGTCTCTGGTACAGGCCGTCAGCAGGAGGAGCGTCAGAAAGAAAGAGAAGTGTTTCATCGGTTTTAAAGGAAAAAGGTCCGGAGCCGGCAGACGGCATCCGGACCGAATAAACATTTCTTAAGGATCACGGAACCAATTTGATGTCGAGAAACGAGTCGGTGCAAACGTAACAATCCGATGCCGAGGTAGGTCCCAATTGCCATTTGAAGGTTTGCACCGTCTGGTTCGGAAGTCCGAACAATTCACCCCGAAACGTGTAGGGGGCATAAAACTGCATGATGCCGTCTGGCAGGTAGATGACGCTGACGGGATCATTGGCTTCGACCGTTTCGTAGACCGGTTTCCCATGTTCGTCCACCTTCGGCCGTCCATAATCGTCGAAGGCCTGTTGGCGATAACTGTAGCGGAACGACCAAACTTTGCTGGCGGCATATTGCCGGAAATTGGTCGTCAGCGTCGCGTTGGGCCGCGTGAGTGTCCCGATTTGTTCGCCATTGGCCATTACCTTGAATTCGGTCTCGGTGATCGCCAATTGGCTGCTGCGGATGGTTTCGAGGTAACTCTCCGGAGTGTATTGTCCCGAAAGCGGCGTCATGCGAATCCGGTTGCCGGTTTTAATGCCCCGCAGAATGATTTCATCGAAAGCCGGAGAGAGCGACATGAACGTGAATTCGTAATCTCCTTTCCATCCTTGGTAGCCGGCGCCGTTGTCTCCGGGAAACGAGAAGAAATGCAGGTAATCGTTATGGGTCGCAAATTTCAGCATGGGACCGGTCGAGAATTCGACCCGATATTCCGATTCCGTCCGCAGCGGGTCGGCTTCGACGAAAGTGCTCCCCTCGAACCAGGCCTTAACCATACGGTCATCCTGGAATTCGACGATATAAATCCAACCGCCATAACCGAGATTCTCGTCAGGGAAATACTCCATCACCCATGTCTTCCCGGCCTGCAATGCGAATTTGTAGCGTTCAAGCGTCTGCTCGATCCGGGTCGAGGTCGACTCGCTGAAGTTATTTTCCGAATCGTCGCATGCAACGGCTGAGAATAACAGCCCAGCCAGCAGTAATATATTGATTCTCTTTTTCATACATTCAGTTTAATCTTCAAGATTTGTCCAGTCGATGTCTCCGAGTTCGGAAAGACGGCGCAGGTAGATGTCGCTCCACTTCGCAACGTCCACGCCAAAATCGTCGCGGAGCCATGCGATGAGAATCGAGCGCTTCTTCTCGATTTTGGCGCGGCCGTCCGCGCTTTCGATCGAGGAGAGCATCGCCTCCCACTCCTCCTCGCTCATGCTGATCAGGCGTCCGCCCGTTTCGGCGATGTCCTCTGCGGGACTCGAACGTGCATACTTCGAAACGAAGCCCAGCTCCATGTAGTCATTACCGCTTTGGGCATACTTGTCACCCACGTAATCGCTTTGCGTAATGGTATCGTAGTCGCTCGGTACGGGATATGTACCATCGAGGATATGCATGAACTCGTGAAGCATCGTTCCGGCGATTCGTTCGCTGTCCTTTTCCCGGTCGAAAAATTTTACGCCGAGAACATTGATTTGAAGGCCATTTTCAGCCGATGCCAGCACGGTGTTCCCGGTGCTGCTGATCTCAAAACTGCCCACCAAATAGAGTACCCGCGGGAAATAACTCTTTGCGAAGAGCAATGGATCTTTCTGATCGGACATCAGTTCCGCCATGGCGTCAAGCGTCGAGTATTTGATCAGTTTGGCCACCTCGATCGATTTGTCCACGGGCGGCGGCGAGACCCAGTAGTTGAAGTGGGTTTCGCGGTCAGGCATGCGGTATTCGAAACGAATGTTGTAAGGTTCCGTATAGTGCCGGTCGAGCCAGAAATCGAACTCGGTCTTTTCCTCGGCGGGATCGACAAAGATGCTTTTGCCGTCCGGTTCGTCCTTGTCGCATGAGGTCGTAGCGCCTGAGACAAGCAGAAGCAAGAACAGGGATATGATTGTCGGTTTCATAATTCAATATAAATATTTAGTGAATTGGTTATTGGCAGAACGGATGGTCAGGACGATTCTCATTGCGGGGATTCGCTTCCAATCCGGCTGTGATAACCTCTTGAGGCAGTTGGAGCGCACGTCGAAGATCTTTCTCGCCGAGCGTGGCCGCAACAGTGAATCCGGTTGTATTGTCATCGTTGTAGGCCGAGTCGTCGAAACGATCAATCACGATGCCGTAGCGTTTGATGTCCCCCCAACGCAGTCCGTCGGCGATGGTCTCAATGCGGCGGCAAAAGAGCGTGGTCTGAATAAGGTGCTCCTGTTCACCAGCCTCGACTGTAAAGCCGTGGGGATGGAGCGGCTTGCGCGATGTCGGCTCCAAAGCGGTGTATTCGGCGATGTATCGATTCGATGACGGATCACCGTAGACCTCGGCGATGCGTTCGCGGGTCAGAGATTCGATGCCGTTCTGTCCGACCAGATAGAAAGAGCCGATCCAGGCATTGAGGTCGGCAACTGCCTTGTCGTACTCCTTGAGATGGACATAGGCCTCTGCACGGCTCAACACCGTTTCATTGGTTGTGAACGCCACCATCGTCGAACGACCGATTCCTACGCCGGTTACCGGGTCGGTTACCTCCCACTGGTTGGGCCATTTGGGCATGTAGATCTTGTTGACATCGTTGTCCTGCCAAATGAAAGGAGGATGCTGGTAGACCTTTTCGATGCAGTTGTCCTTCCACCGGTCCCACGGACCGCCCATCGGCCGCTTCGCGCGGTAGGTCTCCCTCTTGGCGACGCGGTAGTTGTGAGTGAAGCGCGCGCCGGAGTTGCTCCAGGCGTTAAAAAGCGATCCGTTACCGGTCACCATGGGAATCATCAGCAGGTTGAACGAGTGTCCGACGCTGATGTAGTCGAGGGTACGGACCGAGCCGTCCCAGGCCAGCTGCTTGACTGCCGCCCAGTCGCGCATGACGGTCGAAGGGGCACTGCCGAGGACCTCGGAGGCGTATTCGACCACCTTTTCCCACTTCAGATAATAGAGGTTGAAGCGCGTGGCAAAGGCATAGGCGGCGCTGCGGTTGAAGTGGTACTTCGGAACCGCATAGTTTGCGTCGCTGACCAGAGGAAGCGCCTCCTCGATATCCCGGTCGATTTTCTCATATACCTCCTTGAGATTGTCCCGGTGATAAACCGGATTGAGCGTCGTTTCGGGAGCTTCCATGTAAGGGACTCCCAGGTATTCGCCACTTTTTTCAGGATGATAAGGGAGACAATAGAGCATCGTGAGGCAAAAATGCGAATAGGCCCGGCAAAGCAGGGCTTCGGCTTTGGCCGGAAGCAATTCTTTGGGCGTACCCTGTTTTTCGATCGCTTCCAGAGCGGTGTTGGCTGCGGCAATCGCGGAGTAGTAGGCCTGCCAGGTATTTTTGTTGCTATCGTTCTCGGCCTCGTTCATGTCCATCCAGTAGCTGTTGTGCTCCAGCAGCAGGCTGGTGTTAGGATTGTTCGCTCCCATGTCGTCGCAGTTGTCCGATGCGATTTCGCACATGCGGGTGAAACTGCGTGAAGGATAGGCCGACACGAGCAGCCGGTTGATTTTGTCCGGCGTATCGAGCTCAGTACGGTTGTCGGGCAGTTCGTCGAGGAAATCGTTGCAGGCAGCGAGTGTGAGCGAACCGGCGCCGAGAAGCATTATGCGTGATATCAGTTGTTTGATTTTCATGGCGGAGCGGGTTTAGAAGCTGACACGAAGCGTCAGCGTGAATTGTTTGGGCATCGGTACTGCAACACCTCCCGTATTGAAAAACTCGGGATCCTGGCCTTGCAGCTTTTTGTCCGAATAGATCAAAAACGGGTTGGTTGCCTGGAATTTGAGCGACAATCCGCTCATGCGCAATTTCGAAGTGACCGATTGCGGAAAATCGTACGAGAGCGAGATCTCTTTCATGCGGATGAAATCGCCCTTGGCGACCCGTACATCAGAGTAATTGTAGGCGCTGTACGCGACATAGAGATTGGAAATATCGTTATTCTGTCGCGTGCTGGCGATAACCGGGACATTGGTCCGTCGTTCATCGCCGGGATTGAGGTAGCGATTGGCGAATTCCCGGGGCATGGCCGTCAGATCGGAATAACCGTTCGAGAAAATCGGATCGAGACGGACGACGTTTCCAAAGGAGTAGGTCATGAAGACGTTGAGCGTGAATCCCTTCCACTTAAAGATATTACCCAGGCTGCCCGTGATGGTAGGATCGACAGGACCTTCATAGACGAGGTTGCTCATATTCACAGTCTCCTGGAACTGGATGTTCGTCGAGGTAATGCTGCCGTCAGCGGCGAGGAACGTCGGGATGCCCATCTCGTTAAGTCCCTTGAATTTCAAGGAAAAGAGCGAACCGCGCGGCGTACCTTCCATCGAGTAACCTGTGCCGGTGATATAATCGATCATGCGCGTCATGGTTTTGAGTTTGGTTACCTCGTTGTCCATCCAGGCAAAGATGAAATTGGTCTGCCATTTGAAGTCTTTACGTTCGATATTGCGGGTGAAAAGCGAAAGTTCCACACCCTGCGATTTCATCTCCGCGACGTTACCCTGCTTATCCACGGCACCGCCCAAACCCATTGTTACAACGTTGCCGATCAGGTCGAAATTATTGCGCCGGTAGGCGTCCATCGAAAGAGTGATGCGGTCGTCGAGGAATCCCATGTCGAGGCCGACATTCAACTCATGCTTTTTTTCATAGGTCAGTTCCGAATTCTCAGGAGCTGAAATACTCAATGCAGGTTCCCGGATTTCAGTCGCACCACGCCACGGGTTCAGCGGATAGATCGTAGCCGTGGAGTTATTGACCCATGTGGGGCCCCGGTCGGCAGTGAGGCTGTAAGAGAGTCGCAGCGCAAGGCTGGAGAAGGCCGGACGCAATGGTTCGAAGAACGACTCCTGGTCGATGCTCCACTTGCCGGCGATATTCCAGGTCGGCAACCAGCGCGCCTTACGCGATCGGCCCAACCGGTTGGAACCCTCGTAACGGAGCGTACCGTTGATCGTATAGCGGTAGTCGTAGGAATAGGAGAATGTGCCGGCGAAGGCGGCGTTGCGTTCCCGTGTATTGGACAGGCTGTAATACTGGGTGTTTTCCTCCAGTTGTTTCTTAAACAGATCCAGGATGTAGAACGGCGTTTCGCCCATGTCGTATTGCAGGCCCCAGCCCTGGAACGAGGTGGCGCGGCGGTCGATGGCATTGACTTCCACAATGCCGAACAGATTCAGAATGTGCTTGTCGTTGAACGTGTCGTTGTAGCTGATCGAAGCCCGGAAATCGCGGCTCTTGGCGCGGAAGTCGCTCCGTTTGTAGATACCACCCTGGGGAAGGATCGAGTATTTGTCACGGTTCGGCTCATCGGGATTGTCGTAGAGGTAGGGATTGTTGCTCTGAATGATCGAGGTGGCCATCGAACGGTAGGCCTGCGCCTGGTTCGAACTGTCCTCGATGTGATGCTCGGTGCTCGAAGCCTGATATTTGATTGCCCCAAGGGCCGAAACTTCGACTTTCGGAGTGATCTTCCATTTGAGTTCAGCCTGGAATTTCACGTCGCTCACATTCAGGTCCATATAGTTCTTGGACAACTCGTCCTTGATGTTGAACGGAGTGTAATTGCGTGTGTAGAATTCATCAGGGTCGAGCGTGCGCGACGAACGCAATGCATAGGAGTAGGGGTTGATGTCGAAATCGCGTTTGACGGTTCCGAACACAGGGTCTACCTCCGACGAGAGCGATCCCGGTGCACGCTGTTCGCGGTACGAAGCGTTGCCGATGAGGTTCAGCGTCAGCTTGTCCTTGAGAATGTGCTGCGTGGTATTGACCAGAAGCGTGTAGCGGTTCACCTTGCTTTGGATGCTCCATCCCGGATCGACCATCGCACCGACGGAAGCGTAATACGAGCCTTTTTCACTGCCCGAGGAGATGCTGGCCGAGTGGCTGTGCTGAATGCTGTTGCGGAAGAGTTCCTTGAACCAGTCGGTATTGCGAAACTCCGCCTGTCGCAGGTAGGCGTTGCGCCCTTCGGGGGTGTTCAGTACGGCGAACTGCCCTGTGGCAGGGTCGTAGGTGTTGATCAGTTGCGACAACTTGCCGTAGACGCCGCTTTCCGAGCGGTAAACGGTATTGGCATAGTTGAGCCATCCCTTGTCGTACATCTCCTGGTAGACGGCCATCTGCTCTTGCGAATTCATGATGTTGAAGTTCGAGTAGCTGGGAACCATACGCATCGTGAATTCGCCGGTGTAACTGACTTTCGTAATACCGGGCGTGCCTTTCTTCGTGGTGATGACGATGACTCCGGCCATGGCGCGGGCGCCGTAGATCGAGGTTGCCGAACCATCCTTGAGAATCTGGAAACTCTCGATGTCATCGGCGTTAAGTCCGGCGATGGCCGAACTGATGAGCGTCGTGGCGTCGCCCGACGACAAGGAATTGGCGTCGACGTTGATCACATCCTCCATGATCACACCGTCCACCACCCACAACGGCTTGGAGTCTCCGAAGATCTACGTAGCGCCGCGAATGCGGATTTTCGGGGCGGCGCCGAAAGTTCCGGAAACGTTTTGCACGGACACGCCGGCAGAACGGCCTTCAAGACCGCGGCTGATTTCACTGATGCCGTCCAGTTTGACATCCGAGGCCAATAGTTGGTCCGTGGCTCCGGTGAAGATACGCTTGTCCATCTTTTGCATACCGGTCACTACGACCGATGCGATTTCTTGTGCGCTCGCTTTGAGTATGAAATCCATGCGGTCGGCATCGACCTTCTTCTCGACCGGATCGTATCCCAGAAAGGAGACACGCAGTACGGCTCCGGAGGGGACATTTTTGAGTGTATAAAGCCCGTCGATCGCTGCCGTGGCGGCATTGTTCGTGCCGACGACCTGGACGACGGCGCCCGTCAGCGGCGTACCGTCCTCTTCGGATACCGTGCCTGTTACCACGCGGTTCTGTGCCGAAGCCCGGCACACCACTGCCATGGCGAGCAGAATGAGTATGGTCAGTTTTTTCATTGGTCAGTCATTGAAATTCTTGGTTCCGGGGCGCAGGCAGGGCCGCGGTCGGCAAAAGTCGCGGCCCGCCCGCTGCATTCGGAGTCGGTTAGTAGTTTTTGGAAAGTTCCAGTGCGTTGGTTAAACAGAGCTGCCCGGTAAACGACCAATACCGGTCGTTGTTCTCCCAGAAACAGAGCGTCTTGGCCTCCCGGCCATTGCCCTGGCCGTTATCGCTGAACACGAGCTGGATCGTGCCTGCATTTTCATCGAAGACAGGTTCCGCCGCCCAGGCGACCACGCCCGCCTGTGACCAGATATAGTTGCCTTGCCCGTTATTCGGGCCATTGAAATGGAGGGTGTAGAACTTTGTTCCCGAAAAACCCAGTTCCTGACCGGTCTGAATGACCACTTTGCCATCGGCGAACTCCGCCGTAAAGGGATAATCCTTGAGTGCGGGATCGTTGATGGTGACCTTGTACGAATATTGATTTTCCTTGGCGGAGAATGTGACCGACGAGAGATTCTGGATGCTCCCGGCAAAAATATCGGTTTTGGTTACGTTCCACGTGCCGAGCAGGAAATCATAGGTGCTCTTTTTAGGTTGTATAAGCGTAACGATCACCGGATCGCCTTCTTCAGGTGTAAACTCCGCGCGCCCCTTCACCTCGACACGGCTCGACGCCTTGTTCGATGTGAAACTGACGCTCGCGCCGTCTTCGCTCTTCGAGAACGAGAATGCGTTATTCGGGTTCTCCGTGAGTTTTACATCGTAGACTCCGGAGCAGGTTACCGCAACGGAGAGCGTGCGGTCCGTATCGGAGAAGATGAGCGTCGAGGGTACAACGACAAGCCCCCTGAATTTATCCTGAACAACGTTGATCAGCAACGGCTTGAGTCCTTCCGCCTTCACGGTGACCGTGGCTGAACGCTCCTCTGAGCCCGTATACGCAAGAACGTTGAAATTGACGATCGAGCCGATGACTGCAGTACGACACCACGATTCGCTCGACTCCGCCGTTACATCCCGGCCACCGGCATCTACAATAGCACTGGCAAGACCGCCCTTGTAGTCGAATTTTTCACGCGTAATACTTCGGAGTGAAACAGATGTAGGATCGTCATCCTTCTCGCATCCGGTCAACAAGGCCAAGGAAGCCAGCAAGAAAAGTAAGTAATGTTTCATATGGGTAATTTTGGGTTGGTTGATTCCGCATTGTCAATCCTGGCCGGCTGATACTGCGACCTGCCGAATTCAATGTAAAATTACTGAATCCGGGATTCCGTGTTGAAAAATATCGTTCACTTTTACGATAAAATCGGCTCGGAGGCCCCGGGAGTTGAGAAATGGCTCATTCTGCCCCTGGCTACTGCGTTCCGGGGTCCTGCTTTTCGAGGAATTCCGTCGGAAGAACCCCGAACTGCTTGGCAAAACATTTGGCGAAATAGGACGACGAACTGAAACCGGTAAGAAATCCGATTTCGGTAATGCGGTATCGGCCTTCGATGATCATCCGTTTCGCCTCGTTCAAACGAATGAGTTTCATAAAATCGTTTGGCGTCAAGCCCGTAACGGCTTTCAGTTTTCGGAAAATCAGCGTGCGGCCCATCGCCAACTCACGAGCAAGAAGTCCCACGGACAAATCCGGATTCCGCATATGGGCGATGATCACGTCGCGGCATTTAAGGATGAACTCTTCGTCCAACCGGTTCTGTTGAGAACCCGTATCGAATTCGGTCATGAATTTGCCTGCATAGAGGCGCCGGATTTCATCACGCGTACGAAGCAGGCTGGAAATCTGCGCTTTGAGCTGGTCAGGCGAGAAAGGTTTCTCGATATAGGCGTCAGCGCCGCATTCGAGGCCCTCGATTTTAGAGCTTACGCCAGTCCGAGCCGTGAGTAAGATCACAGGGATATGGCTTGTGGAAATGTCGTTTTTGATACGCCGACAGAGCTCTATTCCGTCGATGTCGGCCATCATGATGTCGCTTACGACCAAATCGGGATCGTTGTTTCGAAGCAGGTTGAGCGCCTGACCCCCGCTATCCGTTGAGATAACGAAATAATCGTTTCCGAGCACCTTGACCAAAAAATCGAGAATATTGCTGTCATCATCTACGACCATGACCGTATGGCGAACCGTCATCGCGGAGGGCCGTTGTATCGCCAGGTTCGTTCCGGGTTCTTTCTGCGGCTGCGATTGCCCGACGGTTTCCGTATTGAGATGTGTTTTTACGCGAATATCCATCTTTTCGCTCGCAGGTTCAGGGATGAATGCCGTCAGCAGCGCTCCTGATTTGCCGTCCGGACGTTCTGTCGCTGTAATTGTTCCGCCCATCAGGCGGATGAAGATTCGGCACAGATGCAAGCCAATTCCGACTCCGGACGCGAATCCGTTGTTCCGAGTTTGGTAAAAAGCTTCGAAAACCTTTTCCCGCTCTTCAGCCGGGATACCGGGACCGTCGTCCCACACTTCCATCACAAGACCGTCGTCTCTGCGATCGATGCAAATGTGGATTTCTTCTGCGGCGAAACGCAGAGCGTTAGACAACAGGTTGCTTATGATTTTGGTCAGCGCCTCCCGGTCGGTGATTTGCATCAGGCGATCAGGGATCTCTTCGATCAAACGGATGCGCCGCTGTTGTGCCGTGGGACCAAACATAGCCAATTGCTCCCGGACGAGCTGGCCGACATCGCAGATATCGTAGCGGAGTCTGTATTTGTTCGAATCGATCTTCCGGAAATCGAGCAGTTGGTTGACCAGCGAATGAAGTCGGTGGTAATTTTGCTTGATAACAGCCAGATACTCTCCGTCCTCCTCGGAAATCCGATGTGATTTCATTACTTGTTCCAGCGGCCCAATAATCAGGCTCAAAGGAGTTCGGATCTCATGGGTGATATTGGTAAAGAAACTGATGCGTTGCTCGTAGAGATTCCGTTCGTTCTCGCGTTTGACCGATTCGATCTTCTCTCGCTGCTGTTGCTCGGTACGCCGCATCCAGTAATACAGACCGACAGCGATTACGATAAGCGTCAGTACCACGTAACCTGCCAAAGCACCTTTCGACCGGAAAAACGACGGCTGGATACGAATCCAGAGTTTCGTCTCATCAGAATTCCATTGCATGTCGCCGTTGCCAACCTGCACCCGAAAACAATATTCTCCGGGACGCAGGTTATTGTAGTTGACCGAAGCGTTCCGGCTATCGGTCATGGACCAATGATCGTCGAGTCCGTCGAGTCGGTAACGGTAGCGGCAATCTCCCGGAAAGAGGTAGGTTGGCGAAACGAAACGGAATCCCACCGAGGTCTGGCGGTGCGACAGCGTGATCTTCCGGGTGTATTCGACAGGAACCGAAAGCAGCGAGCTTCCGTCTTCCGCATGGGATACAGGCAGTCCGTTAAGCGAAAATCGGGTGATTATGACCGGATAGAGGTTCAAGTTGCCCATGATGTCATGGGGGGGGGTGAACGTACATATACCATCGGTCGTACCCAGCACGATGCGCCCGTCGGAAGTGAGGATACCCGAATTGGACATAAATTGTTCGGTGTGAAGCCCGTCGGCGCGCGAATAACGTTTCAATTGTCCAGTTGCGGGATAAAAGACGATCAGCCCCCTGTCCGTCGTGATCCAGAGTCTGTCGTTTTCAGGGATGATCCGCTGAATGATCTTACTGGGCAGAGGCAAGGTTTCATGGCGAACGAAACCGTCCTTTTCGTTATAACTGCAAAGTCCGTAACCGTTGGTTCCGATCCACAACCGGTTCGTGCGGTCGACGGCAAGCGTGTTGACCGCATTGCGGCTGATCGTCGCAGGGTCGTCGGGATCGTACCGGTAGTGCTGCAGGAGGTCGGTACGGGCATCGTAGGAGTAGAGGCCGTCTTCGTTCGTCGCGATCCAAAGACGGCCAGCATGATCCTCCGTAATGTCTGAAATACGCACCTTGGGGTCGCGTGTCACAAAACGATCTTCAAACCGGTCGTAATAAAAAAGCCCCACGGAAGTTCCGGCCCAAATGCGGCCGCTGCTGCTCCGGAATAGGACGAAGACACGAGAACTGGGATCCGACGGATCTGCAAGATAGGATTTCACGGTTCGGCTTTTCAAGTCCACGGCTTCGATACCCCGTTGGAAAGCGGCGATCCAGAGCGTTTGGTCATCGACAAGCATTGAAAAGACGTTGTAAATGGCAGTCCCAACGTTTTGAGCCGTGCGGTACGGAACGACCATGCCGGCATGTCTGTCGAAGAGCAGGATGCCGTCATTTTCGTTTCCCAATAGATACTGCCCGTCTTTCAGTTCACAGACCGCGCTGACGACCTTACCCCGGTCGGAACTATCGTTCTTTCGTGTGGCATAGCAAGTGAAGCTGTTACGGGCCGGGTGAAATTCTACACCCTCATAACAAGATCCGAACCAGAAATTTCCTTCGCGGTCGTATAGAAAAGAGAAGATGTTGCAACACTTGGTACGCATGAAGGGAACTTCAGTGTCCTCTATGGGACGAAGTTCCGATTCAGAAATACGGTAGAGTGTCGCACCACTGTTCGCACAGACAAGCAATTCGCCCGGCGCCCGCTCTGCCAGGCAGTGGATACGTTGCAATCGGCCCTCCCCATTCCTATCGTCATAATTGGTGAAACGGCCTGTGCTCCGGTCGAAGCGATCAAGACCGGAACTTACCGTCCCGAGCCACAACGTGCCGTATGAATCTTCTGTGATGGCATCGATCGAATTATCCGAAATGCAATTCCGTCCGTCTGTTTCCTTCCGGTAATGAGTGAAGCATCCTGTCTGCTTGGAAAAAGCGCACAACCCTTCGCTGTAAGTTCCAATCCATATGGTTCCATCCTTGCTTTCGTAAATGGTAGAGATATAATCCTGCGCGATGGAGGTGTCATCACCGGGAACATGGCGGTAAACCGTAAGGCATTCCGTTACAGGATTCCAGCGAAAAAGCCCCGAATTGACAGTCGCAATCCAAATTTCACCTTCCCTGTCCTCAATGACTTCGGTCGTCTGTCCCGTAACGCATGCTCCGTCGGAAGTTCTGACATCGAAATGTCGGAAACGGTCGGTCGCGGGTGTGTAAATGTCCACGCCGTTATCAAGTGCGAGCCAGATCTGCCCGTGGCTGTCGAGCATCAGCCGGCGGATATTGTTGCTCGAAATGCTCGACCGGTCGCCATCGGTATGGGTGTAACTGCGGAACTCACAGCCGTCGAAACGGCACAATCCGTTGTCGGTTCCGAACCAGATGAATCCTATCGAGTCCTGAACGATGCCATAGACGTGATTGGATGACAGGCCGTCATCCACAGTATAGTTACGCAGATTATGATAAACAGAGGCGTTCGCCGATTCGGCACGCCCCGGCAGAAACAAGATATAGAGTAGAAACAAAAATGCAGCAATACAGCGGAAAATTCGTTTCATAGAAATTTGGATTATTGACAAATGTAATAAATGCAGGACTTTCTACAAAGATAATATGATACAGAAAAAGGCCAATTTCGTACATCTCGGTGTTGCAAGACGACGTTTCATGACGCGACAATTCGATTTTTCCTTTCCATTCAGATTATTGGCCTCGATATGTACTATTTTATCGTACAGCGGAAAACTTTTCATCTATTTTTACTTCGCGAGACGAGATAAAGAATTACTACTTAAATTTCTATCTTAATGAAATCGAACCCAAGCCGCACCCTGTTCCGCACGCTGTTCGCGACAGGCCTCCTCGCAGCCGGCCTCTGCTCCTGCTGCCCCAAACACAACACCCTCACCCAGGCCGAAATCGCCGACGGCTGGCAGCTGCTCTTCGACGGCAAAAGCCTCGACCAGTGGAAAGACTTCAACGGAGACTCGCTCACGATGCCCTGGCACGTGGTGGACGGCTGCATCCAGGCCGCCGGCGACGGCAGCGACCTGTCGGGATACATCGTCACCAAAAAGCAGTATGAGAACTTCATCCTCGACTGGGACTGGAAGCTCTCCTACGGCGGCAACAGCGGCATGCTCTACCACGTGGTCGAGAACCCCTATTTCAAGGTTCCCTATGTCACCGGGCCGGAGTACCAGCTGATCGACAACGAAGGCTGGGAGGCCACGAACGCCCCGACCCGGCTCGAGGAGTGGCAGAAACTGGGCGTGGACTACGCCATGCACCTGCCGAATCCCGATTCGCTGCTGGTCAACCCGCAGGGCGAGTGGAACTCGTCGCGCATCGTCTGCGACAACGGCCACGTGGAGCATTGGCTCAACGGCCGCAAGATCCTCGAATTCGAAGCCTGGACCGACGACTGGTTCGCCCGCAAGAACAGCGGCAAATGGGAGACGGCTCCCGAATACGGACTGGCGCACCGCGGCGTGCTGTGCCTCCAGGACCACGGCTACCCCGCTTCGTTCCGCAACCTGAAAATCAAGGA
>CDZB01058882.1_pt1 | contig 20114 bp, 13 predicted proteins | sample 554961 | NCBI WGS metagenome assembly CDZB01 (sample SAMEA3182106, study PRJEB8094) | gut metagenome | biome: human; feature: gut; material: Stool; isolation source: human stools | place: Canada | collected 2013-02-26
GTCATCGGTTTTTCCGCGTCGAGCAGGTAAATCAATCCGGCCAGCCCCCCGAAAACCAATCCGGGAACGCCGCCGTAACCGAGATGGCGGATGTTGCTCACCGTCGAATCGGCAAAAGACAGGGGCGCGGCGGCATTGGACACGTAGCCGTATTCTCCGCCGGAATAGTCCGTCGCTCCGTTTTTGTCGTCAAAGGATATATCCGACGCTTGAACATTTTCCAAAGTCCCGCCGTTGAGTTCTCCCGAGACGCCGCCCGCAAAGACATTCTGCGCCCCGCCGTCTCCGAAATTGAAATCAAAGACCGCCTCCGAAACCGTTACGTTGGAAAGCGAAGGAATATAGAGTGCTCCCGCCAGGCCGCCCACGCTCACGGGGCCGGAGATTGCAGGCGCGGAGCGAATCGCGCGCAAAGTCAGATTTTTGATACTAGCCCTTTCCGCATATCCGAAAAGTCCGCTGTATTTCGCCGTCTGTACGGAAGAATCGAGCGCCTGTGTCATGTTGGAAATCGTATGTCCGCCTCCGTCAAACGTGCCCGTAAAGCGATAAATCGTATCGCGTTCCACTGTTCCTATGGGACGCCAGCCCTGATTATGATACGCCGCGGCATATTCGGAGAGATCAATATCGGAACCGAGAAGATATTCGGCCGCGAGCGTTCCCCGAAGTCCCCGCGACGGATCGGCGGCATTCATCTCCGCCATGCCTTGGATATTATCCAGCTGGCGGGCGGGCTCGTTCGTCCCCGTGCGGTTGATGGAATGTCCCGCGCTCTGGTCGGGATAGTCCGAAAGCTCGGCGGCGGAATAGCTGCGGATAATAAAGGGATTTCCCGCCGTACCTTCGCCCGATTCAAAGGGCATTCCCACTGCGGAATCGGTATAAGACGCGACGTTTGTTCTCGTACCCGTCCCGTCCACGACTCCCACGGCATACAAGACATAGGGATACCCGTCCACGACGCCCGTTTCCAAAGCGAGCGGCGCGTCCACCTCCCGACCGCGAAGGCTCTTTTTGATTTCCGTCCCGCCCGCGGGTACGGAGAAACGGCCGCGAGCGGCCACTCCGTTTGTCAAAGAGGGCTCGTCGGAATATCCGATGATCTGGTCGGCCGTGGGAGGCGGAGAAGACGGATCGAGTAGGACGTAATAGACGGTCATACTTCGGGAATTGCTCCCAACCCGAAACGCGGCGTCTATCGTACGATAAACCGAACCCATTTTCAGATCCGTAATCGCTAAGGTTGCCGCGTCCTCCCCTATCGTAAAATACGATGACGAAGCGGACGAAACGGAGCCGCACCAATTTTCGGCACTCACGGTTACAGAATGGTTTCCGGCCGAAAGTTCATAGGGAACTGTATAGCGCCAGACACCGGAAATATCGACCGAGGTCGTCCCGCACCTTCCGTCTATGCAAACCGTAATGCGGTTGCCCGCGTCTCCCCTGCCCACGGCAGTCAAACGATTAAAGGAAAGCGCCGAATCCGATGAGGGAAAAATCACCGTCGGACGGGCGGGAACGGGACAGCGGCCGCCGTTTTCTCCGTCGGAATTTCCGCCGTTCTCCGGGCCACCGCAGACACAGGGACGGGGAAGGCAGGGCTGCGGACAAGGGGGACAAGGACGGAAACAAGGCGAAAAACAACGCGGAGTTGTAAAATTCAGAGGTTCGGAATCGGGAAAAGCCGAACCGAACAGGCAGGGTTCAAAGCAGGAAAAAAAACAAGGCGGAAATCCGCGAAACAGACGATAAGACATAATCGGTATACCTCTTTTGTGTTGTATTCATTATTATGCATCTGCTCAAAAATCCGTGCGACGAAGTATAAAATTCCAGCCCTCCAAAAGTCTATTTGACTTTTGGAGGGCTGTTTGGCTTTTTGTCTTTTCTTTTGGATCAACTGCATTTAAGTTTTGCGCGGAAAAATTTATAGCCGAGCAAAGTTGCTTTTCCCTGCATTCGGAAGGGCATCCAATCCACAATAGCGGGATATGTATTATACTTGAGATAACGATATAATTTTCTATCCTTTGTTTTAATGAAACGCCATAATGCTTTCAAAGCGGCCTTTCGCTTGGCAGGCTCGTCTTTTCCTCCCGTCGTGAACATGATCGTCAAAGTCATCGCTACGGCGAGGTCGTGCAGCATGTACCGCTTGAGTCCCTTCGGGAAACACCTGATCCCTTCATACCGATACGCGCAAATCATTTCCTTCATCACGCGGATCTGCTGTTCATAACGCCTGACAATATTTTCTTCGCTCACCGACTGATCGGTTCTGCCGATAAAATATCGATATAAATCAATGTCCAGATAACAAAGTTTTTCCATATAAGGCAACGGCTTATAGGCAAAAATATTGTCCACATAAAAAGTATGCTCGGGCAATACGGTATTGCTTGCGCGCAGTTTATCCGTCCGATATACGAGCGAATGCATCAAAAGTACAGACGACGTGCGAAATCTCTTCACCTGCTCCCATCCGAAAATTTCCTTCTTCGGAAAATTCCCTTTGAAGCTCCTGACAAATCTCGTTCCGTTATAGACTTTTTCGTATACAAAATTCGTTAAATATAAATCGGGAAGGCGCTTTTCCCTCAGATGCTTTCTTATCGTTTCCAATAGTACCCTCAATGCATCCCCGTCGAGCCAATCGTCCGAATCTACTACTTTATAATATAACCCCGAAGCGGCTTCCAGTCCTTTATTGACTCCCGAACCGTGTCCGCCGTTCTCTTTATGTACCGCTCGGACCATAGAAGGGTACTGTTCCGCATATTTGTCCGCAATTCCTGCCGTACCGTCCGACGAACCGTCGTTCACAATAATGATTTCCACATCTTCGCCACCTGTCAAAAGGCTATCTATACATTGACACATGTAATTTTCGGAATTATAACAGGGGACTGCAAACGTGATCAGTTTCATATTTTTTTCCTCCGTTTTCCGCCAATCAATTTAATCTATACTCCTAAGGGTCTGTATTATACCATAAGAATACAAAATAAAACAATATTTTTGACGTATTCTGCTGTTTTTTTTGCCTAATTTGTCGTTTTAAGAAAAATCGGTACCTTTTTGTTTATAACCGGCCGTCTGTTTATCCTTTCCGAATATTCCGCTTTCATTTTTCCGTCCGCAATTTCCTTCCCGATTTTCGCTTCTTTAGCCAAGAGCACACGACTTTTGAAATCTATATGAGGATTTATTCCCGCTTATTTTTTACAAGAACAAATATTACTCAAAATATTACAAATTTTTTCCAAAAAATACAAAGTTTCGTAATATTACGGCGCTTCGTCATAGTAGAATAAGAAATACAAATTTATTATGGAGGAACTTTTTTTATGATGCAATTTAGCAAAGCCGTAGCCTTACGAATCCGTGAGCTTATGAAGGAGCGCCAGCTTACCCAATATGCTTTGGCAAAGAGAAGCGGGATTTCGACATCTACGCTCAACACCGTTTTATCCGGTAAACTACCCGGAAGAATAGATACTACGATGTTAAATATCTGCCGCGGACTCGACATCGAACTAGCCGACTTTTATAATACGGAAAGTTTGAAACGCAAAAATATTGCAGACGATTAATAGAAAAAGCCGGATTATGTAATCCGGCTTTTTCTATTCGGAAAGAATCTCTCTTATTCTGTTGCTCTTTACCCGCTATTTATTTTTTATAGTCCTTATTCATTTTTTTCAAAAATTTCCATATTTGGGAAATTTTCAAAAAACGCCTTATGATACAATAATATTGCTATGAAAACAATTCAAATAAAAACCTTAGAATTGTTGCTTATCAAGGCTTTGAACAGCAAAAATTTTTCAAAAGACAAGATTTATTCCTCCTTCCGCTATATGTTAAATCATTTCTCAGATGATGACTATCTTTACGCCTTTAATCATCGCAGAATCATCTCCGTCATTTACCTCGAAAATTTCTATGCGCATAAAACGGTAAAGGCATTGACGCAATATTTACATATAGATAACAAAACTTTGCTTTCTTATAGAAAAGCTTATCTTAAACTTTTCGCAAAGCAGTATATGAATCTTGCTTCTTTCAAAAAAACAGATTTTTTACTTCTATATTCTGTTCTTTCCGAAGATTTACAAGTCAATTCTTTGGTGTGCTGATTCGAATTTTTCCCAATCGACAGGCCCTGAGCCTCGAAAAGTTCAGAGTCTTTCTATCTATGCGCTTTTATTCGCCTATAACCCCTTTTTTCTCATTAAAGTGAGGGAGTTTAAGAATCGCCATAGAGGGTGTGAATACCGGCGAGGTGCTTAAGCACCGCTCAAGACTGCCTACCGCATTGCGGCAAGCCAATGATTTCTTTTTCGGGATATTCCTCTTTTCTTTATTTGATTTCAGCCATTTCTCAAACAAATCGTAATATTCTACCATACTGATTTGGTCTGAAATCAAATGCTCTTTCTCCTGGTTTTGGATATACTTTTGTACGGCTTGCTTGTTATTCCCTATCGTATTTTCGCAATATGTTGGTTTCCTAACTTATATTTCATATGAGCATACCACTTCGAAAATTATCATGGTATTCTTTCCTTTAAGATATCCCATGGACGATGATACTTTTTCATTCGGCGATATGCTCACCAACATGTAGATATGATTTGGCATTGCGTGCGCTTCTATGATTTCCACTTCTTTTCGCTGACATAATTCTCGTAATATTTTTTCTATTTCCGTACGCAATGCCCCGTAGATTATTTTTCTATGATATTTTGGCGTGAACACAATATGGTATTGACACTCCATGTCGTATGTAATAAACTAGTTGTGGTATTAGATGAGTCTATTATTTTAATATCCTATGCTTAATGGATAGCGAATAACGTAGTAACAACATGGATATGATCAAACGTACTCTGCAATGCTGGGTAAAAAACAATATGACTTTGGAAGATATGGCATAATATGCATACCCTCCCGGGGAGTGAATCAGCCCTTTACACGTTTTGAATAAACTTTCCCCCGTACGGATTTTCAAAAAAGCGAACAGCGTATCTATTATGGCATTTCCTGTAGTGAGATCGCACTCTTCCAGTAGCTCTTTTATCCGAGCGTGACGCTTTTCCAAAGGTTTTGTCTCCTCCCCAATTTTTCTTCATTATACCTTACGCTATAAGAAAATAAAACGGTTTCCTTTTCTCCGGGCGCAAGTTTGCAAGGCGCTCCGTTTGCTTTACATTCTACGTAAATATAACCTTCACAACCTATTTTCGTTTCCAACCGTTTCGAAAACTCCCAAACGGGCACAACTTCCTCACGGGCAATAATGTCTATTTCTTCGTAAAAAACGGATTCCGTCTCCGAAGGATAAAATCGGCAGATAATGTCGCCTGCCTTTATGCGGGAATACAAGGTTAATACTCCGTCTATCTCGGCACGGACAAACCTTTCTTGCTCCATAAATAATTGCGGAGATTTCACTCCTTTCAAAGTATAACTTCCATAAGTGTTATTCGGCTGAACGCGGAGAGACGGAAAAACCAAGTCTATCACGGTCTCGATTTTTCCGTCTCTCGCGCCATAATGTATGATACCCAAAACTTTCTCCCCGCTCATGTCTATATCGCCGAAGTGTTCGGACATATCTTCCGTCTCTATTTTTCTCTTGTTTTCCGCTATATACCAACGCATAATTCGTCCTTGTAAATACAGTCAATCGATTTCCTTTAAGTAAACCAGCCGCGAAGCGAGGGAAGCTGAATTTTCAGACCGAGAATTTTCATCAAACAAATCGCCGAAAAAGACACTGCCGCTCATTAAAGCATTACCACAAGCGGTAAATATAATACTTTTTTCAACATCGCACTGTTTGCGAACCTCCACACGATATTTTTTATTCCCGTCCAACCCTTTTAAGAAGAATCGATATCCCAATACTCCCGTTATTTTTCGCTGTACCGCGACGAACGCGAGAGCTTCACTTTTATCTTCGGAAACAATGATAGCGCCTGCATAATTGCCCTTAAACGCACTATCGAGGCGATAATAATTTCCTCTCTGAACCAAAGTTCTGCGAGCTTTATAATAATCGACTTGTTCTTTTACCGCAGAAAACTCTTTTTCACTCAATTTCGAAAGATCGAGTTCATATCCCAAAAGTCCAAGCGCGGCGACATTAAAACGATTTTCGATAGATGTACTGTTCCCCGTTTGATGATTCGGACAGGCAGAAACGTGAGCGCCCATGGAATTCTGAGGATATCCGTAAAGAGTTCCCTCTTGAATAAACAATCTATCAAAAGCATCCGTATTATCGCTCGCCCATATCTGCGGCATAAAATACAGCATACCAAGGTCGTAACGATTTCCGCCCGAAGCGCATGATTCAAATAAAACACCCGGATACGTCGACCGAATTTTCGAGAGAATACCATAAAGTCCGCATATATAACGGTGAAAATATTCGCCTTGATTTTCTATTCCCCGTCCATACATATCCGTCATATTTCGATTATAGTCCCACTTTATATAATCGACGCCGTATCGTTCTATCACGCCTGAAACGGCTCGTACCACGTAATCGCATACCTCGGAATTCGTCAAATCAAGCATGAGTTGGTTACGTCGTGCGACGGGGGGACGATGATTCGCCATGGCATATTCGGGATGAGCACGAAAAAGCTCGCTGTTCTCGCTTACCATCTCCGGCTCCATCCAAATCCCGAATTTAAGCCCCGCGGCCTTTACCAAAGTGGAAAAGCCCGCGATTCCCCCGCGTACTTTGGGATTTTCTATAAGCCAATCTCCTAAACTGGAGCTATCGTCGTTTCGGCAGCCGAACCAACCGTCGTCCAAAACAAACAACTCTATTCCCGCAGCTTTTGCTTTTTGCAACAATTCCGTGAGCTTTTCGAGGTCAAAATTAAAATAGGTCGCCTCCCAATTATTGAGAAGTATAGGACGCGGCTTATTTGCAAATTCAGGTGGCATGACGTGTCCTTTCACAAACTTGTGCATTTCTGACGTGACTTCATCAGAAGAATTGCAAACGAGCATGACGGCTTCGGGCGAGTCAAAACTTTCTCCTTTTTTTAATCGATAATTAAAAAGGTAATCGTTAATGCCCGTTAAAACATGTGTGCGGCCGTCCGATGTCACCTCTACAATTTCTTTATGGTTCCCGCTATAAATAAGATTGAATGCAAATGTTTCACCGCGGCCTCGGCTATCGCGCAAAAGAAAAAAAGGATTATGGCGATTTGAACTACCGCCAAGTTTACTGTCATTGACGAATATGCCCGCACCGAGCTTACGTTCGTTCAAAAATCGTTCTTTCGCCCAAACGCCATCGAAAGTGACAATATCAAAATCGTCGCCCCAAAAATCCGCCTGTAAACTCATACAGCGCAGAATTTCAACGGAGGAATTTCCCGTATATGTCACCCGAGATTTCACCGAAATAACGTCCGAATCGGAAAATAACGAATACCGGAGTTCCAAAACAAGATCGGCATATCGATCCGCATATTTCAAAATGAGAGTTTCGGACTTGTTCCGAGCATGCGGAAAAGAAGAATCTTCTCCATTTTCTTTTTCGGCCTCTGCGCCTATAAACTCAAATCGGTTAACATAAGACCCGTCGGCATTTTTCGCTATCAAAAAGCTTTCCGTCCCGTTACCTATTCCCGTAAACGATACAGGCAGACGAGCTGTTACGTAATCCTCACACCCCACGGTACCGAGATATAAATTTTTCCCAAACACGTCATAATCTTCTGCGTCGGGCAGCCTGTGCCCATAATAGAGTACTTCCGTATATTCCTTTCGTACTCGAAACAAAAGCGTCGTATTCGGAGTATCCAGTTTAATATATTCTTTGAACTTTCGAATCATTTTTTCCTTTCAAGTCGTTTTTTTGCAAACGCTGCCATGCCGATAATTAATGTTCCGGCGATAATGCCTCCAGCCGCCGTACTTCCGCACCCGCTCTTTTCGTCCTTTTTGGACTTTTCCTTTTCCACGGTGACGGAGCATTGCGCGGAAAGCCCGCTCCCTTTTTCTGTGACGGTTATTACGGCCATGCCCTCTTTGATTCCGTAAATAAGTCCGTTATTCTCTACTTTGACGACGTTTTCGTCCGAGGAGACGAATACGTATTCGAGGGATTGCCCTAAATTGACGTTCATTTCCGCTTCCAAAAGGCGTATCCCGCCCTCCGGCAGGGTCAAGGATTCCGCTCCTACGACGATTGCAACATCCTCGGGCATTACATAGCTCATATACGATACCGTCGGGCTGAAATAGGTCAGATCATTCGCGAGAGTTTCGTTTTTATTGAGCCTAAAAAAGATTTCGTCTCCCCTCTTTACCTCGTAACCCTCGACGGCGTATTCGGTATTGCCTTTGGAGGTATGAAGAATATAATCGGAATCGGCAGGATAAATCTTATTCTCCAAATCGAGTGAATTGACGGTAGTGTACAATTTCACGCCGTCGCTGCCCGCGTTGGAAGCCTTGATAGTAGCATCAATATTGATAACGCCGTCCACGGGCGCGATAAAAGAGAGCACCACATCTGCCTTTCCGCCCGGGTGCATAGTAATTCCTCCCCAGATTCCAAGGTATTGATGATATTCGTCCGAGATGTAATCGCTGGAATCCACCACGTACTTATATTTCATCACCCAGCTCCCGTCATAGGCGTAATCCCCTTGGGGTCCGCCGCCGTGGACGGAAAGCTCCGTCAATACCGAATCAGGGTCCTCATTAATGTAATAATATTTCCAGAACGGACTCCCCAAGTCGCTGAAATTTTCCTCGGCATTGAAGCGGAGAAGAACGTCCTCTTCGGGAGTTTTATCAGGCGTCTCTTCCGCCACGTCGGAATCCTCCGTACTGTCGACGGGCACCCCCTCGGCGTTCTCCGCCAAGGCATAAGCACCTGCCGTACAGGGTGCGAGCAACAACGCCAACACTACAAGGATACTTAAAAAGCGAAATTTATTTTTCATCTTTTCACCTCTCTATTCTCAATTCGATTTCATCGGAAAGGAAACAGTGCGAGTTACCGTTTTTCGCGGCAACTTCAAAGTACAGTTTTTCTCCCTCTTCGAGGAGAGTTTCAAAACGAACTTCCTCGCTCGCCTCCCGCTCCAACTTAAATACTCTTTCTTCGATCAGATTGTCCTCACGATATACCGAGCACACCACCTCCGCACCGAAGCGGTCGAGATACTGTGCGGGGGAAAGGTAACGCCGCACCGCATAAATACCCGATTTCGGAGCTGTAAACACGGTTACCGCCGAAACCGAAGCGCCCGGGTGGACCAGACAGCCCGATTTCACGCACAAATATTCATCTCCCTCAAAGCGCCATGCGTTCTTTACGTCATCGTATACAAGAGAAATATATTCCCCGTCTGCCTTGGCGAAGTATGACCAAGGAGCCAAGCTCTCTTGCAGAGAAGAATAGTCCGCCCCATTGAGATATAAACCTTCTTTCGGGCGTTTCGGCTTTCGGAAAATGTTTTCCGTCGGCGCTTCGCCGAAAATTTGAATTTGCCGAAGCACCACGGGACTTTCGCATATCATAACGATTTTATCGCACCCTGAGGGGACGGAAAAAGAAGTAAATCTCGCACATTTATCCGAAAAAACTTCTTTTAATTGTTCTTTATCGCCGAAAAATTCCAGCTTATATCGATAAACAATATATTTTTCGCCGTGAGCGAACACGATCTCATCCGCTTCGCGCGGTAAAACGATTTCAAGGCGTTCTCCCGCAGAAAAATGCGTCCTACGATAAAAATCACCGCAGGTCAAATCGATTTTCCTTTCTTCCCTGCCGGAGAAATCACATTCAAACGAAAAATTCTGTCTCATTTCTTTTCGTTTATTTTCTGAAAGAAAAGGTTTTCCCGTGAGCGCTGCAATATCCCTTTGTGATGAGAGAACGGCAAACGGCATCCACGCAATATTCGCATCGTGAGCAGTGCCCGTGTACGGTCCCGCAGAGTCGTCGGAAACGGCAAGTTGATAGTATTCATTCATAAATCCTATGCCTGTACCGTACATGACGTCACAAAGAGCGCCCGCCTTATTGTTCAAGTCGATATATTCCAAAGCATTTCTTTCCAACAATTTCGCATAATCGAAGTAATGCTTATCTCCCGTCAAAATAGAAAGTTTATAATAAAGCGGTACGGCAAGGACGTTAAAAACATCGGTTCCGTTACAGTTGGCGGAAATATAACTCAATCCGTTACATCGAAGTGTCTCATTCCCGATTGCAGCCATATTAAAATGTTCGTTGCCGTCTATATCTAAGGCTGCGTAACCGTCTATACGTAAAACCTGATAGGTTTCGAGATAGTCGGCACAAAACGCCGCCCTCTCGATCCATTTCGCCTCTCTGGTACATTCATAGAGCGTCAAAAAATCGTAAAGGCCGATATATCCCGATTCACGGTCAAGAACGGGCTCTGCCAAAAAATCTACGACACCGCCGTAAAAATTCATATCGGAAAATTTCTTCCATATTTTTTCCGCTTTTTCTTCCGCGGCTTTTATAATTCCTAAGTCGCACAACAAAGGCACGGAAAAATATTCTTCCGTATTCAAAAAATGCTTTGCTTCCCGCTCCGCAAATGCAAGCCATTCTCTTTTCTCGTCACCTCGTTTTTTCAAGTATCGATAGGCTTTCAAAATGCAATGAACGCCCTCGGCGCGGCTGCGCTCGAACTCAAAGACCTGATTTCCGCCCGCATACTCTTTTTCCACCTGAGAAGTCAGCACAGAAAGCGCATCGTCTACAATGTCTTTTCGCCCTTCTTTTTCGCCATATTCGAGCATGAGGAGGGCAAGGTCGGCGTTGCGGTATAAAAAACCGCTCTCGTGCGTAAAATGATCGACGTTCGTCATGTATTGCGGGATGCCGTTTACGACTCCGTATGAACCAGCAATATATCTTAAAAGAGCCTTCCTTGCAGTCGAGGTATCTACGTTTTCGTTTATAACGGCATATTTGTCGTATGCGTCTCTCCACACCTTTTTCAGGCATCCGTGATAGCTTTCGCACGGAAAGGCACGAACGCAAAAACGTCCTTCAATGCGCATCCCCTCCTCGGCGGGAAGATAGTAGAAAATCGTCCTCTTCTCCCCCGCGATATGGTAGGACGTGGCTGGAAACTGATAGACGAGCGCGAGTTCCTCTCCTTTTGAAAATCCTATCCCCGGGAGAGTAATCCGTCCGTCTATGACGACGTCTCCCGTTTTGGGAAGGGGTGCGTCGTACCCGGGATCTTCGGCTTCCACGGAATATGCCAGCTTATTTTTGAGGGAAAACGCCGCACACACGGGCGCGCCGATTCCATCTACGCCGCCGCCCGCAACGCCGTCGATCATAGGGAATTTATTGCTTTTCCCTTCGAAAAAACGTTTTTCTCCGTACCATGCCGACGGCATGAAAAATTGCAGATCGCCGTAAGCCTCAGCGAGTGTAGCACCCGCGCTTAGACCTATCCCCGTCACGAAGGGAGCGAGCTTTTCGACGAGACAACTGCACTCAACGGAAAACCCTTCTCCGACGGGCGTTATTTTATCAAAAAAAACAAATTTGCCCGCCTCGTCAAGGAGGGAAAGTTTTCCCTCGAAATGTCCTTCGCGCTCCGAAATTTCGTCGTAAGGACGGAAGATAACTTTATCACGTCCGTCCGCCGTATGAAATTTGATTCCGCATCTCAGATTTTCTATCTGCATTTTATACTCCAGAAATTTTCAGCTCATTCATCGTGAGATTGCCCGTCCCCGCCGTGGCGGTAATTCTGAAATAGCGCGCCCTCACGTACACGTTCTCCTTATATACCGCCGAAACGAAGGGCGTAGAGGAACGATCTATATAAGTAAACCATTCATCGCCCGTGGCGGAATACTCTATTTTATAAGAATACGGGATATTATTAACGGAAGAAACATAATCCTGGCCGCTGAAATTAACGTTCACGTTGAAAAGCATGCTCACCTCCGTGATCCCGTATATTTTTCCGAGATCGACGTTGATCGTATCCGTCTGCTTGGAAGAGCGCCAGACGGTATCGTAATTCCAGTCAGACATGGTTTCTACAGGTGCACCCATGACGGTTACCTGCGCGCCCAAAGCGTAGTTTTTGGCAACTACGGGATTTCCGATGACTTTGAGGTCTTTGACCAAGCCGCCCTCCGAGACCTGGACGCGGACATAACGATAGATTCCGTCCACTTCCGCGGGGGAAATTTCGGTGAAGTCGACCCCGTCGTCCGAAGCGAAGACTTTCGTCTCACCCTCCGCGAGCACTTCCACCGATTTCACCTGAATAAATTCTCCGAGGTCGACAGTAAGTGTACGCTCCGCATCGTCTGCCGCGGGCTTCCATGCGGTATCCGCCCTCTTATCCACCGCGTTGTACGGACGGTAAATCGAGCTTTGACTGCTGCTTGCCGTCGCATATTTAAGCACGGCCGTATCATAACTGTCCTTCGTTTCCGAAAGGAAATTTTCGTCGTAATCCGCCCAGTAATCCAAACTATTGAGCACGACGAACATGTTCCAACCGAGGTTACTCATGTGCATGGTGCCCCGTCCCGCGGAAACAGTGTCCGTCGAAGCGGCGATTCCGAAATACTCATTCTGGAAACCTATCCCCGAAGAATGACGAATGTCGTCCATCAACCACGTTTTGTCTCCCATGTTGACATAGAGCATAGAGTTGGTCATGACATAATCCGCGAACTCAAAATATTTCTCTTCCCCCGTGAGTTCGTACAATTCGAGCACGAAAGGCACGCAATAAGCGGAAGCGTTGTCCGCGCTGGCCGTCTGACCAGACACCCAGCTCAATCCGTAAGGTTTCACCTGTGTGTTCCCCACCGTTCCGAGTTCGCGAAAACGTCCGTCGGAAAGCGTCTCGTAGCCTGTGGCCCCTTCCGCCTTCATCATGATGTTCTGTATGATCATGTTGCTTTCCACGTATACTTCGCAGCGTTTGGCCATATCGAGATAATGCTCGTCTCCCGTGAATTTATACATATAGAGATAAATATCGAGATAGATCATACCCGCTTCACGATTGGGAATGGGATCTCCGGAATTGTTGACGATCGCTCCCGTATAATAATAATCCTTGTGCGTCTCTTCAAATTCTTTAAGAATTTCCGCGGACAGGTCTACATAGGAATCGTCCTTGATATATTCCGCTACCCGCATAAAGAGCGGAATAGACATCGGATCTGCGACCTCTCTTTTCTGTTCCGTCTTTCTCAGCACGTACGCCAGCCAATCCTTCTTATTTACGCCGTTTTCGAGGTGAGTCTTGTACGCCTCCAAAACCGCCATAACCCCTTCCGCTTCCGCGCGCTCAGACTTATTGACGATATTATCGACGATAAGATCCTTCTCTATGTGATAGTCAATGAGCGTGTCCGCCTGTTCGATATATTCCGGTTTCCCGAGCCGATACCCCGCAGAAATCATAAGCGAAGCCAAATCGGCGTTGCGGTACAAAAATCCGCTCTCCGTATAAGGATGGTCGGTATTCGTCATATATTGAGGAACGTTGTTCAAAATTCCGTAACTTCTGTAAATGTTGTCCGTAAGCGCCTTATATACGTCTAACGGTGCATAGCGGCGTTCGACTACGGAATATTCGTCGTACACATCCCGCCAAATACTCTCTACCGTCTCGTCGAAAGTATCGTAATCGTCGATTTTGATTTCGAACGCCGTTTCCCGGCTCAGATTCTCCTCGATCGGCAACATGCGGTAATTGTTCGTAAAGGGATAAATGTTGATATAGTTATGCGTATTTGCGGGATAGCAATGGTACATTTCCACATACGCCGTCTCGCCCTGGCCGTAGACGTCTTTCAGCCCAATTCCGGGAATGTTGAACGCCTCGTCGACGAGAATCGAATTTTGAGAAGCCACGGTATCGTCCACCACCGTTTCGCGATAACCGCGGGTACGGTCGGTAATCGAAAAAGCCGTTCCGTCGCGGTAATTGGCGATTACGGGCGCGGACAGATTGTCCACGTTGGCCACGGCCTCTTCCGTATAGCCGATTTTGATTCCCGTTCCCCAGAAATTATACTCGTCGTTGCCGTAGTATGCACCAGGCGCGAACCACTCCCTGGCCAGGACTTCGCCCGCTTTCTCGTCGCGGACGGGATAATATGTCATGAAGCCCTGCGCGCTTCCTTGTCCTGTCACAGTAAACGTCCTGACGACTTCCACGCCGCTGTCCGAAATGCGGTAAGTGTCTTCGGCGAAAAACGTACTGCCGTCCTCCGCCTGTAATTCGGCGCTGGCGAGCCAACCGCCGTCGATTTCCCGATATTGGTCGTAATAGGCATATTCCGTATCGCTGACATTTTTCACTTCGTCGTAAGAAACGCGCACGCCGAACACACCCGTAGCCGCATTGCTCCATTTTTCTCCGCCGCGGCCGATTTCGACGGCGTATCCGTCACCCGCCGAAACGAAAGAGAGTTTATAATCTTCTTTTGTTTTCTCCCCTTCGCCGCACGAAGCCACAGAAAAAGCAAACGCGAAACAGAGCACGACGGCTAATGTCTTAGTCAAAATCTTCTTCATTTTTACCCTCTCAAAAATTATACGGCGTTTTCGAGATAAATCTCATATCCTTCTTTGTACAGGGACAGGAATCCGTCTATATTCAGGCGGTCTTTCATGTTATCGTAATCGGCATAGGCCTGTTCGATCGACTGTCCTTTGATAACGGCATCTTTCACTTGTTCAATATACTTATTAATATCCGCGTACATGACGGACGCCTGCTTGATGGCGACCGTATTTTTTAAGAAGATGGCAGGAAATCCCTCGAAGCCAATCTTCTGGATCTTCGCCGCTTCCGTCTGCGTTTTTCTAATGCTCTCTTCCGAACATTTCATCATAAAATCTATGCTCGGTTTGACGTAAGGCATGGCTCCGCCGCCCTGAATGGTCGCCGTGCTCATATATTCCGAACGTTCTTCCTGAGGAATGAGATAACTCCACGAAGTCTTTTCCTCATCGTCCCATTCCCATTCTTCTCCTTCTTTTCCGATTTCCGCCCAAACGGAATATTCGGGATTGTACATGACGTCTATCCAACGCGCCAGAACTTCGGGATACTTACACTTTTTCGTGATGACGAAGAATCCGTCCGTGACGTCGTAAGAACCGTACCAATTCGCTTCACCGAAATATTCGTTCTTCACGGTGTCCAAAGTACCGTATTCGTCCGCCTTGTCATATCCGACCACCGCGTACGCCGCATAGTCGATGAAGAAGCCGACAGTGCTCGTATCCCCCGCAGCAGCATCCAACCATTTTTGATTGGTCGTGAGCGACTCGTAATCCTTTTTGAGAAGCCCTTCCGAATACAGTTTCTGGAACCACACCAGGGCGTCTTTATACCGCTGGGTCTCCGGTCCGAATTCGAGCGATCCGTTCTTGGCGATCTGGAAAAAATTCTCCGCGTCGATTCCGAAGAAGGAAAAGAGGAAATTCAGCTCCGCATTGCCCGCGATGAGCATGGGCGTTTCATCTTTCAAACCGTTTTGATTGGGGTCGTCGTCGCGAAACGCTTTGAGGACGTTGTAGAATTCCTCGGGCGTCTCGGGCATTTCCAGGCCTAGATTGTCCAACCACTGTTGGTTGATCCAGGGAAGTCCTACGAAATTGTAGGTATCCTTGTCCCCGATCGTGGGCAGGGAATAAATGTGTCCGTCGGGCGCGGTAATGAGCTGTGCGACCTTCGGATCGTTGTCCATGAGCTTTTTCAGATTGGGCATGTATTCGTCTATCAGATCTTCGAGCGGAATAATCAGTCCCTGGGAACCGTATTTCACGATTTCCGTCTTATCGAACATGGCCTTCATGAAAAAGTCGGGCATCTGGCTGGTATTGCTCAAAGCCAACGGCTTTTTCGTGCCGTACATTTCATAATTGAATACCTGGAAATCAAAATCGACCCCCGTGAGTTCGTTCATACGGATAAAAAATTTATTGTTTTCCCAGTCGGGATCGACGGTATAATAGCTGGGGGCCATCATCGTCAGTTTGAACGTATCCTGATATTCTTCCTTGATGATGGGATAGAGCGAATCGTGATTCATGACGTCCTGGACGGGCTCCTCCTTTTTGCAGGAAGCAAACATACCTGTGACGGCGGTGATCGCCAAACCGATGCCGAGCGCTACGGCCAATTTTCTGAATTTTTTCATTTTGAACTCCTTTTCTATATTAACCTTTCAAAGATCCGACCATGACGCCCTTGACGAAGTACTTCTGCACGAACGCATAGAGCACGATGATCGGTACAGCCGACAAAATGATGGTGGAAAAGCGCATGGCTTCCAGCGCAGTAATGCGATCTTCCGAGGCGATTCCTCCCCAATTATTGATGTCCGAACCGCCCTCGCTCGTCAAAAGCAATTCCCTCAGAATAAGCTGCAAGGGAAATTTGGAGCGGGTACTGAGATAGACCATGGGATTGAAATAGGAATTCCACTGTCCGACGATCGTATACATGGATATGACGATGACGATCGGACCGGACAGAGGAAAGCCTATATGCAGGAGGAAGCGGAAATTGGAACAACCGTCGATGCTGGCCGCTTCAAACAGTTCCTTGCTGATTCGGGTCATAAAATACTGTCTGACGACGATGATGTTCCATACTGACACTCCGGGCAGCACGAGCGCGAACGGAGAATCGTACAGGCCCAGCGACGTCATCAACAGGTACGTGGGCACCAAACCGCCGCTGAAAAACATGGTAATCGTATATACGATCATGATAAACTTTTTTCCGACGAAGTCCTCGCGGGAAAGCGGGTACGCTGCCATGACCGTGAAAGGTATGGCGATGATGAGAGCCAGAATACAGTAAAAGATCGTATTCAGATAACTGCGCCAGAAACTGTCGTATTGAAACACCAACTTGTAACCTTCGATATTCACCCCTTTCGGAATAAAGAGCATTTTTCCGGAAAAAATGGCTTCCGCCGAGGAAAAAGATGCGTTGACAATATACAGAAGGGGAAGGATGTAGATAATCGCAACGAATGTCAGAATTACTCCCGTCACGATGTTGAATGGGATATCGGAATTGAAGAACTTTTTCTTTCCGCCCGTTTTCCCGTTTTTCGTTTCGAGTAAATGATTCATAGGCATCACCATAAAGAATAGTCTGAGAATCGACGGACGATAAGGTTCGCCGTGACGAGAAGTGTAAAGCTAACGACGGAATTGAACAGGCCGACCGCCGTTCCGAAACCATAATCCTGCGAAAGGACGCCCATTTTATAGACGTAGGTCGAAATTACTTCCGATTTGTCGAGATTGAGCGTATCTTGCAACAAATATATTTTTTCGAACCCTACGGACAAAAGTCCGCCCAGTGCAAGCACGAGGAGAGTGGTTATGGTAGGAATCAGCTCCGGGAATTCGATATGGCGAAGTACGTTGATTTTATTCGCGCCGTCAAGCTTCGCCGCGTCGTATAATTCCGCCGGCACCCCGCCGAGCACGGAGAGGTAAATGATACTGCTCCACCCCATGCCCTGCCAGAGGTCCGTCCACACGAAAAGACTGTAAAAGCCCTCGTTGCGGTTGATGAAATCGATGGATTTTATTCCGAACAGATTCAGGAAAGAGTTAAAAATTCCGTCGTAACCGTTAAAAAACGTCTCTATGATGGAAACCATGATGACGGTCGAGATAAAGTACGGAATAATCGAAAGAACTTTCATTGCTTTTCCAGCCAAGCTCTTCCCTAGCGTATTGACGATGAGCGCGAACACGATGGGCATTCCGAATCCCACGAACAGTGAATAGAGACTGATGAAAAACGTATTGAGAATAACGTTTTTGCAATAATACGAACTGAAAAACAATTTAAAATTCGTAAAGCCAATCCACTCGCTCCCGAACAATCCATCCGCCAGAGAATACTCTTGAAACGCCATCAGGATTCCCGCCATCGGGATGTAGCTGAACACTACAATCAAAATAAAGGCGGGCAGACTCATGACGTAAAGAGTAGGATTTTTCTTGATGTCCCTGAACAGGCGCCTGAAATAAAAATCCTTCTTCTTTCGTCTCTTTTCCGTCTTTTTCGTATTTCCCCCGACTTTCGTCACGCTCTTTTCCATAATGTTCCCTTTCCTTATTTCTTTTTACGAGTTAAAACGAAGGTCGCCGCTCCAAGTGCGAAAACAGAAGCTGCGCCGATGCCCACGACCGAACCGCAACCGCCGTCCGCTCCGTCGTTTTCCGTTTTACCCGAATCGGAAGAGCTTCCGGAGGAGGAATCGGTCGATACGCCTTCGTCCGTGACAGTGATTTCGACCGTTGCGCTCTTGGAGCCCTCCGCCGTGATATACAGCTTTGTGTTCCCCTTCTTGACGCCCGTTACCGTAATTGTCGTGCCGCTCAACGAAGCGGTCGCAATCGTATCGTCCTCGACAGCGACTTCAATATCCTCCACGGAAATTTTATCGCTGACGGTCACCGTGAGCGTTCCGCTCTCTCCTTTCTTGACGCTGAGCGATTCGGGGTCGACGGTGAATTCGTTCTGGAGCGCCGCGTTGATGGTCACTTCACAAGTCACCGCTTCATAAGCGCCAATTTTTACGGAAATGATTGTTTGTCCTGCCGCAAGGCCCTTCACTTTTACGGTATTCCCGTCGGGAGTGAGTTCCACGATCCCCTCATTGGCCGCCGTCCATTCGATTTCTTCGTCCGCAAGGTCGTAGTCGGGATTAATGGTGAGCGTAAGCGTCTCCTCCTCTTGCGCATCCATTTCGATGGAAGTTTTATCCAGCGTATAAGGCGCATCGACGTACGTGACGATGGGGTTCATATCCACTTTTAACGAACCGCCGCTTTGTGTCTTTTGAACAAAATAAATTTCCGTCCCCGCCGTCACTTTTACGGCATTAGCAGAAAGCGTGAGCCCAGTTCTATAAATGGTATCACCCGCGGCAGTGCAAGAATCGAGCACTTCGCCGTTATAAACGATTTCAAAGTCGCCTGCGGCCCAGTTTCCCACGAGATTGAGGTCGATGTTCACATATCCGTTATGAGGAACTTTGAACGCATAAGCAATATCCCCCTTTCCCGCATTTTCACCTTCCGACGCGGAATTTCCCGAAGCGTGCATAAACAACCCTCCGAACGCACCCATAAAATCGTAATCATTGTTCCAATACAAAGACGACTTCATTTCCACACCGCCGCGCTGTACGATATCCCACTCATTCTTTTTCGTTTCCAAATTCGGAAACCGAAGCCAGGAATCGGTCGGATTGTGGCGGTAGACAGGTTCAAAGTAATTCGCGTCGTTGATTTGTTGGAACTTCCAAAAATTTTTCAGTTCATAAACTTCTTCAAATTCCTCCCAGCTGACGACGGGGGAGGAAAAAATCGTGGAGTCCGCCTTGTCGCTGCGGAAAATCAGTTTGTCCCCTTTCTTCACTTCCACGGAGGAATTGACCCAGGCGGAAGTCGTGGGCGCGGCGTTGTCCGCCAACAATTCGTGCGCGCCTTCGGCGGGATACACCTGCGTCACGCTGCCCGCGCTTTCCAAAAGGATACGGTATTCTCCGTATACGCCCTTTTTGTCCCTATCGTCGAAATGCAGAGGGGCGACCTGCGCGAGGTCCTGGAAATACAAAGTTCCTGTTTTATCCGCCGTATAGATGAGCGCCATGTCTTTCTCCGCGTCGTTTTTCAGCACAAAGCCGTACTTTTCGGCGTCGAGGAGTTCTTCGGGTACACCCGTCAAATCGTCCGGCTCAGTGGGAACAGTATATTCCATTTCATCAGGGACATACGCAAAAGCGTTATCGTTTGCCGCATACTTATAACCGTCCCAAACCTGCGTCGTATAATACGTATAGTCCGACATCTCGCCCTCGGAAACGGACGCGAGGGTATCTCCCGTAAATACGCCGACCGACCAGCCGTTCTTTTCTCCCGATTCCCGCAAAGCCTCCACCGCTTCAAAACGCTCGGGAGCAACGGGTTCTTTCGAGGGTTCTCCTTCGGCCAACGCGGAAAAATTTCCGATCCCCGCCGAAGTCATTACGGC
>CDZB01000651.1_pt1 | contig 20097 bp, 15 predicted proteins | sample 554961 | NCBI WGS metagenome assembly CDZB01 (sample SAMEA3182106, study PRJEB8094) | gut metagenome | biome: human; feature: gut; material: Stool; isolation source: human stools | place: Canada | collected 2013-02-26
AAGGCGCAGAACAAGACGGTCGCGCAGATCAAGCAGATCATTGCCGACCTGCACGAATTCAACCCGATGATGGGTCACCGCGGCTGCCGCCTTACGGTCACCTATCCCGAAATCGCGCGCATGCAGACGGCTGCCGTCATCAAAGCGGCGATCAACGTCAAGAAAAAGCATAAAAATTGGAACATCGTTCCCGAGATCATGATCCCTCTGACGGGCGAAGTGAAAGAGCTTGCCTTCGTCAAGAAGATCGTCGTCGAAGTCGCCGACAAACTCATCGCGGAAGCGAAGAGCGACCTCAAGTATGAAGTCGGCACGATGATCGAGATCCCGCGCGCGGCGCTCACCGCCGACGAAATGGCGAAAGAAGCGGAATTCTTCTGCTTCGGCACGAACGACCTCACGCAGATGACCTTCGGCTTCTCGCGCGACGACGCAGGCAAATTCCTGCCCGCGTACTACGAGAACAAGATCTACGAATCCGACCCGTTTGCAAGGCTCGACCAGGTCGGCGTAGGCAAACTGATGGATATGGCGGTCAAACTCGGCAAAGAGACCCGCCCGACCATGCACTTCGGTATCTGCGGCGAGCACGGCGGCGATCCTTCGTCCATCGAGTTCTGCCATAAGATCGGCCTCAACTATGTTTCCTGCTCGCCTTACCGCGTTCCCATCGCAAGGCTCGCGGCTGCACAGGCAAACATTAAACTTCCGAGGTCCAAGTAATAGTGGTTATATATTAATATAAACACAATATATAGTATATTAAGGCTTATCCTATTCATGGATAAGCCTTAATTTTATGTTAAAAAAATCAAAAAATAGCTTAAAAAGGTATATTTCCACACAAGTTGAACACTTGATTTTAAATGAAAAATGTGCTACATTAGAGTTAAGGAGCAAAAAATAAAGTGATTAACTATAGAGCCATACTTTTATATTATAGCAAAGGTAATACAAACACGCAGATTGCAACAATTTGTGGCTGCTCTCGTACTACAGTAATTAAGACGATTAAAAGAGCGCAGAAGATAAAATTAGCATTACCCGTAGCCGATTCCATCAAAGACAAAGAATTGTATTTGATGCTTTATCCTAATAGAGGACGTAATCACGATTATTATATGCCGGATTTTTATCTTTTAGATAAGGATAGAAGGAAGCATGGATTTTCAATATATCGTGCATGGCAGAAATATTGTCGAGTTGCAAAGAGGGAGGGATACAAGGCGTACCAAAAATCAAAATTTTATGAGTTATATAAAGAACGTTTTTCCTGTACCGAAGAACATGCTATCATTAGTGAGAATTTAAAATAAATATAATGAAATATTATAACCTTGAGGTGTGAAAATGAAAAAGCTGAAAATTTTGGCAATCGGATGTGCGGTACTGATGAGCGTAACGCTTGCGGCATGCGGAACGGATAAGAGTCCAGCGGAACACGTCCACGAATGGGACGAATGGGAGGTAACGACGGAGCCGACGTGCGCGGCGGAAGGCGAAGAGACGCGCGTGTGCGAGCTTGACGAAAGCCATAAAGAGACGCGGCCGGTTTCGATCGACCCCGATGCGCACGAATGGGGCGAATGGGTGGTAACGACGGAGCCGACGTGCGTGGCGGAAGGCGAAGAGACACGCGTGTGCGAGCTTGACGAAAGCCATAAAGAGACGCGGCCGATTTCTATCGACCCCGATGCGCACGAATGGGGCGAATGGGTGGTGACGACGGAGCCGAGCTATACCGAAGAAGGAGAAGAGACGAGGACGTGCAAGAACGATTCGAAGCACGTGGAGAGGCGGCCCGTAGATAAAGTCCCGCATGCGGCGATTACGGAAATGACGCTGGCAAGCAGCCAAAGTTACAGCCTGACGCGCGGATTGGCGGACGAAGATCAGGGCGTGACTTCGGACGCGACGGCGCAGATCGAAGTGAAAGTAACATACCAGGGCGGAAGCGCGGCGGCGGCAACGAGCGAAGACGTAGAGTACAAAACGAGCGACGAGGCGGTAGCAAGCGTAAACGCAGACGGGCTGATCACCTTTAACGGGGTAGGAACGGCGACGATTACTGTAAAGAGTAAGTACGAAAAACAGGGAGGCGGCTATATGGAAAAACAAATTCCGGTAACGGTAAATGATTTGCCAGAAAACACTACCGGGTTGGAAGTTGTAAGTTTTGAAACGGGAATAGATGAGTTTAATGACCCCTATCTTAGTTGTGTTATAAAAAATGTATCAAATACCTCTATTAGAGTATGGTCTGTGGATATTTATTATTTGGATTCATCAAAAAAGATAATAGGGGAGGAAAATTTATATTGTGGAACAGTTGATGGGATTTCAAGAAATTTGGCTGCTGGTGAAGAATTTGAAACAGGCATATCTGGTGGAATTAAGTTCCCGGAGAACACAGTAGAATTATTGATTTATAACCGTAACATGTATTAAAGGGAAATATTATGGGAGTATTGAATAAAGGTTATAAGACTTTAAAACTAAAATACGGCGAGTATTACAGTCTTAAAATTACAGATAGTAGCAAAAATATTATTAACAATATAGAAATCACGGGCAATCAAATTACGACGGAACAAAAAGTTTTTTCCGAGGCTACCTATTCTGATCGTGTTGCTTGTCGTTTTGTCCGTCATCGGGGCGGCGGTGATTGCGGGCTACATCGTCGGTTTGTGTATTACAAATGAACCGGCCCTCTATGTTATATTCTCCGTCGGCCTGTTTATAGCGGCTTTGTTTATAGGTGTCCCGATAGCGTATGTGGTCCATAAACTGAAAGAATTGCAAAAATAGTGCCGGAGAGTCAGGCATTTCGCCTATGTGTCGGGGTAAAATAAAACTTTCCGAGAAATGCTTTGCGGCGGCCGCGCGGATTTCCGCGCGGCCGCTTTCCATATTTTCCGGTTTCGGAGCGGAAAGTTTAGGCCTTTCCGAATACGCGCACGAGCACCGCGGCGGCGAGCAAAAGGCCGCCCGCCGCGATATAGTAAACGGGGAAAACGCTGATCAGGCTGAACAGCAGCAGGGATGTACCCGCAAGGAGATAGCCTTTCCAGCTCTTTTTCGAAAGGCGGAGTTTCAGCCCGTTTTTGATGCTGCGCTTCATGCGGCTGCCCATAATGTAATTTTCGGGCAGTTTGTCGGTATCTTTCAGGAGCGCATATACCTTTCCGGCGTCCATCTGGCGTATGCCGAAGGCGAGCGCCAGCGCGTCCGCCTCTTTGGTGAATGCCGTTGCCATGACCGTCACATCGCCGCCGCCCTGCCTGATGACGGCGGCGAGTTCGTCCGCCGTGGCGGGTTCGAGGCGGAACAGCGGGTAATATACCTTGTCTTTTACGGAAACGCGCCCGTTTTCTATGCGCGCGTCCTCGCCGCTTTCGGCGGCGAGCGCTTCGGCGATGCGCCTGACGTTGTTTTCGGGCGCGTCGACGGCGAGGTGGAAGGAAAGCTTTTGTATTTCCAGTTTGTCCTGCCGCGCGGTATACCGCTTTTTGTGCCGTTTTCCGATGAAAAGGTGCAAAAGGAATGCGAGCGCGGCCGCCGCAGTGAGCGAGCACAGGAGCGCTGCCCAAAGCGCGGAGATATAAAAACGGAATATGCAGAAAAAAAAGAGGAATGCCGCCCCGAACGCAAAGGCGGTGTCCGCCCAGAGCGGAAGATCGAATCGCTTCATGCCGTTTGTCCGTTCCGCTTTCCGCCCGGAAAGTTTATAGCGCGGGCGGGCAGGGGAACGGCTGTTTTGATTTTATCCGTTTTTTCTCTTTTTTAAACCTTGCAAGATGCCGTCCGATATGGTATAATAAGGAAAAAACAGGGAAAAGTATATATGCGGCGGAAAATGCGCCGCGCGACTCCCTCGGTTTTGGTTTTTACAATGAAGATCGCCATTTTCGGCGGGAGTTTCGATCCCGTCCATGCTGAACACGTAAATATCGTAAAGGCGGCGCAGGCGGCGCTTTCGCCCGATAAGATCATCGTGATGCCCGCCTTTATCCCGCCGCACAAGCAGGACAGGGCGCTCGCCTCCCCCGAGGACAGGCTGAACATGGCAAAACTCGCCTTCGCGGGGGTAAAGAACTGCGAAGTGAGCGCGTACGAGATCAATGCGGGCGGCACGAGTTACACATACCTCACGCTCGGCTACCTTGCAGGGAAGTTCCCGGGGGCGCAGCTTTATTTTTTGGTCGGGGCGGACATGCTCAAAGATTTTTATACATGGAAGCAGCCCGAAACGATTTTGTCGCTTGCAGACCTTGTCGTCTGCAACCGTGAGGGCGACAAGGTAAGTTACCCCGCCGAACAGTTCCGATTTTTTTCAAAGTTCAAAAAAAGATTTATCGGCATAGAATATACGGGGAGAGACATTTCTTCCACCAAAGCGCGGGTGCTTACCGCATTCGGGGAAGATCTCAAACCCTATCTCCCGTTCGACGTCATCGACTACATCGAGGCGAACGAACTTTACCGCATCGAGGGGGTGAAGGGCGCTTTGCGCTATCTGAAGCCCTCCCGCAGGAAGCACACCCTCGGCGTGGCGCTGACGGCGGCAAGGTATGCGGAACGGTATAAAATACCCGAGAAAAGCGCCGTTCTGGCGGCGGCGATGCACGACGTGGCAAAAAACATGCAAGCGGACGCGCCCGAGCTTTCGGGGTTTGTAACGGAGGAAAAAGTCCCCGCGCCCGTTTTGCACCAATATACGGGGGCATACGTCGCGGAGCACACGTTCGGCATACGCGACGAGGACATTCTGAACGCGGTGCGCTACCACACTTCGGGCAGGCCGAACATGAGCGACCTTGAAAAGCTCATTTTCCTTTCGGACATGCTCGAACCGAGCCGCGATTTCAAGGGCGTCGAAAAACTTCGGCGGCTGCTCGCGGAAGATCTGAACGAGTGCATGTACCAAAGTCTGAAACACGAACTTCGGCACCTGAAAAAGAGCGGCGGAGAAATTTACCCGCTCACATTCAGGGCTTACGAATATTACAAAGGATTGAGGAAATAAATTTATGGCAGAACAGAAAAAGACGGCGCAAGCCGAGGAAAAGAAAAAGTCGGTAAGATCCGCGGCAAAAACTGCGGCAAAAACAAAGGCGGCAAAGCCCGCGGAAACGGAGAAACCCGTTGCCGCAAAGCGCTCCGCGCCGAAGAAAAAGGCGGCGGACGCGAAGAAAGAGGCCGTGCCTGCCGAGCGCGCGCTCGCGGATAAGGTCTGCGCCCTCCTTTCCGCAAAAAAAGGCGAGGACATCCTCATTATCGACGTGAAGGAAAAAACGACCCTATGCGACTATTTCGTCATCGCGAGCGGGCATTCGGCGACGCAGGTCAAGGCGCTTTGCGACCACGTTGAGGAAACGCTCTCCAAAGAGGGTATAGAACCCCGCCGCACGGAGGGGACGAAGGAGGGCCGCTGGGGCGTTCTGGACTACGGCGACGTCATCGTGCACGTGTTCAACGACGAAACGCGCCTCTTCTATCACATCGAACGGCTCTGGCAGGACGGCGAAAACACGGCGGTATACAAGGACTGACGGTCATTCGAAGCGTATCTTTTTGGGCTCAAAGTACTGCGTTTGCGGCTTTTTGACCCGCTTTTTTTCCACGATGTAATAGACGCGCTGTTCCTTTTTCTCTTCGGGCTTTTTCGGCTCTTCCTTCTTTTCGGAAAGCGCGGGGGCGCTCTTTTGTCCGCTCTTTTGCTTTTTGGCGGCGGCGCGCAGGCGCATGAGCCGCACGAAGATCCCGAAGGCGAGGCACAGCCCGAAGAGTATGGCCAGGTACAGCCCGCCCCAAAGGGTGGATGCGAGAAGGTTCAATGTTCCGCTCCTTTTGAAAGTATTTTTCATATACGATCATAGCGCGTCCGCCCGCGCAAAAAAGGGCGTGTTTTATCGGCACGGGGGAAGTTTTGACGGATGAGAGTTTACGACGTCATCGACGCAAAAAAGAATAAACGCGCGCTCACGGCGGAGGAGATCGGCTTTTTCGTCCGCTGCGTTGCGGACGGGGCGGCTACGGACAGCCAGATCGCCGCGTTCTGCATGGCGGTGCTTTTAAACGGCATGACGGACGAAGAGTGCTATCTTCTGACGGACGCCATGGCAAAGAGCGGGCGGTGCGCGCCCCGCCCCGCCGCTTCGGGCATATTCGCGGACAAACATTCCACGGGCGGGGTGTCCGATTCCACGACGCTCATCCTCGTTCCCGTGCTCGCCGCCCTCGGCATAAAGTGCGCGAAGTATTCGGGCAGGGGGCTGGCGCACACGGGCGGCACGCTGGATAAACTGGAAAGTTTTGCGGGCGTGCGCGTGGACTTGTCTCCCGAAGAGTTCGAAAAACAGGTCGAAAAGGTGGGCGCCGCCGTCTCGGGGCAGACGGCTTCCACCGTTCCCGCGGATAAGCGCATGTACGCCGTGCGCGACGTTACCGCCACGGTGGACAGCGTACCCCTCATCGCTTCGTCCGTGATGAGCAAAAAACTCGCTTCGTTTGCGGATCTCATCCTTTTGGACGTAAAATACGGGGACGGGGCGTTCATGCATTCGCCTGCGCAGGCGGAAAAACTGGCGCGGCTCATGGTATCGATAGGGGAACGCGCGGGGCGCAAAATGCTCGCCGCGGTCACCTGTATGGACGCGCCCCTCGGCGATCATATCGGCTGCAATGCCGAAGTCAACGAAGTGCTCGAGATCCTGCGCGGGGAAAAGAAGAACGATCTTTCCCGCCTTTCCCTCTTTCACGCGGCAAAAATTTTGCAGGCCGCGGAGGGGATCGGGGAAGAGGAAGCGGCCTCGCGCGCGGCGAACGCGATCGATTCGGGCGCGGCGATCAGAAAATTCGGAGAGATCATAGCCGCCCAGGGCGGCAATGCCGGGGATGTATACAAAACCCTGCCCATGTCCGATACCGTGCATACGTTGCGCGCGAAAGAGGACGGCTACGTCCGCATTTCCGCCCTTGCGCTGGGCAGGGCGTGCGCCGCGCTCGGCGGCGGAAGGGCAAAGGAGGGGGACGCGATCGACCACGGCGCGGGCATCCTTCTCAAAGTTCGGCAGGGGGCGCGCGTGAAAAAAGGCGATATTCTTGCCGAGGCGTATTGCAGTAAAAGCGGCGAGGAAGGTTTTGCGCTTGCGGAAAGCGCGTTCGCCTTTTCTCCAAAAAAAATAAAAGACCGCCCGCTCGTCTATGCGTTTATCGGCGGAAAGGAGTAGGATATGTTCAATTCGAAGAAAAAAGAGGAAGAGCGTGAGGACGAAACCCTGCAAAAAGAAGCGGCGGAAGTCGCGGAACAGGCCAAAAAAGAAGAAGAGGAGCGCCCCGCTCAGCCTGCGGCGGAAAACGTCATCACGGACGAGGAGCGCATCGAATTCGAAGAGTATAAAAGGCAGAAAAAGCTGCTCGAGATCAAACGCCTGCTCAAAATGATCGACCACACCCTGCTCCGCCAGACGGCGACGCGCGAGGAGATCAAAACGCTGTGCGAACAGGCGAAGGAACACGGCTTTTATTCGGTCTGCGTTCAGCCCGTGTATGTTGCGGAGTGCTTCCGCAACCTGAAAAACGCGCAGTCCGTCAAGATCGCGTGCGTCGTGGGCTTCCCGATGGGCGAAAACAAGATCGAAACAAAAGTTTACGAAACCAAAAAGGCGCTCGCCGACGGCGCGGACGAGATCGACATGGTCGTCTGCATTTCTGCGATCAAAAACGGAAATTACGCTTACCTCAAAAAGGAGATCAAAAAGGTCGTTAAGGCGGCGCGGGGCTGCCCCGTAAAGGCGATCATCGAAACGTCTCTGCTCACCCGCGACGAAATGGTCAAAGCGGCGCTGTGCGCGCGGAATGCGGGCGCGGCGTTCGTCAAAACGAGCACGGGCTATTTCGGCACGGGCGCGCGCGCGGACGACGTGCGCCTGCTCAAAGAGACGGTGAAGGGCGGCTGCCGCATCAAGGCGTCGGGCGGTATCCGCAACGCCGAACAGTTCAAAGAAATGGTCGCCGCCGGCGCGGACAGGATCGGCACGAGCGCGGGCGTGGAGATCGCCGAAAGCATCAAAAAACAAGAACGGTAAAATTTATTGTATAAAGCGCCCCCGCGCGGCCAAAAACCGCGCGGGGGCGCTTTTTTATGATCTGTAAACGTTTATTCGCCGAGCGGGCCGCCGCAGTTGTCGCAAAACTTTGCGTCAACGTCGTTCTGTGTTCCGCAGGCGGGGCATTCTTTTTTGAGCGCTTTGCCGCAATTGTCGCAGAACTTCGCGTCCGCGTCGTTCCGCGCGCCGCAGGCGGGGCAAACGGCGCTCGCTTTTTCCGTTTGCGCCAAGCCCTCTTTCGCCGCCTTTGCAACGGTCTGTATGGCGGGGCTGACGGCCTCGCTCATTTCGTTTACGACGGGTGCGGCTTCGCGCGCGGAATAACTCGCGATCTCCCTGCGGAACGCTGCCAGCGTGATCATTAACCCGATGCCGAGCATGGGCAGGCCGAGTATCGCCATCCAAAACAATTCCGGAAAGCCATCGCTGGCGAACATGCTGCCGATCCCCGTCGCCGCCAGGGCGAGCCCCGCGACGGCTACGACGATACCGACGATTTTTAAGATCAGTTTCGTTTTGTTGTGCTTTTTCTGCTTTTCATCCATTTTCCGCATCCTCCTTCATCACCATTATATAGAAAACTTTGCAAAAAGTCAAGATTTTTAAAATTTTATAATTAACCAAGGTTAATTCGCTTGACACGAAGGCCGATAACGCATATAATATAGTAAACCAAGGTTAATCTTTTGCTTTCGGAGGCGAACGTTTGGAAGCGAACAAACTCGAGATCAGCCTTGCGTCCCTCTGCGGCGCGGCGATGGCGGGCATCAAGCCCTCTTCTTTGGCGGTATGCGGGGAAGAGTCGGGGGAAGCGCTTGCCGCATATGCGCATATGTTCGCGCGCAAGGGGATCAGTATCCTTCCGCTTTGCAAAAAGCGGGGCAAAATCACTTATCTCGTCTACCGCGAAAGCAAGCTGCGCGCACATCTCTGCGCGGAAGACAGCGCCGCGTTCCTCGCCGCATACGGCTATCCCGTCGGGAATTTCGAAGGATGCATCGCGCGGCTGAAACTGCGCCTTTCGGGCCGCCGCTATCCGCACGAGATCGGCGTTTTCCTCGGCTATCCGCCCGAGGATGTTTCGGGATATCTGAACGACCCCTATGGCTGTATTTTCAGCGGCATGTGGAAGGTCTATGCCGAGCCGGAAAAGAAGCGGGCGCTCTTTGAAAGGTACAGGCGGTGCCAAAGCTGCATTTTGCGCCGCCTCGCTTCGGGGCAGTCCCTTTCGGAAATTTTTATATAAAATTGCTTACTCCTGTTGAATAATAACCTACCGATCAGCAAGCGTGCCACCCGAACGGGCGGCACGCTTGTTGCCTTTTGCGCCGTGCGGAAGATAAAACGCAAAAGCGGCGGGGCGGTCGGGCGCAGGGCTGCGGGGAACTTTTTTAAATTTCCCGAAAAAATCGGCATAAATCTCTTGACATTGCCGCACAATCATTATATAATATCGTTAGCACTTGGGAGATGAGAGTGCTAACATTGTAAAAGAGTAAGTGCCAAACGGCAGAAGGGGGTGCGCGGTATGAAGATGTCTGACAGGAAAAAGAAGATCCTGCAGATCGTCGTTGACGAGTACATCAATACGGCCGTGCCCGTTTCCAGCAAGAGCATTGCGGAAAAGCATCTGACGGACGTGAGTTCCGCCACGGTGCGCAACGAGCTCGCTTCGCTTGAAGAGTTGGGGTATCTCACCCAGTTCCACACTTCGGGCGGGAGGGTGCCGTCTCCGCAGGCATACCGCTTTTACATCGAAGAGCTGATGCAGAAGGGCAGCCTTTCCGAGAGCGACCTCGATTATATCGAAAAGGCGTTCAGCGACAAATCGCGGGACGTGGAACATCTCATCAAGAGCGTTTCCGAAGTCATCAGCGAACTGACCGATTACACGTCGGTCGCGATCACGCCGCATGCCGACGAGGAGACGATACGCAGTATATCCCTTCTTCCCTGCGGCGACGGCGCGGCGCTTCTCGTTATCATGACGAGCGAGCGCATCCTGCGCGACAGTTTTATAGAGATCCCCGAGGCCATGACCGACGACGAGCTTTCGGGCGCGTCGAAGATGATCAGCCAATTGTTTGCGGGCAAGGGCCTTGCGGAAGTGCGCGAGACGGGCGAGGAGATCATCGCCGACTTCGGGCAGTACCGCCAGGTGATGCGCGGGGTCATCGAAGCGCTCAAAACGTATGCACACCCCCGCGAAGAGGACGTCGTGCTTACGGGCGCGGATAAGATCTTCAATCATCCCGAATACGAGGACATCGAAAACGTCAAAAATTTTCTCACCGTCATATCCAGCAAAGACAGGCTTGCGGATATCATCGAAGGGGAAAACGACGAGATCCAGATCAACGTAAAAATCGGTTCGTCCGGCGACAAAGACGTGCCCGACGACTGTTCGGTCGTCACGGCGACGTATTCGGCGGGCGGCAAGAATTTAGGCACGTACGGTGTGATCGGGCCGATCCGCATGGATTATCCGAAGGTCATCACCGTGCTCGAAAACGTGGGCAAGGCGCTCGAAGAGCTGGTAAACGGCAGGCAAAAAGACAAAAAGGACAACGATCATGAGCGAAAAGAAGAATAGCAAAGAGCGGGCCGAACAGGCCGCCGAAGAAGTTCTGGCGGAAACGGCGGCGGAAGAGGCGCAGGCGGAAACGGCAAACGAACCCGCCGAAGAACCTGCGGAGCAGCCCGCGCCCGATCCCGAACTGGTAAAAGCGCAGCAGGAAGCCGCGGATTACAAGGACAAGTGGGTGCGTTCGGTCGCGGAATTTGAAAATTTCCGCAAGCGCAACGCGGAGACGCGGCATACGAGCTATATGGAAGGCAGGGCGGACGTCATCGTAAAGGTGCTGCCCGTGGGCGACAACCTCGAAAGGGCGCTTCTGACCTGCGACGAAAAGACGAAAAAGGGCATCGAAATGGTGCTTCGCAGTTTTAAGGCATTGCTCGAAGGGGAGGGGATCGAAGAGATCAACCCCGTCGGCGAGGAATTCGACCCGAAGGAATGCGAGGCGATCATGAGCGAGCCGGCCGCCGACGGCGTAGAGCCGGGGTACGTCAAAGAGGTATTCCTCAAAGGCTACAAGCGCGGCGAAAAGATCCTGCGTTTCGCGCAGGTGAAAGTGACTACGTGACCGGGGATCGGTCATGCGCTGCAGATCTGCGGCGGGAAACTCAAGCGTAAGCAACGGTCAAAGCCGTTTGCAGATATAAAAGTTAAAAATTTTTCGGTTGCCGCGTCCGCGGTCAGATGCGGGGCGGCATAAAAGGAGTGTTTATTATGGGAAAAGTAATCGGTATAGATTTAGGTACGACCAACTCGTGCGTGGCCGTCATGGAAGGCGGCGAAGCCGTCGTCATCCCCAACCCCGAGGGCGCGCGCACCACGCCGTCCGTCGTGGCGTTCCAGAAAGACGGGCAGAGGATCGTGGGGCAGGTGGCAAAGCGTCAGGCTGTAGCCAACCCCGACAGGACGGTCATCTCCATCAAGCGCCATATGGGCAGCGACTATAAAGTGGACATCGACGGCAAAAAGTATTCCCCGCAGGAAATTTCCGCTATGATCCTTTCCAAACTCAAAGCGGATGCGGAAAGCTATCTCGGCAGCAAGGTGACGGACGCCGTCATCACCTGCCCGGCATACTTTACCGACAGCCAGCGCCAGGCGACCAAAGACGCGGGCAAGATCGCGGGGCTGAACGTTCTTCGTATCATCAACGAGCCTACGGCGGCGGCGCTCGCCTACGGGCTGGATAAAGACGCGAACAACCACAAGGTCATGATCTACGACCTCGGCGGCGGTACGTTCGACGTGTCCATTCTGGAGATCGGCGACGGCGTGTTCGAAGTTCTGGCGACCAACGGCAACAACATGCTCGGCGGCGACGACTTCGACAAGCGCGTCATGGACTACCTCGTGGAGGAGTTCAAAAAGAAGGAAGGCATCGATCTTTCCAAAGACAAAATGGCGATGCAGAGGCTCAAAGAGGCCGCCGAAAAGGCGAAGATCGAGCTTTCCGGCATGACCACGACCAACATCAACCTGCCGTTCATCACGGCGACGGCGGACGGGCCGAAGCACCTCGACGCAGACCTTACCCGTCAGAAGTTCGACGCTCTCACGGCAGACCTGGTCGAAAAGACTGCCGAGCCGATGCGCCTTGCCATGAAGGACGCGGGCCTTACTTATGCGGACATCGATAAGGTCATTCTCGTCGGCGGTTCCACGCGTATCCCCGCAGTCGTCGAAAAGGTCAAGCAGCTCACCGGCAAAGAGCCGTTCAAGGGCATCAACCCCGACGAATGCGTCGCGATCGGCGCGGCGATCCAGGGCGGCGTGCTTTCGGGCGAAGTCAAAGACGTCCTTCTGCTCGACGTCATGCCCCTGTCTTTGGGTATCGAAACGCTGGGCGGCGTGTTCACCAAGCTCATCGAGCGCAACACGACCATCCCTGCGAAAAAGTCGCAGGTGTTCTCCACCGCGGCGGACAATCAGACGCAGGTCGACATCCATATCTTGCAGGGCGAACGCGAATTTGCGAAGGACAACAAGACGCTCGGCCGTTTCGAACTGACGGGCATCCCGCCCGCACCGCGCGGCATCCCGCAGATCGAAGTCACCTTCGACGTGGACGCGAACGGCATCGTGCACGTTACGGCGAAAGACCTCGGCACGCAGAAGAGCACGGATATCACCATCACTTCCTCGACCAACCTGTCCGAAGCGGATATCGACAAGGCCGTCAAAGAGGCGGAACAGTATGCCGAAGAGGATAAAAAGCGCAAAGAGAAAGTGGACAACAAAAACAAGCTCGACGGTATGATCTTCACCGTGGAGAAGTCCGTAAACGAACTCGGAGACAAACTCTCCGCAGAGGACAAGGCGCAGCTCGAAGAGCTCGTCAAGAGCGCGAAAGAGGAGCTTGCGTCCGATGACGACGACCGCATCAAGGCGGCGACCGAAAAGCTGACGAACGAGAGCCAGCAGATCTTTGCGAAGATCTACCAGCAGGCGGCGGGCGCGCAGAACGCAGATGCGAACGGCGGAAACGGCGACGACACCGAATTCCACCAGTAATCGGTTATAAGATCACTCATCCTCCTTATTTTACCATATGGTATCAAACGCAGGAATGCCGTGATTTATTCACGGCATTGCTGTGCGTTTACGGGCAAAGAGATATGCCCGTGATCAAAAACCCGCTGACGTATGTGCGATTTCGCGCAACCGCGCGGCAATAAGGGGCTTTTATTATGGCAGATAAAAACTATTACGAAATATTGGGCGTGGGGCGGAAAGCGACGGACGACGAAATAAAATCGGCGTACCGCAAACTCGTCAAACAGTATCACCCCGACCTGCACCCGAACGACGCGAACGCGGCGGCAAAATTCAAAGAGGTCAACGAAGCGCACGAAGTGCTTTCCGACCCGCAGAAGCGCGCGGCGTACGACTACGAACTCGACCACCCCGGCGCGAAGGCGGGCGGCTTCGGCGGCGGCTTTTCGGGCTTCGGCCGCGGCGGCGGTTTTTCGGGCTTTTCGGGGTTCGGGGACATATTCAACGATATTTTCAGCGGCTTTTCGGGGGGTTCCTCCTCATCGTCGGCGCGCGCCGATACGCAGGGGGAAGATATCACCAAAGAGGTCGTTCTGAGTTTCCTCGACGCGGCGAAGGGCTGCACGAAGGAGATTCGTTATACCCGCAACGAGCCGTGCCAGACCTGCAAAGGTACGGGCGCGAAAAACGGAACGGCGTATAAAACGTGCGAAAAATGCGGGGGCAGCGGGCAGGTTCGTTACACGCAGGATACGCTGTTCGGCAGAACCATCCGCGTCGCGACCTGCGACGCGTGCGGCGGTACGGGCAAAAAGATCACCGATCCCTGCCCCGACTGCAAAGGGAAAGGGTATGTCCGCAAAGAGACGGTCGTTACCCTCAATATCCCCGCGGGTGCGGATACAAACAGTTACATCCGCAAAAAGGGATACGGTCAGGCGTCGACGTCGGGCGGCGTTCCGGGCGATCTTATCGTCGTGTTCCGCGTCGAGCCGCATAAAATTTTCAAACGCAAAGATAAAGACTTGTACGTCGAACTGCCGATCTCGTTCAAAACGGCGGCGCTCGGCGGCAAGGTCAAAGTGCCCGGCATAGACGATACGTTCGAATATCTGATCCCCGACGGCACGCAGAGCGGCACGGTCTTTTGTGTGAGGGGAAAGGGCCTGAAAACGCGCACGGGTACGGGTAATATGTACATCACGGTATCGGTGGAAGTTCCGTCCAAACTTTCCCGCGAGCAGAAAAAGCAGCTCGAAGAGTTTGACGCAGGTATCGACATCAAGCAGACAAACAAGATGAAAACGTACCGGGACAATGTTCAATCGATGTACGGGCAGGATCCGTATAAGAATTGAAAGTGAATTCTTTTCCGCCGCGCGGCCGCGCGGCGGAAAAGAAGAAATATTTTTGCCGCACGGTATAAAATTCATTGACAAATCGGTCAAAAATGCTATAATAAATAGGTATCCTGCGTGCGGGAAACATGATTTGAAAATGCGCCCTTAGCTCAATTGGATAGAGCGTTGGTCTACGGAACCAAAGGTTAGGGATTCGAGCTCCTTAGGGCGCACCAAAAGGGTATAATCCGAACTTTTTACTCATCACGAGCGAATGGTTCGGATTTACTTTTTATTTTTCCGAATTAAAGTAAAATGAAAGGGCTTGCGGAAATTCCGCAAGCCCTTTTGCCGTTGTTCAAGGTTTATGACATTCGGCTCAACCTTTCTGATTTGACTTCTCTATATATTCTTATCAGAATCCGCTTTTTTATTGCGGGTTTCTTAAAATACCGTCTATGCGGTCTGTCCTTATGTTCTCAACAGGACTTTTCTTTATTCAATTTTGTATTCAGTTGTCTGTTTTGTTTTTCCGCTTTCCACTCTTCAAATTCTCTTTTTCCCTCTTCCGTTTCAAAGAGTGCTTGAATTGCGGGCAACAATGCTCTTGCGAGCGAGTCGATCTCATAATCCGGTATGCCCGTTGTGTTCTTTTTCTTTCTCGCCATTCCCCGTTGTTATGTATTCTCTCCGATACAATTCCTCCTTCCCTTCGGTTATTCAGTTGTCAGTTCAATAGCAGAAATATCAAAGTGATCGTCTGCACAAGCAAAAGCACGGGCGTAGCCCAAAACATGAACTTGCGGAAGCCGTGAACGAGTTTCATATCCTCGCGCTCGCGTTCGATTTCTTTCGCCGTGGATTTAAGTTGTTTCTTTATCTCCGACAGCGTTTCGTCCATCTGTTCGAGCGCGTGTGCTTTCGCATCAGCGACTGTTTGCCCAATCTCGCTCTTTATGGTTTGACTTACTTCCGCTTTGAACTTCCGTTCCTCCCGCGTTATCTCGCGTATCTCTCTGACCGCGTTCTGTACGTTCTCGCTCTGCCTTTTCAAGTAATAGTCGTTGTCGCTCTTTATCTCGTTCACGCTTGTAGTCAAGTCCGCGATGAGCATATTCTGCTTGCTGATTAAGCCGTTGCATTTCTCGTTTGAGATCGCCAACGCCTCTTTCAATAGTCCGTTCTCCGTTTCCGCTCTCCGTATCTCGTTGATCTTCTGCAACTGCTCCAACGGCGTAGCCGGCTGTCCTGTTTCCAAATTTTTTAATGACATTCAATACCTCTCTTTTCGTATAATTTTCTCCGAGCCGCTTGCCGCGGATCGGTTTTTTCTTTTGCGGGTGCAGATATGAATAATCTTTTCCGCTCCGCATTACCTCCACGCCGTACAGTTTCAAATACTCGATAAACTCTTTCGGCGTAGTCGCTACTTGTTTTCCCTCTTCAATGACCTCTCGTAATTCTTCTTTCCAACTCGTGCCGCCTTTGAGAATGATATGCCGCTCGTCCTGTGTTCGGTTGTTTTCCGCTTTCTTCCGAAAGTCCAACGAAGAAAAACCAAACTCTTCTCCGATCTCGTTCGCCATATCTTTCAGCCGCGTATAATCTCCGTCGTTAAAATGCAGTTTTCTTCCCGTAACAGGGTGGACGGCGTTGACTACGATATGACTGTGAACGGTCTGCGTATCCGTGTGCGTGGCAATGACGCACTCGCAATCTGGGAACATCTTTTCGACACAGGCTCTCGCGTACTCATGTACCATGCGGGGATCGGCTCTATCTTTCCTGTCGGGGGAGAGTTTGAAGTGATAATACTTTCTCTCGTCGTAGTCCGTATATTTTCCGAACCTCGCCGCCGTTTCTTTGAACTGCGCGGAATAGTCCTCGTCAATGAAAAGATTTTGCACGTCGATGTATTTCGCCTTATCCTTACGGGTAACGTAGCCTATAGCCATATTCGGCATGGCTTTGCCCGCCGTACCTTTCAAAAGCGGCATTTCAGTTTCCCCCGATGGCGGAGAGCAAAGCGCGGTACGCTCTCTTGCACTCTGCCGCGGCGGACAATACTTGCTCTTTCTCATTCGGGTGGAAGTGACAACGCCGAACCGCTTGATTTAAGTTATTGCCTTGCCGTTTGAGTTCTTGCAATACCTCTCCGCTGCGCTCAAACACAACAACGGACTTGTCCGTCAAAGCGCGGATCAGAAAGTCTGTTCTGCTCAATCCACTTGTCTTTACCTTCTCATCGATGATGCGCCGTTCACGCTCCGATACGCGGAAAGAATAGGTTATAGGTCTGTTTCGTTTTACTGTTTTCTTCTCGATAAATTTTTCCTCCGAAGTTTTTTGTGTTTCCGCAAAGGGTATTAGGGGAAAGCATTTCCCCTAACGAGGCGCGTTGAAAACGCGGCAAGTGGCTTGCCACTTGCGTACCTCGCCATTACGAAAATCGGCTGTCTGCTCCGCTCGTATAACACGGCTTGGAACAGATTGCTTTTGTCTGTTTTGCTTTCCGTTTTTCGTTGTTTGCTTGCCGCATCACGGCGGTCTGATCGTCTGTCGATTTCTCATATCTTCCTCCCCAAATTTTGTTATCTTATCTTTATCCACGCCGAAAGAGTGGGTAAAGTGCTGTCGCTGAAAAGTTCCCTCCATATATCCAAGGACACGAAATTACAAAATATAAACGAACGCTCAATAATTTCACAAAACTTTTCAGTATTCAGAAAAGCCCGCTCATATATCCAAGGACATGAAAAATGCAATCGTGGCGGTTTTTTGAAAAAAAGGTGCAAAAAAGCCGCTGACAGCTCTTCGCGTATCACCGACCTTAACCGTATTTAGCAACTTCGCATTGCTCTATGGTGGTTAGCCATTCTATTGTGATGCCGACTGTTGAATACGCTTTCGCGCCCCGACATCCAAAATTGTACGCTTAAAAAACCCCATTACGGTACGTCTTAAAACACACGATAACAACGGCTTCCTTCTTAAAAAATGGTACTCTTATAAAAGCCTATCATCGCGCGTCTTTTTCGGGCAAAGGGGCATGACGGCTTTTTTAGAAAAATCGTATCATAAAAAAGCCCCTCATCGCCCGACGAAAAACGATAACCAAACAAAGGCTTTCCGCGTTCAAAAATTTGTACGCTTAAAAAGCCCTGCTCGTCTTTCAGACGGCTCGGGTGCAGCGCAATTTGCGCTGAAACATCGCGGAGAACTCATGCTCCGCAAGCGTGGAAAACTTCCTCCACGCACCTCTTCTCGCTTGGGGAAGAGTGCTCCGTACTAACTTTGTGGTACGGCAAAAGAGTATAGGCGATATTTCCACCTATACTCTCGCATTATACCATACTATTTTGCTCTTGTCAACAAAATACGAACATTTGTTTATGTTTTTGTCTTATCAAATAAATTTTTTATAATCTATTACTTAAATGAAAATGTCCTTAAGATTAACATTTTTAACTTTTTCCCAAATGACGGGAGTGATATTGTCCTCGGCATAATACCAATACAGTATATCAGCAACAGCAATTCCGCTTTCATAAGGATTTACATTGCTAAAGTAATACCGTGGCGCGTTAATAAAAATAGTATTGCCTACACCGATAGTGATCATATTCCATTCGTCAGTTGTGCCTAAATAATACACTTTTTCAAGGACTTCACACCCGTCAAATGCATACATCCCTATTTCGGTTACTGTATTTGAAAGTATAATGTCGGTAATTCCGCTGCATCCGAAAAATGCATAATGTCCGATATCCGTTACTTTGCTACCTATGGTTATCGTTTTGATTCCGACACAACCATAAAAAGCATAATCGCCTATACGATTTCCTGCTGTTATATAAATATTTTGCAATGATTCAGGTATTTTATCGCTTTGCTCACGATAATTGTCAGCACCAAAGAGATATCCGAAAAATGCAAGTGACTCATTATCCTTAACGTCTATGGAAAAAGGCAGAGATAAACTTTTCAAAGCATCGCATTCTCCGAAAGCGTCATACCCAATACTTATCAAACTGTCCGGCAGTACAAGACTTGTTAAACTACCACAATCAAAAAAAGCACGATCACCGATTACCGATACATTTCCTCCAATTTTTACATTTTTTAAACTCCAACAACACCAAAAGGCAGCATCTCCTATGGTTTCTACTGTTTCAGGAAGGGTAATATCTACTAAATCATGGCAATTCCAGAATGCACCCCCTCCAATTGCGGTTACATTTTTACCAAAAACGACATTTACAAGATGGACACATCCGGAAAACATACTCGACGGAATCTCCGTTAAACTGTCAGGGAGTATTACTGTTACAAGATTGAAGCAATCAATAAAAACTGTATCACCCATTCCCTTTACGCTTTCAGGGATAGTTATTTCAGTAAGCCCCGTGCACCCGGCAAAGGCAGAAAAATTGATATATGTAACGCTATTCGGAATTGTGATACTTGTCAATTCTGTACAACCATCGAACGCATGCCAGCCTATCCGAGTAACAGTTCCATCGTTAGGGATGATACTGCTCTTGCAACCAACAATTAGATTTTTAGATGCTGTTTCTATGAGACAATTTCCGGCGCTGTGATACACATTATTACCGTTTTCAACGGTAATATTAGTGAGAGCTATACAGTCGTTAAACGCATAAGACCCGATTTTCACGACACTCGCAGGGATCAAAAGACTTTCTAATTCTGTACAGCCTGTAAATGCATACTCACCTATTTGTTCCGTATTTTTGCTTAAATTAATATTTTGAAGTTCGCTGCATCCAAAAAAAGCGTGTTCCTCAATAATTGTAATGCTGTCCGGTATGACAACAATTTTTATCTGTAAATTATTTTTAAATGCAGAATCTCCAATAACTGTTACTGGCAACCCATTATACAAGGAAGGAATTATTACAAATTTTTTGTCTTTTGCCAAGCCAATTCCTATTACTTTATATGCGCTTCCGTTATCAATAATTTCATATTCTAACCCTGTAGTTACCGTCATGACGTAACCACATTCAATGCAAACATTATTATCGTCGAATATATGTTCACCCTTATCCGTTACCTCATCACAATTACTACACGGGTGCCAATGATATGTATCATCTTTGCTCCAATCTTCCGAAAAAGTATGCCCACCAATGATAATAACAGATTCTTTGTCGGTTATCTCGTTCGCGGCATCCGCGTCGGAAAAGTATTTGCCGCAAGCCGTGCATTCCCAATACTCAATATTTCCGTTTTCCGTACAGCTCGCGTTCCGCCGCTCGTGATACGTTATTGTATGGTGTGCGGCGACGATGACAGACTCTTTGTCGGTTATCTCGTTCACGGCATCCGCGTCGGAAAAGTATTTGCCGCAAGCCGTGCATTCCCAATACTCAATATTCCCGTTTTCCGTACAGCTCGCATTCTGCTGCTCGTGGTGCGTTATTGTATGGTGCGCGGCAATAACAACTGACGCTTTATCCGTGATCTCGTTTATGGCATCCGCGTCGGAAAAGTATTTACCACAAACTGAGCATTCCCAATACTCAATATTCCCGTTTTCCGTACAGCTCGC
>CDZB01054926.1_pt1 | contig 20033 bp, 20 predicted proteins | sample 554961 | NCBI WGS metagenome assembly CDZB01 (sample SAMEA3182106, study PRJEB8094) | gut metagenome | biome: human; feature: gut; material: Stool; isolation source: human stools | place: Canada | collected 2013-02-26
GACATTAAGTTTGAGCCAATCAATGCACTTCGACTTTTTCAAGCCGAATGCGTTGCGATAGGTTTGCTCAACATGCAAGCCATACCTCCCCATTTGGGTGAAATTTATCTTTCTTGGTATTACCATGAACAAAATTATCACCTCGATGAGTATTTTCTCGAAACTTTTTGTTATCTTTGCAGCTGAATCTTCAACTGCATCTTTAAAGATATCCATATATTGGTCAAGTCCTGTATTCATGTAATATTGTATTTGTCGTGATCTACAAAGTTACTGAAAATCAGCGACTTGACCAACTTTTTACAGTTAAGTTTTCATAAGCACTTCTTAATATAAGTTATTGATTTACAGACGATTAAATATTAATTTAACGCAGTATTGGAATAACTCATCAAACATAAAATTCTATTATGGCATATAATTATATGAAATACGGTGCTTTATCAGCATTGCTCATCGCCAGCATCAACATGCAGGCAGCACAGGAAGGGACTACCCGTTATACCATCCTTACCCAAAGCCCGGAGCAGCACATCCAGCACTTCGGTGCCAGCGATGCCTGGAGTATGCAGTTTCTCGGTCTATGGTCCGAGAAACAGCAGGAGCAGATTGCCGACTGGCTCTTCTCTACCGAGAATGATGCCTTGGGCAAACCTAAAGGCATCGGCTTGTCTATCTGGCGATTCAATCTGGGAGCCGGAAGCGAGGAACAGGGAGAGGCTTCGCAGATTCAGCCGGGCACAAGAACCCAATGCTTTCTCAATGCTGACGGCACCTACGACTGGAGCAAACAGGCTGGGCAGCGCAAGTTTCTCAAGCTCGCCAAGCAGAGAGGTGTGCCTTATTTCCTCGCCTTCTGCAACTCAGCACCTGTGTTCTATACCAAGAACGGACTCGCAACCAACACAGGGCGCGGCGGCACCATCAACCTGAAGGATGATTGCTACGGCAAATTCGGAAAGTTCATCGCCACATCTCTCAAAGGCATTGAAGAGCACGATGGCATCCACTTCAACTACATCAGCCCTATCAACGAGCCGGATGGACATTGGAACTGGACAGGACCGAAGCAGGAAGGAACCCCAGCCACCAACCGCGAGTTTGCCAAGGTGGCAAAGGAGGTAAGCAAAGCATTGGTAAAAAACAAGCTCAACACCGAGATTCTCATCAATGAGTCGAGCGACTATCGCTGCATGCTTGGCACCCACATGGCCGACTGGCAGCGAGGCTACGAAATCAACTCCTTCTTCACCAAGGACAGTACGCAGACCTATCTGGGCAAGACCAAGCAACTCCTCCCTCTCATCGGCGCTCACAGCTACTGGACTAATACCCCTATCCCATACATGAGAGAAATCAGAATGAAGATAAGAGAGGCATGCAAGCAGAAGAACATCAAGTTCTGGCAAACAGAACTCTGCATCATGGGCAACGACGAGGAGATTGGTGGCGGAACTCCTTACGACTTCTCGATGAAGACAGCCCTCTATGTGGCTCGTGTCATCCATCATGACCTGGTATATGCCAATGCCGAGAGCTGGAGCTGGTGGCGTTCTGCAGGCGGTGACTACCGCGATGGACTCATCCGCATCTACAGCAAGGATGGATGGAAGAGCGGCTGGGCAGTAGATTCCAAGTTGATGTGGGCACTCGGCAACTACTCTCGCTTTATCCGTCCAGGTGCCCAGCGCTTCGATATCGCTACAACTTCTGCCGACGGAAAGCAGATAGAGGAAGGCTACAACGACCCTTACGGAGTAATGTGTTCTGCCTATCAGAATGCCGACGGCAAATGGGTGATTGTGGCAATCAACTATTCTGAGGATGTGAAGCCTGTCAACTTCCAACTCGATAATCATGAGCAGAAAAGCTGGCAGATGTATCGTACCAGTGACATCTCTGCCGAGAGTTTAGCGCCTGTTGGAAGTTGCGATGGAACCACGCAGTTGGCTCCACGAAGCATTACGACTTTTATGCAAAAATGATTGAAATAGTCCCTTTTTAACGAAAAATCCCCTTTATTGAACGATTTTTATCCTTCATAAAGGAGATTTTCCGTTATCTTTGCAAATGTTTTATCAAGAATACTAAAAAAATAAGTATAATGACAGTAACAACTTCAATCAAGACATTAGCCTTTGCCTCACTATTGGCACTGGCACCGGCTCAGATGATGGCGGCACAAAAAGGTGGCACCTTCACTACCGGCGACAAGACATTCCTTCTCAATGGCAAACCTTTCGTGGTTAAGGCTGCCGAGTTGCACTACCCTCGTATTCCTCGTGCCTACTGGGAGCATCGCATCAAGATGTGCAAGGCTCTTGGCATGAATACCGTCTGCCTCTATGTGTTCTGGAATATCCATGAGCAGGAGGAAGGCAAATTCGACTTCACTGGCAATAACGATGTGGCTGCTTTCTGCCGCCTCGCCCAGAAGAACGGCATGTATGTCATCGTTCGCCCGGGTCCATACGTTTGTGCTGAATGGGAAATGGGTGGTCTGCCTTGGTGGCTCCTCAAGAAGAAGGATATCCGTCTGCGTGAACAGGATCCTTACTTCATGCAGCGAGTAGAAATCTTCGAGAAGGAAGTGGGCAAGCAGCTGGCTCCACTCACCATCCAGAATGGTGGTCCTATCATCATGGTTCAAGTGGAGAACGAATATGGTTCTTACGGTAAGGACAAGCCATACGTAAGTGCCATCCGTGATATCGTCCGCAAGAGCGGATTCGATAAGGTGAGCCTCTTCCAGTGCGACTGGTCATCCAACTTCCTGAACAATGGTCTCGATGACCTGACCTGGACCATGAACTTCGGTACAGGTGCCAACATCGACCAGCAGTTTAAGCGTCTCGGCGAGGTTCGTCCGAATGCTCCTAAGATGTGTTCAGAGTTCTGGAGCGGCTGGTTCGACAAGTGGGGAGCACGCCACGAGACCCGTCCTGCCAAGGATATGGTAGAAGGAATGGACGAGATGCTGAGCAAAGGCATCAGCTTCTCTCTCTATATGACCCACGGCGGAACCAGCTTCGGCCATTGGGCAGGTGCCAACTCTCCAGGTTTCCAGCCAGACGTAACCAGCTACGATTACGATGCCCCTATCAACGAATGGGGATTGGCTACGCCAAAGTTCTATGAACTGCAGAAGATGATGGCAAAATACAACGACGGCAAGAAGTTGCCAGCCGTGCCTAAGGCTCCGATGCAGATCATCAAGGTGCCAGAGTTCAAGTTTACCGAATACAAGCCATTGAGCTATGGTATCGGAAAGGCGAAGGAAACCCATGCTCCTCAGAGTTTCGAGGATATGGACATGGGATGGGGTACCATGGTTTATGAAACCCAGGTTCCAGCCATCGAAAGTACATCAACCCTGACCGGCGAGTTCCACGACTTTGCCCAGGTATATGTGAACGGAAAATATGTAGGCAAGATAGACCGTGTGAAGAATGAGAAATCACTCGAATTGCCAGCCATGCCACAGGGTGCACAGCTCACCATCGTAGTAGAAGGTATGGGAAGAATCAACTTCGGTCGTGCCATCAAGGACTACAAGGGTATCATCGGCAACGTAACCCTCACTACACAGAAAGAGGATTGCGAACTTGCCCTCACCCCTACCCGATGGAACAACAGCAGCATCGCTGATGATTACCAGACAGCAGTGAATGCACTCGCCATGCCAACCAACAAGATGCGCGGTCTCCAGACCAAAGCGGGTTACTATCGCGGCAACTTCAACCTGAAGAAGGTGGGCGACACCTTTATTAATATGGAGGCATTCGGCAAGGGTCAGGTTTATGTCAACGGGCATGCCCTCGGCCGCTTCTGGCAGATTGGTCCTCAGCAGACCTTATATCTTCCAGGCTGCTGGTTGAAAAAGGGCAAGAATGAGGTGATTGTTCTCGACGTTGTAGGTCCTAAGGGCGAAGCAGGAAAGCCAGGTTCTACCGTGGCTCCTACCGCTTTCTGCCAGGATCATCCGGAGCTCGACAAGCTGAATCTCGAAAAGAGCAACAAGCACAACGAGCCAGGTCATCGCATGGATCTCAATTCAGAGACTCCTGTATTGAAGGGCGAGTTCAAGGCTGGCAACGGCTGGCAGACCATCAAGCTCGACAAGCCTGTAACCGGTCGCTACTTCGCCATCCAGGCAGAGAGCAGCCAGAGTGGTGACAGTCAGATTGCCATCGCCGAGGTTTATCTCCAGGATGCACAGGGCAACCGCATCGACCGCAACAACTGGGTGGCTTACTACGCTGACAGCGAGAAGGGTAACTCAACTCTCGACAAGATGTTCGATCTCCAGGAAAGTACCTACTGGCAGACCGAGAAGGGCGCCAACTTCCCACATCTGGGAATCGTGGATATGGGTAAGGAGGTTACCATTTCAGCCTTCGAGTATCTGCCACGTGCCGAGCAGGGGGCACCGGGCAGCGTCAAGGGCTTTAAGCTCTACGTTAGAAAATAAAAAGATAGTTCATAGGTTTGGTCAGCCACAGGCTGACTGTGGATAATTAACACATATAGTTTAAAATGTAGTATTTCTATTGGAGAATAGAAAGTTAGTTAGATTGCAAAAAAGAGGTAGATGTGAATCTGCCTCTTTTTTTTCGTATATATTAAAACTCCTTTTTAGTATATAATAAACTCCTTCTCCCCCACTTTTTGTTTTTTTTATACATTGATATGCCATTATGTGAATACTTTTGCGTATCTTTGCAGCAAAATACAAATACATTTTTTATGTTGACAGATATTGAAATAGCTAAATCAGTAAAATTGCGCCCCATCAATGAGGTTGCAGCTGAACTTGGAATCCATGAAGACCAAGTAGAGAACTACGGCCGTTACATCGCTAAGATTACTACGGACAAGATCGACACCAACAAGTTTAAGAACCATCATCTCATCCTCGTCACTGCTATCAGCCCTACCAAGGCAGGCAATGGCAAGACCACCGTATCTGTAGGTCTCGCCCTCGGTATGCAGAAGATTGGCAAGAAGGCTGTCGTTGCCCTGCGTGAACCATCTCTCGGACCTTGCTTCGGTATGAAGGGTGGTGCTGCCGGCGGCGGTTATGCCCAGGTATTGCCTATGGATAAGATCAATCTTCACTTCACTGGCGACTTCCACGCTATCACAGAGGCTAACAACATGATTGCAGCCCTGCTCGATAACTACCGTTTCCAGCACGAAGCTGAGGGCTTCAAGCTCAAGAAGATTCTCTGGCGCCGCGTGATGGATGTGAATGATCGTGGTCTCCGCCGTATCATCACCGGTATCGGTGATAAGAACGGTATCGAGACAGAGGCAGGATTCGATATCACTCCAGCTTCAGAGATCATGGCTATTATGTGTTTTGCAACAAGTGTTGACGACCTCCGCCGTCGCATCGACAATATTCTCCTGGGTATTACTGAGGATGACAAGCCATTCACCGTCAAGGATATGGGTGTAGGTGGCAGTATTGTTGCCCTCCTCCTCGATGCCCTGAAGCCAAACCTGGTTCAGACCACAGAGGGAACTCCTGCTTTCGTTCACTGCGGTCCTTTCGCCAACATCGCTCATGGCTGTAACTCTGTGATGGCTACAGCAGCAGCTCTCGAATATGGCGACTATGCCATCACTGAGGCTGGATTCGGTGCTGATCTCGGCGCAGAGAAGTTCTACAACATCAAGTGCCGCAAGACTGGTTTGCAGCCAGACCTTACTGTTCTCGTCGTTACTCTCCAGGCATTGAAGATGCATGGTGGCGTAGCTCAGGAAGACATCAAGAAGCCAAACGTAGCTGGTATGGAAGCTGGCTATTGGAACCTCGACAAGCACGTGAAGAACCTCCAGAGCTTTGGTCAGACTGTACTCATCGCCTTCAATAAGTTTGCTACTGATACCGATGAGGAAATCGAGGTATTGCGCAAGCACTGCGAGGAAATGGGCTGCGGATTCGCTGTCAACAGTGCCTTCGCCGAAGGTGGCAAGGGTGCAATGGAGTTGGCAGAGCTCGTTGTGAAGACCATTGATGAGCATCCATCTGCTCCACTCTACTTCACTTACGATGACGATGAGCCTGTAGAGAAGAAGATCGAGGATGTTGCCTTCAACCTCTATGGTGCCGGCAGCGTAACCTTGAGCGATTCTGCCAAGTCTATGATCGAGGAAATCAAGAAGTTGGGTGCCGAGAAGTTCCCTATCTGTATCGCCAAGACTCAGTATAGCTTCTCTACCGATGCCAAGGCATACGGTCCTACAGAAGGCTTCGAGCTCCACGTTCGCGACATCACCGTGAATATGGGTGCCGAGATGATCGTAGTCATCGCGGGTCCTATCATGCGTATGCCAGGTTTGCCAAAGAGCCCACAGGCTGAGCGCATCGATGTGGTTAATGGTGAGATTACAGGTCTTTCATAAATACAATAAAAGGCTGCTTCCCGCTTCGGGAAGCAGCCTTTTTTAATCTTATCTCATGCTGAATTCACAACCGCAATATAGCTGGTTATAGAATTCATTCTGTCTCAGCAATTCTCCTCGGCGGTTCTGCAAACCGCCCTTTCTCCAGTTCATATCCCACCACTCTACATCCGGGCATCCTTCTACCGCAATATGTCCTGCGGCATCTATCTGCTGGATGTTCTTCCATCTCGATGAAGCCAGCGTAGTGGTAAGCAGATGGAATCCATGTTCCTGGGCATACCTTGCAGCATGGGTCAGACGATATTGGAAACACACCGAGCAGCGGCTTCCCCGCTCCGGTTCCTTCTCCAATCCCCTGATGGTAGCCAACCACTCCTCATGGTCATACTCATCCTCTACATAAGGCACCTGCTGCGCCTCCAGGAATCTCATCAGCTCGTGCTTGCGGATATCAAACTCCTGCAGCGGATAGATATTGCTGTTGCTGAAATACACGGTTGGCTTCATGCCATTGCGAAGCATACACTCTACGATAGCCGATGAACAGGGTGCACAACAGGCATGCAGCAACACCGACATTCCTTCAGCCTTGCTTCCATCCGGGAGAGTAAGTTTCACGAATTTATATTGTTCTTCTACGGGAATCTTCATTTTACTTTGAACTTTGATTTTTGAACTTTATGATGAGTATTCTTAGCGAATACCTTGCTTATTTCTTATTTTAAAAGTGAGCGGAAAAAACGGGATTTCGCTTTTGGGCAAAAAAAACAAATGGAGTACAGTCTCTCGACACCCCCCATTTGCCCAAATATATGCGAAAACTGATGCAAAGATACGATTAATTTTTGAGTTACCAAATTTTTAAGCGATAATTTTTCATCAAAATGAATAAATATCGATTTTTTAACCAAAACTTAACAGTTTGCATCAGCAAATTAACGTTTTTATTCAATTCTTCGGGAACTGTAAGATGTCTGACTACCAGTCTGTTTTCTAACCCAAATCACGTTTCAGGGTGATGACCGTCATCTCCGGCCAGGCACCCAGTCGGAAAGGGAATGATCCGCCCAATCCGGCAGAAACATAGAGCAGCTGCCTGCCCAGCCAGTATTCTCCACCCCACTCCTTGAAAGCCATGTGGGCAGGAGTGAAGTTACCAATCTTCAACTGTCCGGCATGGGTATGTCCCGCCAGAGTCAGATGAGCTCCGGTCTTCTGTACTTCCCTTCTCCAATGGTGCGGATCGTGGGTAAGCACTATCTTGAAAGCATCCTTCGCCACTCCCTTCATCGCCTTCTTCAGGTTACTGCGATTGGTAAACGGAGGCTGTCCGGCATTCTCCACACCGATAATTTCTATCGAAGCCATACCGTGGGATACCGTAAAATGCTCGTTCATCAGCTGATGCCATCCCATCTCATTCTGCAACTGAAAGAGGAGTCGGCGGTTCTTTCTCAAAGCACTCAGACTGTGGTTGGTATTATATTCGCAGTAATCGTGATTGCCCCAAACCGAGAAGATACCATCAGGAGCATGCAGCTTCTTCAGATCTTCCACATAAGGTTCCACCTCATCGGCAGCATTGTTCACCAGGTCGCCGGTAAAGAGCATCATCTCCACCCCCTCGGCATTGGCTCTCTCCACCACCTTTCTCACGAAGTCGGCACCCTTCGGAAAAGTACCTAGATGCAGATCCGTGAAATGCAGAATCTTATAGCCATCGAAGTAAGGAGGCAGATCGGCAGAAGAATAAGTCACGTATTTCACCTCCAGTCGCTTCCATCCCTCCACGAATCCATAGAGGAACCATCCCATCACCGCCAGGGCAGGCAGGATGGCGAAGAACCAAGGCATGAAGAATTCGAAGAGGATGAATACCACCTTCGGCATCACAGAAAAAAGGATGAGAGAGAAAAGCACTCTCACCGATGTGCGATGAAACTTGCCCAACTGCAGTCCCACCTCAGCCAGGATGATGAGCAGAGAGGGAATCCACCAGAGGATGGCTAGCGGCAGAGGCCACTCCCCCACTCCGATATGCCACAGCCAGGCATCGGGCACCAGTGTCATAGCTCCGATGCCTACTATATACATAAGTGATCTGAAAAACTTCTTGATAACCTTATTCATCTACCTATTTCTATTAAGCTATTCGCTGCATCCCCAGTCAGGGCGCAACAACTTTCTGCAAAGGTAGTGTAAATTGAAGACACTACAAAATAAATGGGAATCTCAAAATTACATTTAACTTTCTTTTGCCAAATCAGAAGCAAGATTTCGCATCTTCGGGCATTTTATAGACAGAAAGATTTAAAAAGGAAAAGTTATGAGAAAGATCAATTTTAAGAAAATCGGGCTCGCAGTAGCCCTTCTGATGTCAGCATTCACCTTCCAGTCGTGTGATTCTGATGATGATACCAACTGGGATCAGGTTTTACCTAATGCCCTAGTAACAGTCAAACAGAATGCAGATGCCTGCTATCTGCAGTTGGATGACAACACCACATTGCTCGCCAAGAACCTCAAGACTCCAGTCTTTGATGGCAAGGAGGTTAGAGCACTCGTCAACTATACAGCTACCGATGAGAAGAGCGACAAGTATTCTCAGGTAGTAAATGTCAACTGGATTGACAGCATTCTCACCAAGAAGCCAGCACCTTATCTCTCTACTCCGGCAGAGAACGATGCGAAGTATGGCAATGATGAGGTAGATATCGTTCGCGATTGGGTAACAGTAGCCGAGGATGGTTATCTCACTCTCCGCTTCCGTGCTCTCTGGGGCGGTCAGAAGCCACACATCATCAACCTTCTCACCGGTGTGAATCCAGAGAATCCATACGAGGTAGAGCTTCGTCACAATCAGAATGGTGATGCCAAGTACCGTGTAGGCGATGCCCTGGTAGCCTTCAACCTCAACGATGCCCTGCCAGATACCAAAGGCAAGACTGTGAAGCTCACCATCCGCTGGAAGTCGAGCAATGGTGACAAGAAGGTAGATTTCAACTACTGTTCGCGCAAGGCAATCACCAATGCCAAGCAGCTGGACGGCTACAGCCAGACAAGCAAGGCTATAAAGTAAAAGATTGATAAAGTAAAACGCCTATCCCCTGATGCTTCTCTTCAGAGAATCCATCAGGGGATTTTTTATGCTATCGAAGCAAAAGCAGAGAGGGTACTATTCACGATGCCTTGGATCCGGCTCCGCCACCATTGCCGGTTTTTCTTCCGGCAATTCATACCTCCTGATATGATGATCTTCCAGGAAGATATGGTTCAGCGTAAAGGCAAGCGACTCCAGCGTCTTCTCCCTGACAGCTGGTTTCAGTTCACATTCCCAGATGACGATGGTATGCCATCCCATTTCTGCCAACCGATGCAGCACCTCATGGTCCCTCTCCCGGTTTCTCCTGACCTTATCCTGCCAGAACTGGGTATTCGATTTCGGCACCACATAATACTTGCATCCTTCATGTCCATGCCAGAAGCATCCATTCACCAGAATGCAGGTACGATACTTTCTGAGCACAATATCCGGTTTTCCCGGCAACCGTGGATGATTGAGCCGATATAGGAATCCCCTAGCCCACAGGAACTTCCTGACAAGAATCTCCGGTTTGGTATCCTTGCCCTTGATTGCCGCCATGTTATGGTGGCGCTGTTCTATGGTCATTTTATCTGGCATCACCTACTCAACTTCCACATATGGTTCAGGTGCGGGCTGAAGGACCAAAAGCTCGTACTTGAACCACTTGCGAAAGCTTTGTTAATTATGTTGTTCCAAATTCTTAATCTCTTCGATAGATAAGCCGGTGGATTTTGCAATGACGTCTATTGGAGTATTGTATGTCAATAGGTTCAAAGCAATCTCTTTATTTCTCTTTTTTTCTCCTTTTTCTATACCTTTCTCTATACCTTTTTCTATACCTTTCTCTATACCTTTTTTCATTCCTTTCTCCTCAGCATGCTTATATACCGCATAATTGTCCCACATGACCATCATGCTGTTATCGTATTTCTCCTGTTCCTCTTTGGTCAGAGTCTTGGAGTCGGCTATTTCTGCCAGTCTCTTGAATATCTTATGCTGAGCCTCAAAAGGCATTTGTTCCAAAGTCTCCATATGCTTCAAATTATAAATCCAACAATCTAAGAACGTAGTACACTCTTCCTCTTTCTTCTTGAAAAGAGGCATTACCAAATAGATGAAGCGGATCTTGTTAGAGTAAACCTCTCCGCTATCCTTGTCTGCCAGCACAACGTCTGTCCTGAACTTCTTGGGTGTATTTTCATCTACATCAAAGTTCATGAAACAGATAACATAAACGGGTGTGAGATGATAATCCCATTGTCCTTTTATGCCTTGGTCTACTATCGTCTTCGATGCATAGTAGAGAGACCGGTCGATGAAATAGGTCTGGCTCCTATTTTGCATTTCAACGATAATGTGCTCACCTGTGTCAGTTTCGCAAAAGACGTCGTAGATGATACCTCTCTGGTCTTTTGTTTCTGGCAACATCTCCTTGTCCTTAAACTTCACATCCGTGATATGCTGCTCTCCCAGGAGCAACTGGTTCAAGAACTCAATCAGCAAGTCTTTGCTGTACTCCTGGCCGAAGATTCGTTTGAACGACCAGTCTGAGAATGGGTTGATGTATCTTGCCATATCTTTGCGATTTTATGTTCTCGCTGCAAAGATACACTTTTCTTTCGTAACTTCCAAGAAATTAACTAAAAAAGTTCTCTAATTCTTGACTAAAAAAAAGATAATAGCAGCTTGATAATGTCTGCGGCATAAATGCCCATTAATTATGAATTTGAGCCAGAAGATGTGAACAAAGAGAACTTATCCATAGCAGAAGTGAGCGGTAAGAAACTCGACTGCTTCCGCAAAGTCTGCGCAACAGTACTTTAGATACCTTGCCCCTCACGCCCTGAAGGGGAAAAAGCTAAGAAAGACGATGCCACAAAGACATCAAATTATCCATATAAATTTGAGTGGAATATTTAATGACCACCTATTATTGATATTTCAAAAAATCAACAAGCCTTACAACATCCATGACATTTCCAATTTATGTAAATCCATATTATTGATTTCATCAACCGTTGCTGCCATAACCTTTATATTAAAACGTTCTACATTTTGTTGCAAATTTACATTTTTCCTTTGAAACCACAAAAGAAATCCCCCAAAAACTTTCATGAAAGAGAAATATTTCTTAAATATGATTTTGAGCTGGCTATTTGATTAATTAATTAACGTGTCCAATTTTTATTGGACACTAATGATGTTGAATGTTTAATTTTCCCACAGATAACACAGATTATCACAGATTTTCTTTGTGAGAGTTATGTGTATAAGACCGTAGCTTGCAACGAAGAGAATCCGTGGGATCCGTGAGATCCGTGTGGGACTTCTCTTTCGGAATCACAATGCAAAGATACAACATTTCTCATTCCCAACTCACCGATGCTCAATGTTGCTCCACGATACTCATCGATTATCACTGATAAATATCAGGGTTCTCCCAAATGGAAGAAAATATAGGATACTTGCAGGGGATTGAACGAACACGAATCTCACGAATCTTTTGAGACTTGCGATTTTTTCGTTCTCTAGCCCCTTATTCGTGTAATTCGTGCAATTCGTGTTCAGAAAAACCAATAAGAATTCGTGTCAAGAGAAATATCTATTAGGGTTATGCTCCATAAGTATGATACTTAGCCATCGTAACCATGACACTTAGCTATCGTAACTATCTTGTTTACGCCAGACTTACCCTACCCACCCCTAGAAGGGTAGGTCGGGGGCGGTATTCTGCTGGGGCTTACTGTTGTTTGCAACGCTCTCCAAATAAGAGTGAGGGTGAACACTTGGCAATGAAGTCGGTGAAGGGTGAACCCCGATGCCAACCTTTAGCGTTAATAATGTGTTAAATATAGCCCCTAACCCATTATAATATAGACTCTTATATTTCTAGCATGCGCTGTATATACAAAGTTCTTTTTACTAGGGTTCACCCCCGAAGCCGAAAAGGTGAATACTTTGGGCAAGTGTTCACCCCGCTGTTCACCATTCAGTAACTTAAGATTGCAAGTACTATCTTTATATTCTTTAAGCAGCTTGATAATGGGGCAGAAGCTCCTAACCAAGAGTAACACCCTGGGTATAAGAGCAATCAGTCTTGCGATCTGTAGGGGCAAAAGCTTTCAAATCACCAAAATTCAGGTACAATACTTCCAGACATCTTTTTTTTAATCTAATCACTCCATTCGATACAAAATTAATCTTTTCTCACAAAAACACAAAAGAAAAAGCTTAAAAACTTGCATAAAAGAGAAATATTGCTTATTTTTGCAAGCGTATAAAAATTATAATCAGATGGGAACATATAAGTATCAAGCAGAAATAGACGCATTGATACAACAAGGACTAAAGATGCCCGAAGTTGTATGGGACTTATCCAAAACATTTAAACTAGAGGAGGGAAAATTATGAAAACAATAAAAGGTATTTGCATCAAGAAGCGCAACTTCGACAAATTCAAGAAGGTGGCCGATCTTATATATTTCGATGGACCATTGTTGTCACACTACGTAACCAACAAAGGTGACAATTATCTCTTCTATTGGATAGACCAAGATGATACAAACAATCGCTGGATGTTCATCAGAACCGATTACGATAATATACAAAAGTACACGAATAAAAAGCAAACATTGCGTAACGTATTAAGTTCGCCATTAGACGACATTGTATATACTGTTGACATAGATGAAGAAGGCAATCATCACAATTTCCAGGCCCACTCCATAGAAGATCTTCCTGAAGATTATCTTCCAGCCGAGGATTCTTATTATGAATTTGAGCCAGAAGATGTGAACAAGGAGAACTTATCCATAGCAGAAATGAGCGGTAAGAAACTCGACTGGTTCCGCAAGGTTTGTGCTGCAGTACTTTAGATTTCTTATTTTTGCATTATCTTTGTAGGATTAAGAGGAAAGGACGAAAATATGAAACAAGAAAACAACAGAATACAATTACCCCTAGAAGAAATCAAGCTCGCCTTCGCAGCGTCATGCGTTGAGGGAGCCGCAAGAAAGCTCGGGGTGCCATATATTGAAATATACGAAAGAATGAGAAAGGTTGATTTAATCAACAAATTCATTCTGCCCCACTATGATACGCTCCACACAGAAAGTCGAGAGTATCTTATAGAAGATGTCATTGAGAGTCTAACTAATTGGGAGAAGAAAGCTTCTCATCAATAAATACTTAGTATATAATGGAACAGAAAAAATATAAACAGATCAATACCAAGACACCAGAGATTCAAGAAATGATTCTCAGCTACCAGATAGGTGGCGTGGCATACGAACTATCACAGCGTCTCGAGATTTCGCCAGCCCTGGCTCTCGATCTCTTCTATCGCAGCAAGACCTGTGCCCAACTCCACGATAAGCGCACCGGTCTGTATCTCATGAGCAATGGCTACATCGCCGATGATTTCATTTACGAGAAGCAGAGAGGGTACTAAGCCACTTTATTTATAAGCGAAGAACTTCCCACAGTTTTTTAGAATCATTCTACTATATACCTCATAAATCGTGTAATAATTCATAAAAAAGAAGGCTTTTGCTTGTCTGATTCAACTTTTTCTCTTATCTTTGCATTATGAAGAAGGAAAAGGAATATACATTGACTGCCATCCGTGAATGCCTGGCTAAGAATATGCCACCTTACGGAAAAGCGATACTTTTTGGCTCACAAGCTAGAGGTACCGCTAGGGATGATAGCGACTGGGACATTCTTGTTATCTTAGACAAGGATCAACTTCTACCTTCTGATTATGATAATGTAACCTATCCTCTTACCGAGCTAGGCTGGGATTTAGGAAAAGAAATAAATCCTGTAATGTATTCCGCTAAGGAGTGGCAGAAATATAAGATTACACCATTTTATAAAAATGTAGAAAAGGAAGGAGTAAGATTATGGGGCTAACAAACGATGAAAGAAGTTCTTTAGTAGAACTTCGTCTGGAAAAAGCAAAAAGATTTATAGCAGAAGCAGAGCAAATGCTTTCTATGGAATTATGGGATTTGGCAGCTAATAGGTTTTACTATTCTTGTTTCCATGCTGCTCAGGCACTATTAATTCATTATGGACTCTCGGCCCATACCCATGCCGGCACTTTAGGCGTATTTGGTATGAATTTCGTTAAGACAGGTAAAATTGACAAAGAACTTGGTGCATTTTTCTCCAGGATGGAACAATTAAGAATGAAAGCTGATTATAACTGCGAATATGATGTAAGTAATTCAGATGTCGAGAATATGCAGCAACCTGCTCATGACTTTTTAAATAGCATCATAAAACTTATCAAGGAAAAACAATAATGTGCAATACAACTTTCACCCAAAAGTCGTACTTTTGCCGAAACATCATTAAAGAACAACATGGAAGATTACGATAAACTTATGATTGGCGACCAATCTGTAGATGGACGCCTTTTAATTGCAGACAAAGACAGACTTTGCTATCAGGTAAAATTAGAAAACAAAGGTGCCTTTAGCATGCGTACAATATCCAAGCAATTACTGGGAGAATTTATAGACTACTATAGAAAGAACCCCGACAAAAAGGCTGAGGATGCCAGAGTAGAACTCAAAGAATTATCTAATATTGATAAATTTGAATATGGCTACAGCGCTACGTTGACAGCTATGGCAAAGATGGTTCTTGACCCAAAGAACGAGCTTATAAGAAAGGGTATCTCTACAGATACTTTTGTTACAGAAAACACTTTACTTAAGACGACTGGACTTCAGCAGATTTACTATGGTGCGCCAGGCACAGGTAAATCAAAGGCAATCAAGGATTTGACCTTTGGTGAAGACGTTATTCGAACTACATTCCATCCAGACACAGATTATGCCTCTTTTGTAGGTACTTATAAACCTATTACAGAAGAAGTTGTACTCCGAGATTGTAATGGCAAAAAGGTTATTGATGAGGAAACCGGAAAGGTTGTAAAGGAAGACAGAATTGCCTATAAGTTCATTCCTCAGGCTTTTCTCGAAGCCTATGTTGAAGCGTGGAAGAAACTTGGCAGTAAAAAGAGTGAAAAGAGCGATAAAAGCTATAATAGAATCCACCCAGCACTTCTAGATACTCCAGAAATTTTCACTAAGAATAAAGCATCAAAGAAGCAATATCTTATTATTGAGGAAATAAACCGAGGTAATTGTGCCCAGATCTTTGGTGACCTATTCCAATTGCTGGATCGCAACGAATATGGTTTTTCTGATTATCCTATCATTACAGATAAGGATATGCAGAAATTTCTAGAAAAAGAATTTGAAGGATGGGAGATTACGAATAAAGACGAAATCAACCAGCTCTATGGCGAAGCCAATATGGTAAACCTCATCATGAAGGGGGAGCGCCTTGTTCTGCCTTCAACCTCTATATTTGGGCTACAATGAACACCAGCGACCAGAGCCTCTTCCCTATCGACTCTGCCTTTAAACGTCGTTGGGATTGGAAGTATGTGCCTATTCGTGAAGGTCGTGACAAAGAAACCAATGCTCCTCTCAACTGGTATATCAACACGGGTGATAAGCAATATGATTGGTGGTCATTTATCAGCAAGGTTAATAAGCTGATTGGTTCACTTACCAATTCTGAAGACAAGAAACTCGGCTATTTCTTCTGCAAGGCAAAAGATGGAGAAATCGATGCAGACTTATTTGTAAGCAAGGTTATCTTCTATCTCTGGAATGATGTGTTCAAGGACTATGGTTTCGATGATAAAGACTTTCAGGATGAAGAAGGCAAAATATTGTCTTTTGATAGATTCTATCAGGATGATAATGGTGTGACCATCGTCAACGTTGCTAACGTTGAGCTATTCTTAGAGAATTTGGGAGTAGATGAATTCATTTCTGACGAAGGAGAGGAATACATAAATGCCAATGAAGATGAAGAGAATGAAGATTCAAGTAATCCAAACATTTCAAGTCCATCTTTAAAAAGGGAAAAATACTCAATAAATAATAGTGGAGCATATGGTAAATGTGCAGTTCCTTATGAAGCTATTAAGCTATACTCATCAAGTCACCCAACTTTACCTGCCTCAACCATCATAAAAATATGGTCATCACTAAATATCAAACATATACCTCATCTTATAGAAAGTGAACAGGACTTCGAAAGACGTGGACAGAACACCAAAGATGCAAAATTTAGAGATAAGGCTAAAAAATTAACTATAAATGATGAAACAGTTTATATCTCTAATCAATTTAATCCTGGGCGCATTAAAGAGTTTATTCAAAAAGTAAATGCACAAGATTGGGGTATTAACATTGAAGAAATAGACCAATAAAAACATTATGAGAATCCTCATAGAAGAACATCAGTATCAGGCTGAACAGATTAAGGATGTCCTGCACGGTATCGACGCCATGCAGGACATTGATGGCAACGTCAGCGTTAACTATGTTGGGTATTACTACAATACCCAACTAAACGATTGCGTCTTTATTTTGCCAAAGGTACTGCTGGAAGATACTCCAGAAGGCGAAAGAGTTTTTGGCAAATATGCCCCAGAAGCCATCGTCAACCTGAACCAGAACAACCCTCTTTCTCAACACGAGAAAGACTTCATCTACGAGTTCTCTGTCTGGATTTATCGCACCATCGAAGTTTACAACAATACCACCAGAAACGGTATTATATATCACCAGAAAATAGCATGTCTCGGAAAAAGTAACAGACAAATCAACAACACATTCCTCGATATTCTGCTGGCACTCATCGACTTCAACAAGCATAACCAGGATTTCATCTTCTTCATCCTGAAGAACATTCATTCTGGTTACAACCGCATTCATTGGTCTAAGACCATATCCACCACAAGAGCCATTGTCTGCAAAAACAGTCCTGTTTATACCAATCCTGTTAACAGGAAAAAGCAGATAAACTTCGATGAAGAGTTACTGATTATTTTCTATTCCATCCTGAATTATATCAGCGAAAGATATGGTTTCACCAATCATATCAACTGCAACTTCCAGTTACTCACAGGTTATCGTTTCAATACTTATCTGGATGGATTAGGAAAAGCCAGACTGCTCCAGATAAAATACAAATACTTTTCTGATAAAACATTATATCTCTGGCAGTTATGCTATGACTTCTTTGACAACGCTAAGCACATGAACATCCAGAAGGAACGCAAAGAGTATCTTCTGGTTAAGAGTTTCAATATCGTTTTCGAAGCCATTATTGATGAACTTCTGGGAGAAAAGAACATCCCAGCTGGTCTGAAAGAACAGGCTGACGGAAAACGTATAGACCATTTGTACACCTACCAGAACCTGATTACAAGCAGAGATCCAGAGCCTGTTTATTACATCGGTGACAGCAAATATTATAAGCTTGGTCATGCCATCGGAAAGGAATCTGTATATAAGCAGTTTACATACGCCAGAAATATCATTCAGTGGAACCTGAACCTCTTTATGAATGATGACAAGGATGATGAAGAGTTACAATACGACAAGCGTAACTTCGGTAACGTACCCAAGCTCCGTGATGATTTAACAGAAGGATATAACATCATTCCAAACTTCTTTATCAGCGCTAAGATGGCAGAGAATCTATCTTTCTCAGACCAAATTTCATCAACCGGCAGGGAACAGAAGTGCTTCAATACTCAGCATTTCAACAACCGCCTGTTCGATCGAGACACCCTCCTAGTCTTCCATTACGATGTAAATTTCCTCTATGTTGTATCTCTGTATGCCCGTCATAATGAGCACCAGAAATTTTCCTGGAAGAACAGAGTCCGCAAGATGTTCCGAGATGAAATCCAGAAAATGCTGGATGAAAAATATGAGTTCTATCGCCTTACGCCGAAAGAAGGTACTCAAGTAGAAGAATTCGTCAGCAGACATTTCAGAATGCTTATCGGCAAAATCTTCTCTCCTACAAAAGGGAATGATTATCTGATACTTGCACTCGAAAAGAACAATTCTGATGAGAAGCAAAAAGAAGAGATAATAGATGCTGCCAAGGAGAAATTCTATCTAGAGGAATTTGCCTTATCAGCTAACGGCAAGATAGGCTAATGTATTATAAAATACTTTCCACTACCCCAACATCAAAAGGAGCAAGACTAGATATGGTTCTCCCCCGTTGGAGACCGGAGGAATGATGAAGGCCTATGCAAAAGTGTGCCCCCCTATATAACAACCCTCTATTATATGTTAAAAACAGGGTATAATATATTATAGTTCAATATCTTATATATTCTCGCACACGCTTCTATACAAAGTTACATATATAGGGGGTTCACGCTCTCTTTCCCCACCAAGGAAAAAACCAACTCATAATTGGAGCTTCTTCCTCCCTCTCCAGTTGGTTTTAATATACCCTTGGCTATCAAATCCCTGATATCACGATTGGCGGTATCTTGAGAGCAATGATTAATCTTATACCATTTGGAAGAATTCAGCTTCCCTTCGAAACCATCAAAAAGCATATTGAAAACCTTGCGCTGACGCTCAAACCAAAGGTGCATCACGGCAGTCTTGACCAATGGATCAAGCGTATTCTCAGTATCAAACCAGTAAAGAAAATCAGACATCATACCTGGTACATTATCGAATATTGCAAGTCTTGCGGAGATTATTTGGCTTATTCTCCGCAAATTTGCGGAGAATAGCAACGGAAAAGATGGGATTGCTGCTTCTACCTCCCTCTCCAGTCGGTCTCAATTCAGAATGCTTGTTTAAAAGTAATCAGGATGCATTATGAAAGGAAAAAGAAAATGCAGTGACCATACTATAAATATAATTCTAAATTTTATGTTTCCGGTTCAAACAACAGGAAAATGAGGAAAGAAGAGATGTTGGCTTTTCCCTTAAGGAAAAATAAAAATATCCTTAAGGGAAAAAATATTTTTCCTTAAGGGAAAGTTTTTCTTTCCTTAAGGGTAGTTTTTGAGTATAGAAACTTTGTAAAGTTATTTGCCAAAGCGTTCAAAATATTCTCGCTACTCCCAAAACCAGACCTACTACTATCGGAATGATAATGGCAAGAAGCTTGTGCTACTTCATGTCATAAAAGAGGCAAATGATGTCATAAAAGAGGCAAATGATGTCGTAAAAGGAAAAGCAAATGTCACAAAAGAATTTGCAAAAGCTCAACGACAAATCTATAAGTTGATTTCTCAGATGCCTCAAATCAGTGCTGCCCAAATGCCGGAAGACATGGGGATTACAAATCATAAGTGGTTGAAAGATTATTTTAGGCATGTTGCTCTATAAAGTAGGATTTCCTTTTTTAAGGAATCCTACTTCTTATAGTAACATGTCTGAATGGAGTCTTACTCAAATCCCCACCATTAATAACCACTAACAACGCCCCAACCCATTCTTGCATTTCAAGGTAAAAGTTAAATTTCGCAATAGAAAAACCGAGCTCATTTTCCTTTTTGTATATCATAACCAGCATAGAGGTAATAATAGTCATGTAGAGAATGACTTTTATGCCATTCTCATTAGTAGACAGAAAATGAGAAAAATTCAAATTCTGCTTTAAAAACTTAAAGTAA
>CDZB01076517.1_pt1 | contig 19930 bp, 20 predicted proteins | sample 554961 | NCBI WGS metagenome assembly CDZB01 (sample SAMEA3182106, study PRJEB8094) | gut metagenome | biome: human; feature: gut; material: Stool; isolation source: human stools | place: Canada | collected 2013-02-26
CTGTCGGGCACGCGCGGCCGCCCGTCGGGGAAACGTTCACCCTTCCACAGCGGCGTAAGCGCGATAATATCTTCTCTGTTATTGAACCGTATCATCTTTCCGCTCCTTACAGGCTCATGCCGCCGTCCACGGCGATGTCCGCGCCCGTTATGTAGTCGCCCCCTCTTCCGCAAAGGAGAAGAACGGCCCCGACGCAGTCTTCGGGAATACCGAATCTCCCCATCGGAATCAGACTTTCCACCTCTTTCCTCTGCGCTTCGTTATTGTAAACGCATTCATTCCGCGGCGTTACGATCGCACCGGGTGAAATATTGTTTACCGTGACGCCGAAGGGCGCGACTTGTTTTGCGATGTTCTTTACCAGGCTCATGTCCGCACATTTCGTCGCGGAATAAAGCGCCAGTTCGGCATGCCTCCTGTGCTGGTTGACGCTGCCGATCATCACGATCCTGCCGAATCTGTTTTGCTTCATGGCGGGATAATAGGTCTGCATGAGTTTTAATGTGCTTTTGATATTGATATCGATCTGTTTATCGATCGCATCGTCCGTGATGTTTTCCCATGTCTGCTTATACTGCACGCTTGCGTTTATGATCAGGCAGTCTACAGGCCCCGTCTTCTGATACAGTTCGTTTATTTTCTGCCATTGCAAAAAGTCGGCGACCACCGCGTGGGCCGCACCGATCTCCTTCCGTATCCTTTCGGCTTTTTCCATGTCCTTACTGCAATGCACGATCACTTCGTATCCTTCTTTTACAAACGCCGCGGCGATCGCTTTGCCTATGCCCTGCGTTGAACCCGTAACCAAAACTCTGCGCTTCATTCAATTTTCTCCCAAACATTCTTTAACTTTCTATATCAAAAAATCAATTTTGATCTTCATAATTCAAACGGCGCTGTATTTCTTTTGCGCCCTTTACCAAAATACGGCACAGTTCCTGCTCCCGCTGCCTGAAATCTTCGTCCTCTTCCGTCAATTTCAAAGCAAGCCCTATCGCGCCGATGCAGTTCGACCTTCGGAACAAGGGGCTGGCGTATCCGTTCGCTTTTTGCTCCCCGATATTCTTTTCGCCTTTAGACACCACAACGTTCTTTTGCCGGATAGAATTTAAGGCCTGTATCAGCGTTTCATACGAAGTGATCTCGTCCCAATGCCCGGGCGGCGGCGTACCGTACTTATCCCAAAACGCCTTGATTTCGTCCCTGTTCATATGGGAAAGGATCGCCCTCCCCGTTGCGGTGCGATAGATGTCGTCCGTCCTGATATTCGGGTGCTCTTCGAACAGCTTCTGCTCCGTGTCCGCATAATCGATGATAAACTTTTGATTGCTGCGTATGACCGATAAAATGACCGTCGCGCGGCTCTTTTGCTCCATCCAACGCATGACCGGGCGGCACAGCGATACGAAGTCCTTTTCATAGCGCCCGTATCTCGTCAGGTTATACAGCGACGGGCCTAATATATAACCTTCTTTATGAGAAACGCGCGTCACATAACCGCCGATGCACAGCGTTTCCAATAAATGCGAACAAGTGGCTTTCGGATATCCCGTTTTACCCGCGATATCCATAAGAGAAACTGAATTGTTTTTTGCGTCGGCAATGACGGAAAGTATCTTCATCGCCTTTTGCACGGATAGAATCATAAAACTCCTCTTTTGTGTCGTTCCGCTTATCACATCACAATCATTCTAATTCGCTTTCGCCGATCCGTCAATATATTTCATATCGTGAAACTTCTTGACGCATAGCCCAAATTCTGCCATAATATTGACATCTTTTAAGTCAGACATCTATTATTAAGGATTTCAATTTATGCTTCTTACGGACTACTTCAGATACAACCATGATCCCGTATGGGACATTGCCCGCCAATGCGGCATACGCCACGGCGTGATAAGGCTGCCCGAAACGGATGATTTCGACATTTGCGACCGCTCTCATTGGGCAGCCGTTTATAAAAAATTTACAGATTTCGGCATCACGCCCGTCGTGATAGAACCCATGCCGAACGAACTGCACGACCACATCAAAACGGGCGACGACCTGCGGGACGCCTGTATCGAAAAGGTTCTGAAAATGTTCCCGATCATGCGCGATCTCGGCATCGGCACGATATGTTTCAACTGGATGGCGCACGTCGGCTGGCTGCGCACGCGCTCGGACTTTCCCGAACGGGGCGGCGCGACCGTAACGGCGTTCGACCTTTCCGAAGCCGCTCCCCCGAAGGCCGCCATCACGGCACAGGAACTTTGGAACAATTATTCTTACTTTATCAAGGCGGCGCTGCCCGAGGCGGAAAAATGCGGCATCCGCCTCGCGCTGCACCCCGACGATCCGCCCCTTGCAAAAATCGGAAGCGTCGGGCGCATCATGATATCCAAAGAAAATATAAAAAAGGCTGTTTTCGATATTTGCCCGAGCGAATCTTTGGGCATTACGCTTTGCCAGGCTAATTTTTACCTGATGGGCGAAAATCTGCGGGATATTGCCGACCTGTTTGCGGATAAAATTTTCTTTATACATTTCCGCAACGTTACGGGTACGGCGACGCGCTTTCACGAAACATTCCATGACAACGGGGATATCCGCATGGCGGACGTCTTGCATTATTACATAAAAAAAGGTATCGATGTGCCTATCCGCGTCGACCACGTTCCCACCATGTACGGAGAGCAAACCTCCCTCGCGGGATACGGCACATCGGGCAGACTGTACGCCATAGGTTATCTGAAAGGCATTCTCGAAGCAAACGGCGCTGTCCGATAAAGTCACGATACAATACGGAGTTATCATCATGCAAATCAAAGTCTTCGAAAGAATTGAAAAAAAATTTGAAACGGAAATCGCCTCGGCAACGCTCACCGGCGATACGCTCCGAGAAAGCCTGCCCTTACAGCCTTTCGTGTTGCAACCCGTTGAACTTATATACGACGAAGAAGGCATAGAACATTGCGTTAAAGCCGATAAACGATTTTCCGCGGTTCGTTTTACGGTAAAAAAAGAAGGCGTTTATTTTCTCGACGTTGCGCTTAAAGACGGCAAGACGTTCCGAGAACGCTTTGACGCCGTCGGCTATTCCGATAACGGCTATATACAAGTCAGCAAAAAAGACGCGCGGTATTTCGAATACTCAAACGGTACGCCCTTCTTTCCTGTCGGCATCAATCTGGCTTTCCCCCGCAGGATACCCGTTTCGAACAAAAAGGAATTCGGTATAAGCGGCGATATCGCTTTTATGGGAATGCGGCAATACGAGCGCTGGTTCAGACGTTGTTCGCAAAACGGCGTCAATATGGCGCGCGTATGGATCGGGCACGAGTATTTTTCTCCCGACACGGCCGAGGCAAACGTCTTTGAATACGCCCAATTTTCAAAGACAGACAAACTTCTCGAACTTGCAAAAAAATATAACATCAAATTAAAACTGACTTTGGAACAGTTCCGCTCTTTCCGCTACGATTCCGACGGCAAAGACAATATTTCGCGGCACTTCGATAAAAGATTATTCCTGAACGGGAAGCGGTGCGAATCGATCGAACAATGGCTTTCCGGGCGGGAATGGAAAGATGCCTGGCTGAATAAAGTCCGCGAGTTTGCAAAGCGTTATGCCGGCGACACGACTGTTTTCGCCGTTGAGCTTTGGAACGAAATGAATTGCCTCGGCGATATAAACGAATGGAACCGCGAAATGCTGCCCGCTGTAAAAGCGATGTTCCCCGATCATTTGGTCGTAAATTCTTTGGGAAGCCTCGACAACAAGTACTCTCTCGCAAATTACCTGTCTTTCCCGTGGGAATGCGGAGACTTTAAGCAGATGCACCGCTATCTCGATCAGGGCGCGATTTTTGACGATACTAAAAACGATCCCGTCGAAGTCATTCAAAAGGGACTGCAACTCATAAATCGGCAAGATATGCCTTTGCTTGTAGCCGAAACGGGAGCCGTAAACAACAACCACAGCGGCGAATTCAAGTATTATTCCTGTGACGACCGAGGGGTCATTTTCATCGGCTGCGTATACACGCCCGTATTTTTGTGCTGCGCGGGATGCGGCAACATATGGCATTGGGACGAGCGCTACGTCGAAAGCAAAAATCTGTATAAATACTATAAACCTCTGGCCGATATGATTTCCGATATAGATTTTACAAATGAAAATTTCAAATCGATCGACCTTTCAAACGATAATGCGTATTTGTTTATCCTGCGGGGAAAAACCGTAAACCTCGGATTCATCAGAAATAAGTCCGACTCCTGGAAAAACGTTTTGAGAGACATGAACGAGCCAAAACCGATCGAAAAACTCAAAACCGATTTGCCTTTCAAAAATGTGGTCGCCTATCCGATCTGGAAAGGCGATACGACAAAAATATATTCGGAAAAAGGATCCTTGGCTTTTGCCGATATATTATACGGTACACTTTTCAGATTCAACGGCTGACGCGGTATAGTATTTTTATATATAAACTTTCGGTTCACAAGCGCTATCCTTTATTTTACTATGAATTTTGAGCATTTGTCAATGCTTTTTCCTTTTGACCCTGTGTTTCGAAAGAAGGCGTTATCTGTTTTCTTCCGCGACAACTTGTCCCGATAAACATTCTCCGCCGCCGCGGCAGGCGCCGCCTTTCAGCGTTCGGGCAAACCGCATTTATATGTAAATTCAGATTCACTAAGACAAGAGCGGGGGAGCATTTGCTCCCCCGCTCTTGTCTTGCTCTTTTATCTCACGACCGATCGGCAGACTTCCGACAAAGAAGACCGCATCGCCGCCCAAGATCGGTAACCCTAGAACGTCAAAAGGCGATGCGCCACCAAAAAAGTGCCTTTTTTGCCCCTATAAACGGCAAAAACCCCGGTAAAACCGGGGTTTTTTGAGTGAATATCTTTTTTATTCACTCATGATGCACATAAATAACAATAAAGATATTTTTGCTATTTATCAGTAAGTAAATGAACTTACCTCAAATCAAACAAATATCTTTTCTACCTATTTATTATAACATGTTTCTAAAAATTACACAAGTAATTTTATATGAGTTCTTGCCTGTTTCCCCGCACTTTTTTAGTGGCTTTAATTAGTCATTTTTTCTTGCTCACCACTGTATTGGATAATGAGTTTGCATAGTTCATGACAATTACCCGAATTTACCGTCTGTTGGCCAAAAAATCTACGCATTTCATTATAATAAAATTGTTGTTCTATTGAATAATAAATTGTTTCATTAAATGCCAAAGAATATCGGGGTAAATATTTACCACTTAACCCATAAATACGTTTTAATTCTTCGGGTAGATTTTCCTTATCAATGCCTAAAAATTCTTTTAAATAATCATAATATGGCATCTCTTTTTTTCTTAGTTCGGCAGGGAGATTCTCTAATATTATATCGATATCGTTTTGATTTTTATCAATCTCATCTACATTCAAAAATGTAGGCGAAATAATTTTGCGGATATATAATGCCACTAATATAAAAAACACATAATACTGATTTAAGTTCTGCCATCCATAATCAGCACAAACGTTCATTACCGCATCAAAATAACGGGTAAGTTCCCTATTATCTGCTTTATCCAACACCTTCTTACTTCCGTAAAGAAAGCAATAATAGGCCAAATTCACCGGTAAAGCAGCATCATCTTTAGGTATTTGCAATTTTTCAAAAATTTTAATAAACCCCTTTAACCAACCATTCAAATATTTATCAGACGAAGTTTCAAGTTTAAATGTGAAATCAAAAAATTTGCGCAGGTATTCATACCCGTCGACTCCATATATCGTCTGAACGGTTTTCGCAACGCAAGATTGATTCATTGTTACGATAACTGCACAATTTTTTACCTCAAACAAGTGATGAAGTCTTTCTAAAATTTTTAATTGTTCATCAGGTAAACAACGATCGATTTCATCAACAAGTATTACAAGTTTTGTCTGCCGCCCCCGATATTCTCTTGCTTGCGTTACCTCGGACAAAATTTCTTTTGTTTCTTTCAATAGCGTTTGATATGACTTGAACTCGCCCAATTCTGTTGTGTCAATGGGATTGTGAATATCCTTTATTATTCCTTTGAGATCCTTAACTGCGCCATATAATTTTTCAATTTTAGTAGAAAGTTTCGCCAAAGCCTGTATACTGGCTTTGACCGTTTTCCGAGCTTTCTCTTCCTTTCTTTCTACCAAATACAGTTTATCCTCTATGCCGTCAATTACACAAGACAAAATGGCGATAAGCGGATCAGAATAAAAAGTGTTTTCCCAAGCGTCATATTTAATAATGATATACTCTTGTTTTTGGGATAATTTTTCTTCTATCAATCCTAATACAAAAGTTTTGCCGCTTCCCCATGCTCCGTTAATAGCCAAACAAAGATTTTTATCCTTTTGCAGCGAATCGACAAAGCCACAAACTTTTTCTACTATTTCTTCTCTTCCTATTTTATCCTGTAAGGCCATTGTGCCGCTCCTTTTTCATCAAAAAGTAAAAACTACAAAAGTATCCTTAAAATTTTACCGAACACGAGTATCTGTCGTTCAATAATATCGAAATTACTCGTCGATCTCTTCATAGTAGTACGAGTAATCTATGCCTTTCATAACAATTTCGCGGTCATCGATTTTCGAAGTTTGGGCATTTTTTATCAATTCAAAAATGTGAGAGGCGTCAACCGGACTTTGTTTCATTGCGTCAAGATATTCACGTTTATCGATCTTGCTCCAATCGGTGCATGTATGCAGATTTTTTTTCAGAATAAGGTCGAGCCAGATTCTTGTACTTCTGCCGTTTCCTTCCATAAACGGATGAGCAATATTCATCTCCACATATTTTTTTACAATGTTTTCAATCGTATTCTCCGGCATTTTTTCTATATGAGCAAGATTTTCATTTAAATACATTGCGGGCGCAAAAGCAAAGCCTCCTTTTGCTATATTCATGCCTCTGATTTTACCGGCAAAGTCATAAAGCCCTCCAAAGATGTACGAATGGATCTGCTGCAGTCCCTTTACCGTGCCGACTTCTATCTCATTTATAAGCCCATTTTCAAACAGATCGTAAGCTTTTTGCTTGCTCTTTTCATCGATAGAAGTCCCCATCCCCTTGAGCCATTTATCGAATACAAGTGTTTTTTTGCTTGGAATGATGGCGATGACGGAATTGATCCCTTCTTCGTCCACTACATCCGTCAAATATTTTTTACCGTCTTTTGCCGTCAATTTCAGTTGTCGACAAATTGTCGACAACTGCGGGTTTCGACGCTTTATAGCATTCCAATAGGAACGGGGATTTTTGCTCTTGGTAAGTGCTTCAGCCACATCGGTAGCGCAAAACCACCATTTGGACGTCTCCTCATCCCAAACGGCTCGCACGGGAATATCTTCAAAAAAGCGAATAGATGTTTTAATCATGTTTCAGTCTAAAACCTTTATTTTGTCAAAGGAAAATTTTTCATTATCATTATACCATTTTTCAGCATTGTTTTCAATATGTTTGCCGTAAAATTATGGAGAATCATTGCCTTTTACTTATACGAGCATTCTCATCTGACCCGTATCCGGTAAAAAATCAATACTTTCTCGCCGCAACGTCTGCTTCATTTCCATGCCGTCTCGAAAAACAACTTTGATCTGATCCTTTGACTCTATCACCACACATTCAATGAGTTTTCTGACCACCTCGTCATTATAGGCCATCGGACAGTTTTTCAATCCGTCTATAACCGTACAGATAGAATCGAGGCGGACCTGTATTATTTTTTGACTATCTTTCTCTTTATGGATCAGCCTGAGTTTTTCTTGTAACTCGTTTTTCTCTTTAAGGAGTTGCTGTATCCTGTTTTCATCGAATCCGTCCATAGTATCGGCGGATGCTGTATCGATCATGGAGTTAAATTCCGCATCGATTTGTGCGATACGGAATTCTATGTCAATACTATTCTCTTCTTCTATGTGAAACGGCACAAACAATTTTTATGCAGGACTTGAAAAACGCCACCACCTATGATATACTATAAACGGTTTCAACCATAACAGGAGAGTGTGGGATATGAAAGTTATTGCGGAACGGGACAAAATCCTGTTTTATATTTTAATCGCGGCGGGTTCCATATGCTTGGCGGTCGGCATATCGCTGTTAATAGTTTTCCTCGTTTGGTGGTATAGCTTGATCATTGTTTTCGGAGCCATTTTCCTTTCGGTCGGACTACGTTACGGCCTGATGCCCAAAACGGCGATCCTGCAAAAGGACGGCGACTTTATATTTTGCTTTTTTCTGCGGCAGAAAACCATTCCTGTCGATTCAATTCAATTTGTACACTATCCTGAAATAGGTACTTTCGCCAACAGAGGCAACGACATTTTTAGCTCTCTTCACATTTTGAAACACGACATCCGAACACTGACTATAACTTATACCGAAAACGGTGCGGCACGGCAATTCCACCTTGTCTGCATTCGTGATGCCTCCGCTGCGGCTGCAGCGATCGATTCGATCGTCAAACAGCACCGCCGCACCTGACAGCTTTTACAGGCGGTAGTACATGCATTCGAAAGGGTATACGGGCGAATTTCTGCCCGTATTCCCCTATTTTTACCCGAATACCTTTGCATAATCCCACACCGCTATATATATTTCTTATACAGGCGCATGCTCCTTATTCGTCAAAATCCCGAACTCCCGTTCCAACACGGGCGGGGCAAGCAGCGGTATAAGTTTTCTGCACGACCTCAAATCAGATCTTCTTTTAACTTCCGAACCGGATCGTTCCTGTTTGCAGATCTTCACCATCGTGCAGCATCTCTATGATCGCAGTCAGCTGATCGTAATCTCCGTATTCATCACCGTTCAATGCCGCCCACCAAAGCGAGCGCATGACCTCGCGACACTCTTTGCTACCCACTGAACCCAAGATGCTATTGCACAATGCAGGATCATAGTCCGCGCCCTCCTTGTTAAAGGCTTCTTTCAACTTGAGCCACAATTTGTGCGCTTGTCTGAACACCTCTGCATCGTCCGTTCCTATGATGTCCGCCAATGTTGTTTCTTCCCTGCCGTGAAAACTCATCTTTGTATGGGCGTTTGCAACGATTTCCTCGTCTGTCTGCCATTCGTAATTGTAAGTCTTTACATTTTTCTCCTCATTCCTTTCTGCTCTTGCCATCTGTTTTCGCTCCTCCTTTTTGCATTAAAAAAGCACACAGGTTTTCCTTGTGTGCTTCTATTTTCTATGTAATTTTCGTTATATGTAAGTTCAAGTCCTGGCACAATCGGAAAATGCCTCAAAAATATCTACGATATTGCGCATTGTTTGTAAAAAATTACGCCGTCAAAAAAATGCCGATTTGCCCGTATAAATGGCAAAAACCTCGGTAAAACCGAGGTTTTTTGGGCAATATCTTTTTTGTTGCCCTATGATGGTGCGAGTGACAGGACTTGAACCTGCATGGGATCGCTCCCACTAGAACCTGAATCTAGCGCGTCTGCCAGTTTCACCACACTCGCAAATAATTATGTCCTGCCGCAAAGTTCAAACCCTTATTCCGATAATTTAAGAACAGGTTCGATCTCATTTTTACGGAGAATTCCATCTTCCGGGCAAAGCCGGAAAGCCCTGCCACCGCATGTGACGGAACGGATGATCTCTCCGTTTACGATTTCAATCGCGCTGCGATCCTCTAATCCGACAGCATCTATATTATTATAGAGTATTTTTTCATCAAAGTCAAGCATTCGAGCATTATAATGCGGAGAAATTGTTCCTTTTATCCAATTCAATCCGGGAAACAATGTATACTGTTCCGCACTTCCGCCGACTTCCGAATCGGTATACATTTGTTCGAACCAACAAATCGCCCCGGCCGACAATCCGCAGACAACGACGCCGCGATCGTATGCTTCACGTATAAGTTCCGTCAATCCCGTTTTTTTCCAATGATCGAGCATAAAAACGGTATCTCCGCCCCCGACGTAAATAAAATCGGCCTTCGCAAATTTGTCCGCAATTTTTGACATGCTCATTTCGCCGTATACGGTCAATGCGACGTCGGCTTTGATATCGAAAACCGACGTATACGTCTTTCGGAAGCTGTTAAAATACGGCATACTGTCGTGACTGGCCGTCGGGATAAACAGCCCGTAAGCACGGCGCTCTCCCGCGCGTTCTTTCGCCTTTTGCGCTATATAAGCGTCGATCGGCAGCGTTTCTTTGCTTTTCAATTCGCCCCCGCCGATACAGATAAGCACTTTATCCATTGTTAACCCCGCACCCTAGGCTTTTCCTTTTCGTTCCTTATATTCTTTATCTCGAATAAGAATTTCATCCGCTTCGGCAATTGCCTTGTCTACGATTTCCGCCGCATTTAAAATGCCGCTAAGGTCTTCCTTCGGTTTCTGATTGAACTTATAAACCGAAATTTCATTCCTGGCCTGTTCAAGGATCGCGGAAATGTTCCCGATTTGAACGTCGCGTTCTTTCTCAGAGATCATGGAAGTGTCGTAAACCAGTTTATCCAGCAAAAAAATAAACTTTGTAACGCGTTTATAAAAGTCATAGCCGCCGGAAGGCTCGGCACTTTCCTCTTTATAAAAGGATCTTATCTGCGACTGCACCGCAAAAAGCCTGTTCCGAAGCTCCGAATGATTCGGCAACTTGTTTTTCCTTTTCATCAGCCCCAAAACAAGCAGTCCCAAAACGATAATTCCGCCGTAAACGGCGTATTCTATAACAAGTCGCGTAGTCATAAACGTCCACCGTCCGTATCCGATTTTTCGTCCGCGCTGTCCTTTTCCGCCTCTTCCGGTTTCGCCCGCACGGAATCTCTTTCGTTCAATAAAGTAACTTCCAGGTGATTGAACGGAACTTTGATATCCGCATCGTTGAGCGCCTGAAGCAATCCTTCCCTCAATTCAAAAAGCGTATCCCAATATTGATCGTTCGGAGTCCAGGCGCGGACCGTAAAAACAAGCGCGCTCGAGCCGTATTCTTTCAGGACGACCGACGGTGCGGGCGTATTGACAACATACGGATGCGCCTTTGTTTTATCGAGTAAAACCTGTTTTGCGACTCCCGTTTCGGCGTCGTACGAAACGGGTATATCGATCACGACGCGGCGGATCGGCATGGCGCTGTAATTGATCATCTTTGAAGAAAGAATTTCACTGTTCGGAATGATGACGGCCACGTTATCGTACGTTAAAATCTTTGTATTGAACAGCCGTATATCCTGTACAAGCCCGTCTATGCCGTTGACTTCCACATAATCACCTTTTTTGAAAGGCTTCGTGAATATGATGATCACGCCGTTTGCCAGGCTGGCAAGACTGTCTTTCAACGCCAACGCAACGGCAAGAGCGACCGCCGAAAAGGCCGCGATAATGCCCGCGGTCGAAAAACCCAAAGAACTGACCAGGACGATTACCAATATAATATAAAGCACTACCGTCACGATAGAAACCACAAAAGACGAAGCAACTTTATCAAGCCGCCTGCTTTTCAGCGTCGCGCCGCGCGTGAGGCTCTGCACGATTTTGATAACGACCAGCCCGAGCACGAGAAAAGCGATCGTCCGCACGATCGCAAGACCCGTGTTCTGCACAAAATCCAGGCCGATATTTTTTAATGTTTCAAGAAATTTTTCCATGGAAACTTTCAAAGCCGCCTTTGCGGCCGCAAAACGGCCGCCTTATCAAAAATCACGAAAAATTCGCTTCGGACAAAAGCCTCTTAACGCGCTTTTCGCATTCAGCATATATTTTTTCGAGCGGTTCGCCAATTCGGTATTCTCCGTTTTCGTAAACGATTTTTCCTCCGGCAACCGTCATAAGCACCGCCGAGGAATCGGCGCTGTATACGATATTCTTTCGCAGGTTGGAAAGAGGTCTCATAAAAGGAGCGGAAAGATCGACCAACACCATATCCGCAAATTTCCCTTCTTTAATCTCTCCTCCTCCGAACCCGAGCGCCGCATAACCGTTGACGGTGGCGGCTTTCAGCGCTTCCTCCGCGCTCACGGCCGAAGCGTCTTTCATAGATTCTTTCTGCAGGCAAGAATACAAATACATCTCGCGGAACATGGACGTCGCATTGTTGCTGGCAGAGCCGTCCGTTCCCAATGCCGGGGACATCCCCGCCGAAAGCATCGCGCACACCGGCGCGATCCCCGACGCCAATTTCAGATTGCTTGCCCCGTTGACGACGGGCGTAACGCCGGACTGCTTCAATAAAGCGATGTCATCTTTGTCCGCATACGTGCAATGCGCGGCCAATCCACCGTTGTCGAAAAAGCCGAGCTTATGCAGATACTGCGGCGGAGTCAGACCGCCATGCCGTACAGTACATTCGCCGACCTCTTTCAGCGTTTCAGAAAGATGAATATACGTCGGCGCGCCGATTTCCGCGGCCAGGTCGGCGACCGCCGCGATCAAGCTTTCCTCGCAGGTGTATTCGGCATGCAACCCCGGAAAATAGCGTACTCTGTCAGACACAGTACTGTATTTAGAGTACATATCCGACATAAATTTGACGGTATCGTAAGTTGAATATGAATTTGCGCCACAACACAGCGCGAGACAGAGATTTGAATTTTTGACCGCTTCGTAAACGGTATCCGGATAAAAGTACATGTCCGCCATGCAGGTGATCCCGTTCTTTACGAATTCCGCGACCTGCAGCAGCGTACCCCAATACACGTCATCGGGCGTGAGATGATCTTCCATCGGGAAAATCCTGTCAAAAAGCCACTTATCCAAAGGCAAATCGTCTGCAACGCCGCGGAACAAGCTCATCGCAGCATGCGTATGCGCATTGCAAAAACCGCTCATTAAAAGATTGCCGCCGCAATCGATCACCCTGTCGGCGGCAAACCCTGCGGACTCTGAGGCGACGGAAACGATTTTCCCGTCGGAAACGCATACGGCTCCTTCCAAAATCGCCTCGTCCGGCGAAGGCAGTATTTTTGCGTTTATAAACTTCAGTTTCATTTTTAAATCTTCCCGCAAAGCTCTTTCAGATATGCGCGCATCCCGTCCCCCAAAGCGGGATCGCGCAACGCGAATTCAATATTTGCTTTCAGATAATCGAGTTTGTTGCCCGCATCATAACGCTTTCCCGCAAACCGATATCCGTGCAGCGCCCCGTTTTCGGCCAAAAGCCCGAGCGCGTCGGTAAAATACACTTCGCCCTTGGGTGAAGGCGGCGTACGGCGGATCACGTCGTAAATAGACGGCTCGACGACATACCTGCCTATCACGGCATCGTTCGAAAATTTTTCCGCAATTGCGGGCTTTTCCACGATCTTTTCGATCGAAAACAGATTTTCCGATATTTCGCGCGCTTTGACGTTCGCGTATTTCGGGATATCGGCATCAGGCACATTCATAAGCGCGACCGTTGTCTTTCCCGTTTTTTCAAAGGAATCGGCAAGCTGACGTATCCCGGGGAGTTCTTTTTCCGTATAAATAATATCGTCGCCGAGCAAGATCCCGAACGGCTCGTCCCCCGTAAAAGGCTGCGCGTATAAGACCGCGTCCGCAAACCCGACGGGATGTTTTTGGCGCACAAAATAGATATCCGCAAGATTTTCCATCTTTTTGGAAAGCTTCAGATACTCTTCCTGCATATTTTCTTCAAGCACGGCGTCCAATTCGGGCGTATAATCGAAAAAATCCTCGATGCTTTTTTTGTTTCGGCCGGTAATGATAAGTATTTCGCGCATGCCGGATGCAACCGCCTCTTCGACGATATACTGCAGCGTAGGTTTATCGACAATAGGCAGCATTTCTTTGCAGACAGCTTTCGTAATCGGCAGAAAACGCGTGCCATACCCGGCTGCCGGAATGACGGCTTTTTTTACTTTTTTCATGAAAACTCCTGTCGGTTTTGCGGCTTGCGCAAACTCGCTTTCATTTATTTATAATATTTTTCTTCGATTGCGGAAATTTTATCCACGCGCCTCTGATGCCGCCCGCCTTCGAACCCCGTATTCAGGAAAACGTCGACTATGTCGAGCATCAACCCTTCGCCGATGATTTTTTGCCCGAACGCAAGCATATTTGCATCGTTGTGCAACCGCGTGTATTTTGCGGAGTACGTATCGTGACAATGCGCGCAGCGTATCCCTTTCACTTTATTTGCGGCAATCGAAATACCGATCCCCGTACTGCAAATCAAAATGCCCCGTTCGCATTCGCCGCGGGCAACCGCTTCCGCCGCGGGCAGTGCATAATCGGGGTAATCGCACGAATCCTCCGTGCAAGTACCAAAATCTTTGACCTCGTATCCTTTCGAATTCAAATATTTAAGCAATGTATTTTTCAATACCAGCCCGCCATGATCGCAGGCTACCGCAATTTTCATAACTCCCTCCAATTTAGTGATTAGGCTCTTCTCCCGAATCGGAAAAGTAACGTTCGATGATCTTATCCACCGCAATTTTTATCTTGTCCGCGGTGGCTCTGTAAACGGCAAGGCTCTGCCCGTAAGGATCGGCGATCTGAAACCCCGCAATTTCTTCGACAGAATGAACATTGTCGAAAGAGTCGAGCAATTCGCTCTGCGAATTCGTCATGCAAATGACCAAAAAGCTGTTCTCGATCATTTTATGTTTAAGCTGCCTCGGGCGGAATTTTGAAAAATCTATCCCCAACTCCGTCAGGCAAGCCGCACTGTTTTCGTTAATGCCGGAGCTGTTTTCCGCAAAGATCCCCGCGGAAGCCGCATCGACGAATTTAATTTTACGCCGTTTGATCTCCGCACGGAAAATCGCTTCCGCCATAGGGCTTCGGCAAGTATTCCCGCTGCAGACAAACAGCACCTTTTTTCTCTTCATCACCGTTCTTCGGCGCAGGCTTTGGACAATCGGTTGATCACCCCCGCCATAACGCCGTCCTTTTTTTTCGGTTCGACAGCCAAAATCACGTCCGCGATTTTTTCGCCTTCATGAAGGAGTTCATAAAGATTGGCGGCCATTTCCGTTTCCGTCTTTCCGAGATCGAGAATTTTATCAGACGGAAACAAATTTTTTACTTCATCCCCGCACAGAACATAAACGCGCGCGCCCTGCCGTTCGAGTTCGCCAAACGCCTTAACTGCGGAATCGAGTTCATCGCCGCCGAACAGTTTCGTTTTGCATTTGGGCGCGTAGTGCTTATATTTCATCCCGGGAGAACGGACTCGTTCGCCTTCTTTCGGTTTATAAATTTCGCACCTGCCGACGACATCCGCTATCATTTCCGCAGAAACGAGCCCCGTGCGCAAAACGACGGGATATTCACCCGTTACGTCACACACAGTACTCTCTATACCGCCGCTGCACCTGCCGCCGTCGAGAATCAGCGATATTTTTCCGTTCAGATCTTCGTATACGTGGTCTGCCGAAACGGGACTGATGTGCTTGGAAATATTCGCCGACGGCGCGGCGATCGGCATATCGGCATAGCGGAGAAAACGCTGCGCGCCCTCATGCGACGGAACGCGGACCGCGAGCGTATCCAACCCGCACGAAACGCGTGAGCAGACCGTTTTACGGCTCTTATAGACGAGCGTCAGCGGGCCGGGCAAAAAAGCGTCGCGAAGTTTTTTTGCGTAGGGCCGATCGTCCTCCACGAGCGAATCGAGATCGTAATCCTTATGCACGTGCACGATGAGCGGATTGTCGGACGGTCTGCCTTTGATTTGATAAATACGTGCAACGGCGTCGTCCCTGCGCGCGTCTGCCCCTAATCCGTAAACGGTCTCCGTAGGAAAAGCGACTGCGTCCCCCTCTTCCAAAAGTTTTTTGGCGAGCGCCAAAGACTCGTCATCGATCTGCATGATTCGCGTGGTCATCTCAATACTCATCCTCGTCAAACGGCGGAGCCGAATCGCCTTCTTCATCGATCAGATCCGAACTTTTGCTGATCTGATCGAAATCTTCATCCGAAATCGGTTCGGGCTCGTCTCCGTAGTCGCGTCCCTCCATCGGATCGTCGGGAAGAGATCCGGGAGGCGGATTGACATACCGAACCTGATCCCCCTTGAAGCGAAGTTTGACCCTGCCGAGCTCGCCGTTACGATGCTTCGCGATGATGAGATCCGCCGCATCCTTGACGATCTTGCCGCTTTTGATCTCTTCTTCCGTCGCGGCGACGTCAGGCCTGTGAATAAACATGACCATATCCGCGTCCTGCTCGATCGCCCCCGACTCTCTCAAGTCGGAAAGCTGCGGCTCTTCCTTGGAAGAAATACGGCGCAGCTGCGAAAGCGCCAAAACGGGAACGTTCAGCTCTTTCGCCATGATCTTCAGATTTCGTGTGATCGTCGCGATCTCCTGCTGCCTGTTTTCTTCCTGACGGCGCGCGCCGCTGCTCATGAGCTGAATGTAATCTATCATGATAAGATCGAGCCCTTCCTTGCGCGCTTTCAGCCTGCGGCACTTCGAGAGGATCTCCGCCGGCGTTATTTTGGAAGAATCGTCGATATAGATCTTCGCCTTTTTAAGATCGGCGCTTGCCTTCCACAACTTTTTCCAATCGCTTTGGGAAAGTTCCCCCGACAGCGCCTTCGACATGCTCACGCGCGCGAACGAACACAAAAGCCTTTGCGCAAGCTGGATGCGCGGCATTTCAAGAGAAAACACGGCGCATACCCTGCCGTCTACAAGAGCGGCATGCTCGACAATGTTCATCCCTATCGTCGTTTTTCCGACGCCGGGACGCGCGGCAAGCACGATAAAGTCGGACTTTTGCAGTCCGTTGGTCAGTTTGTCCAGTTTCGTAAAGCCCGTCTGTACGCCGCGAAGCGCGTTTTTATCCGTGGATATCGTTTCAAACTTACTTAATACGAGGTCGTAGCTGTCGTCCTCGCGCATGTCCACAAGCGTCGAGGTATCCAGCTTTTTCGAAATGTCAAAGACAAGTTTTTCGGCAAACGCGACGCTGTCGGCGGAATCCGCGCTGTCCATCGCGGTCTCAATGATGTCTTTCGACGCCCGGATCAGTTTACGGTTCACGCTGTCGCGCTTTACGATATCCAGATAATACTTATAATTCGCGGCGGAAGGCGTATTCTGCGCAAGTTCTGTGATATATGTAAGGCCGCCCGCCTTGTCGAGACATTTATCGTTCTCCAGCTGGTCGGCGAGCGTCACGAGATCGACGGGTTTGCGCGCGTTGAATACCGCCTTCATCGCGCCGATGATCAGTTTGTGCGATTCCTGATAGAAATCTTCCTCCGAAAGTTTATCCAGAATATCCGTCTGCGTTTCGACGTCGATCAACAGGCTGCCGAGCAGCGCCTGCTCCGCTTCAAGATTGTTCGGAAGGACATTTGTCTTGTTTGCTGCCATATTCCTCACCTCCGAACGGCGGATAAAGCCGCCGCATCGTTACTGTGCCTTTTCGAAACGTTCGAGCACGTCGTCAAATTCCTTCATCGCCGCATCGAATACCGCCCTGTCCGTCAAATCGACCCCCGCGATCTTCAAAAGCGAAACGGGATCGTCGCTTCCGCCCGACGAAAGAAAGGCAATGTAATCTTTGACGGCGCTCTCCCTTTCGCGGAGGATTCTGTTCGCAATGGAAATGGCACTGATGATACCCGTCGAATATTTGTATACGTAAAAAGAAGTATAAAAATGCGGGATGCGCGACCATTCATACGCGATCTCCTTGTCATGCACGATCGCGTCGCCGTAGTACTTCTTATTGAGAGACAGATACATTTCGCTGAGGTTTTCGCTCGTAAGAGGCTCGCCCCTCTCCGCCGCTGCGTGCGCAGACGCTTCGAATTCCGCGAACATCGTTTGCCTGTGCAGCGTCGTTCGGATCGTATCCAGATAATAATTCAGGAGATATTTTGCCAGGTTCTTGTCCTTCGTCTCAGAAAGGATGTATTTCAGAAGAAGCACTTCGTTGACCGTACTGGCAACTTCAGCGACAAAAATCCGATAATCCGCCTTGGCATAGGGTTGATGCTCGTTGGAAAAATATGTGTGCAGGGAGTGTCCCATTTCGTGCGCGATCGTGAATATATCATGCGTCGTCTGCTGATAATTCAGCAGTACGAAGGGATGTATGCCGTATATACCCGTGCTGTAAGCGCCGCTCCTCTTGCCGGTCGTCTCGGGGACGTCGACCCAACCCTCGTCAAAACCTTTCTTTAAAAGCGCCTGATATTCTTTGCCGAGCGGAGCAAGCCCTTCGATGACGAGTTTACACGCATCTTCGTAAGGCATTTTGAGTTCCGCATCCGAAACGAGCGGAGCATAAATGTCGTACATATGCTGTTCGCCGAGCCCCAGGAGTTTTTTGCGGAGCGCGATATATCGGTGCATGGAAGGAAGATTTTCGTTTACGGAAGAGATGAGATTCTCGTAAACTTTCACGTCCACATCCTCCCCTGCCAATGCGCGGGAAAGGCAGCTGTCATATTTTCTCGCCCGGGTCAGAAAAATGTCTTTTTTGACGTTCCCGTAATAGGTCGCCGCGATCGTATTCGTAAGGCCGATATACGCCTGATAATAACGTTCGAAAGCCTTTTTGCGCAGTTCTCTGTCTTTTCCGTGCAAAATCACGCCGTACATGCCGTGCGTAAGCGGAATGACGTTCCCGTCCTTATCGGCCACCTCGCCGAGCGCGATGTCCGCATTGTCGATCATGGAAAAGATGTTCTGAAACTGCGAATACATCTCTCCGCCTTCGGCCAGCAGCTTTTCTTCGTCTGCCGAAAGGATATGCGGTTTGGCTTTTATGAGTTGGCGGAAGAAATAGTCGTGATCTTTGAAATCGGGATCTGCCGCGTAAGCGCGGAGCGTTTCATCGGGAAGCGCCGTCAGTTCGGGCTCGGCAAAGGAGACCGCAGACGAAAAGCGGACGTACAGAGAAAGCGCCCTGTCCTGCATGGCCGTGTATTTCGCCACGCGCGAGTCCTCGTCGTGGCGCATATGCGCATACAAATGCAGACGCTCTAATCTCCTTCCCGTGCTTTCTTCTTTCGCGAAAAAGCCGAGAAGAGTCTTTTTATCGCCCAGTTTACCGGAAAAGCCGGAAAAATCAAGCTCTTTTTCCGCTTCGGCATAACTATTTTCCCACTCTTCGTCAGACGAAAAGATATCCTGCACGTGCCAAAGATATTTGCGATCCGCCTCGCTCCTTTCCATGAATGCCTCCGTTCAGTTTTTATTGCTGTGTATCGGCGCGGGGATCCTGCCGCCGCGCGCGATAAATTTTGAACTGTCCGTCCGATTGACGGGCATGATCGGCGCGCGTCCCAAAAGCCCGCCGAATTCCACGCTGTCGCCCACGCCTTTCCCGGGTACGGGTATGACGCGGACGGCCGTCGTTTTGTTGTTGATCATGCCGATCGCCGCTTCGTCCGCGATGATCGCGCTGACCGTGGACGCGGGGGTATCGCCCGGAATGGCGATCATATCCAGCCCGACGCTGCATACCGCAGTCATCGCTTCGAGCTTATCGATGTGCAGCACGCCTTTTTCCGCGGCGTTGATCATGCCGATATCCTCGCTGACCGGAATAAACGCGCCCGAAAGCCCGCCAACGTGTGAGCTTGCCATCACGCCTCCTTTCTTTACGGCGTCGTTGAGCATGGCAAGCGCGGCGGTCGAACCGTGCCCGCCCACGCATTCCAACCCGAGTTCTTCCAGGATATGCGCGACCGAATCGCCCATTACGGGCGTCGGCGCGAGGGAAAGGTCGACGATGCCGAACTCCGCGTTCAGCCGCTTTGCCGCCTCTTTGGCGATCAGCTGCCCCGCGCGCGTGATCTTGAACGCTGTGCGCTTGATCGTTTCGGCGGCGTCCGTAAGGTTCGCGTCGGGGATATTTTCGAGCGCGTGCTTGACAACGCCCGGGCCGGAAACGCCGACGTTGATGACCGTACCGCTTTCGCCGACGCCGTGGAACGCCCCCGCCATAAAGGGATTGTCCTCCACCGC
>CDZB01016369.1_pt1 | contig 19906 bp, 22 predicted proteins | sample 554961 | NCBI WGS metagenome assembly CDZB01 (sample SAMEA3182106, study PRJEB8094) | gut metagenome | biome: human; feature: gut; material: Stool; isolation source: human stools | place: Canada | collected 2013-02-26
CGGCTGCCGACAACCCCGACCAGTTCCGGATAGACTGAATGGGGCATAAAAAAAGCATGTCATCGCGCTCGGATAAGATACCGCACAGCACGGTTGAGGGGACGTGTCTCTTCCGCCGTCCTGACGACTCGGGCAGAGTCAAATACTGTGTCTTTGTAAGACCATGCATTATCTCCTGTCCTGTATACATTACATCCCCTACCGGTTGCTGAAACGTAGTAAGCACCCCATGTATTATCTCCAACCTCATCTGTTTTTTGGGGTGCTGTCCTGATTCCCCCCGTGATACGCTGCATTGCGTCCTGTTGCTCGACTCCAAGAGCGGCGCTGCTTCCACCAACCCCCCGGAGAAAATATCCCCTATAGTTTGGCACAATTCCTCCGATGAGCGCGACCAGTTCCGGATATACTGCGCTGGATATGGATTGCCCGTTACATTCCAGCCAGTTATCTCTATCAGAAGGCCATGAGTTGGAAGGCCAAGTAATCACCGTTCCAACGGGGATCGAAGCACCCACGCTTTTGACAGAAATTGTTGTAGGATTAAAGCTGGTTCCATCAGCAGCCACCCCTGGCAAGACCAGCCCAAAACACAAAAGAAAGAGCAAGAGCAGTCTTTTCATGATGTTCTCCCTAGTTGCCCGCATGTTGCCGGAAGAGTGAGTGCATGGCAGTCACAGTCTCTTCGATGAAGCCTATTTTCAGCATGAAGCTCGCATCAGGATCGTCATTGCCCTTTTCGATTTTTATGCGTGGCGTCTTCAGGCCGGAGAAACTGAAGTCGGCGTTGAGCGTGAAGACAGAGACGAGTTCGTCGTCAGGCATTGTTGAGAGTCTGATCTTCAGGCTTTTGAAGAGCAGGCCGGATTCAAGGCCAGCAAGGGCGCTGTTCGGAACGTCGGTCACGGAAACGGTAGCGCCGCCAGCTTGGGAAAGGGTAGCCTTACCCTGTTCGGTAATGTGATATTCTTTTCCGTTAAGGGAAAGCGCCATACTTTCGGTATACAAGTCACGCATGAAATCTTCGAGGGGATGATCGGAGTCGGAGGCAGCCAAAGTGCTGGGAGAGAGGCGTTCGAGCTCACCGTTGAACGCCGTCTTGAAATACTTTTCGAAGAGTTCGAGTACTGACTTGGACGTGCTGGCGAAGTAGACGAGCCCCGTTGTCTTGTCTATGGCGACGCCAGACATGGAGGGGCGAGGCTCGGTCTTTGAGAGTAGCCTGGTTTTGCAGAGTTCCTTGAGCTCCCTTTTTCTGTTTTTGGACAGAAACGTCTTGCCGGTGCGCTGGAGTTCCTCCTGAGTCATCTCGGCGAGGTGCTTCTTGAAAATGGTTGAGGGAACCTTTCGGGTATCAATGCGGAAGCCGAAGTTCATGTAGTTGCCCTTTTCGGGGATCGAGATGTTGAGATCCGCGAACATATCAGTATCCGGGACAAAGCCGGAGCCTAGCTCGTCCGGCGTTTGGTCGATGGAACGGAAAGCGTACTGTCTGATCCTGTCGCCGGTGACGTTGGCCAAAGTGGAGGGCTCGACGCGGTAGACGGTCAAGGGGATGGAAGTTTTCATGAGGCTCATTGGAGGTACTCCTTGGGTTGTGGGTGAATTCCTCTAGGAGAGGACGAAGGCAGTATCCGGGGAGGGTAGGTTAAAGCCGACATCGAGCGTCAGGCGTTCCCTTTCGATGGTGGGGATACGGAAGCTCTGTTTGCGCTCCATGATGATACCGCCGGGGCCATAGATGTCATGGCATTCGCCTCGATATGTCCCACGATGCATTTCCATGAGCGGGGCGTAATTAACCGGGGTGAGGCTTTTGACGTATTCCGGGCAACGGTCTGAAAAGATGGCTCCGTCTCCAGGCTATAGCAGCATCTCGTCGCTGGCGGCGTCCAGCTCGTTATCAAGGACGACGTAGCGGACCGTATGGGTACGCAGGCCGGATACTGTTTCCCACTCTGAAATGACCGTGTACTCGTCAACGGTATGGGGGAGTTCCAGGAGAAAGCCGCTGCTTGCCTTGCCGGACCTTCGGCATCCGACATAGTAGCGTTTGTTAGAGAAGGGCTTTCTTGTCATAAGTTCCTTCTCTCCGGAGAGCTTGAGGCGAAACTCGGGGATCTCGACGGAGGCGAGGCCTGCGGTGGAGAATGCATGGGCGGTGAGAAGCTTGGGGGTGATGTGCAGCAACATGCCGAAATCCTTTTGACTGGTTAGTGTTTCACTCTATTGTTGAAGTTCGGCTTGCCGTCCTTGTCCCAGAACGATGCCTTGCACTGAGGAAAGCCTGAGCAGGAGAACATCGTCCACGGGCCTTTTGCGTTTGTGCCCTGTCTGATGAGCAACGGTTTGCCGCAGTCCGGGCAGATGAATTCGGTCACGATTCTCGGAGTCCGAGGTTTAGGCTGACCGGGCTTGCCGTTGTCATCGGGCAGAAAGACATTGTTACCGTCTGGATGCCCTTGTTTGTTGTAGCAAGCCCAATATGTCCCCCTATCGTTTTTCCCTGAGTAAAGGGGGCGACCGCAGACGGGGCATGGATGCTCCGAGGGTATGGCCCTTTCTCGCGGTTTTCCGGGTTTACCGTCCTCATCCGGCAAAAACGTCCTGCAATCGGCATCGGAGCAGCTCCAGAAAAATTCGCCGGCGTTTTCCCCTTCGCGCCGGCGCAACGCCTTGCCACACTTTGGGCAGGGGAAGGCACCGGGCTGAAGTGCGGCAGGGGTGGAGAGGACGGGGGCCAAAAGCAAAGGAAGGGCTGCATACTGTTCCCGCATGAAGTCTTCCAGAGAGGTTTCCCCACGGGTTATGGCTTCAAGGCGTTGTTCCCATTGAGCAGTAGTGACCGGATCGCGGAGCGTGTCCGGGGTCATGTCGATGAGGGACTGGCCGAGCGGCGTGGACACAAGGGATTTGCCGCTGGCTGTGATGAACCCACGGCCCTTGAGGGTTTCAAGGATACTCGCCCGTGTCGCTTCCGTCCCGATGCCCTCATTTTCCTTTAGAACGGCCTTGGCCTTGGCGTCGGAAACGAAACGGTGGACGTTGGCCATCGCCTCGATCAGTGAACCTTCCGAAAACCTGGAAGGCGGCGTGGTCTTCTTTTTGAGGGCGTCCACGTCGGCGCAGAGTACGGCGTCATTGTTGCCGACGGACGGCAGCGACTGTTCGGCCTCTTTCTTTTTGGCGTCCTCATCGTCCTCTTCAGCAGCAAATCCGGTCCAGCCCGGTTCTATGATCATCCGGCCACGGGCTTCCCATGCCGTTTCCACGATGGTGGCCAAAATCTTCTGGGCCTCGTAGAGCATGGGGGGATAGAACTGGAGAAAGTACTGGACGGCGATCATCAGGTACAGCTCCTTTTCCTGCGCCGTGAGGCTCCGGGGCTCTTCGCCGGTGGGGATAATCGCGTGGTGGGCCGTAATCTTCTTTGTATCCCAGACGGGGCCTTTCAAGGCGGAATCGGCCTTGGCGGTCACGGCCTCAAGACCGGAAACGCCGGAAAGGGCGGTAATGATCCGGGCGGCGTCACTGAACTGCTCTTCGGGCAGATAGCGGCAGTCGGTACGCGGATACGTCGTCAGCTTCTTTTCATAGAGCGACTGCGCGGTATCCAGAACCTGTTGCGCGGTCATGCCGAGCTTGGAGGAAGCGGCCTTCTGAAGCGAGGAAAGGCAATGGGGCAGGGGGACTGGCTTTTTCTTTTTTTCGCGTGTGACGGAGGTGATGATGCCGTTTTTGCCGCGCACGGCATCCATGATGCCTTGGGCGGTGGCCCCATCGACGAGACGGCCTTCACTGTCCAGTCCGGGTTGGGTTTCCGAAGGCTTGAAGAGGGCTGAGAACGTCCCCGCGTCGTGCTGGAGCGTTGCCTGAAGAACGAGATAGTCAATGGGGGTGAAGGCCGCGATTTCCCGATCCCGGTTGACGACAAGGGCAAGGGTGGGCGTCTGGACGCGCCCCATCGACAACACGCCATCCCGTCCCGACTCCCTGCCCCGGAGCGTCATGGCGCGGGTTGCGTTCATGCCTATGAGCCAGTCGGCCTGTGAGCGGGCGCGGGCGGAATCCCGGAGATTGGCGTAATCCCGGTTGTCCTTCAGCGTTGCCAGAGCTTTTTGGATCGAGCGGGAGTCCAGGGATGCAAGCCAGATGCGCTGGACCGGGCCGGTGTAGCGGAAGTGTTCCAGCACCTCGTCGACAAGGAGCTGGCCTTCCCTGTCCGGGTCGCCCGTGTTGACGACCGTAGCGGCCTCACCGAGCAGATTGCTGATTACCTGAAGTTGAGCGCGGGCGCTTTCCTTGGGTTTGAGCCGCCACTCGCGGGGAATCATGGGCAGGGAGCTTCTGCGCCACAACTTCCATGCGTCATCATAATCATCGGGATCATACTGTTCCAGCAAATGCCCGAAGCACCAGGTCACGGCGTCGTTCCCACAGACCGTATACCCCTGACAAGTCTGCGTGACGCCGAGTTCAGCGGCAATGGCTTTGCCGAGAGATGGCTTTTCAGCGATGAAGAGACGCATGTTTTACCTCGTAGTTTTGGTTAAATTCCATATTCCCATCCGTAGGGATAATTCCCTCTGGCGTTCAGAGGATGTAAAATATATGGAGACTGCTCGAATATCGATTTTGTTATGTATAGCATTGCTATCAAAAGATATTCTTGCTTTATACTTATGAGAATTTCTTCGTCTGCATATGTTTTGTTTTCTATCAGTATTTCAGTTTGCAGATTGTGCTTTATGTCTATGTAAAAAGTTTTGAGAATGTTTCGTCTTTCTATGGGGCCTTGAGCTATTTCCACCATGAATGTGTTTCCAATTGCTCCGAACACAGGATAGCAATCATCTTTGTTAAGCGAGTCGTTGACGTTATTCACAAGTGTTTGAATAATACAAATGCTATTGCGTTCATCATCTTTACATATATAGATTCCCATTTATGTAATCCTGTAATATTTGTGTCTATATGTTCGCCAAAAGAACTCTTCTATATGAGCCACTAGGATCGCCTGGGGTCTCAAAGGAATGGATCAAGTTGGAAGCAGCATCTGGCGAAACGGTGATCACGTTCAATGTACGTGAATGTAGATGAGGTATAAGAGCCAGAATAAACTTGTACGCTACAGTCAACGACACTGTATAATTTTCTGTTCTCAGGTGTCTTCTTTCATGGTAAGAGTTCACCTTAAAACGATCTGTTGTATGTACTGGATTGGTGAAGTCGGTGAATGTACCGACTGTAATCAGAATTTGCGTCAACATGCGTTCAAACTGCAATTCGATAATGATTTTTTTCCCATAATATCTCTCGAGAATGCCTGCAGAGGCCGAAGGTGTGAGGAGAAAATGAGGAATATAGATCGTTACCTCGCCGTATGAGCAGCAACTTGCGCGCATGGCACAAAAAGAGACTTCCTTGAGGAAAAGTTCAATGGACTGCCTCATGCCGGTATCAATGAAAAGTCGTCTTATAGGTTTCATAAGTATGCTCCTAGTTCAGAAGGTTGCGATAGGTTCCGAAGCGGCGTTTGAAGGGGCTCAGCAGGGCCGGGAGCAGACCTCCTTCCAGTTCTTCGGCCTGAAAATCGGCGTTGAAGCCCTTCCTGCGGTGGTTTTCAATGCGCAGGGTGTTCCCATAGAAAGACATGCTCCATCCTTTGGCGTCGTCATTGCGGGTGACTTCCTGTGAGTTGGGGAACGCCGCGCACCACACGGGAAGAAGTTTTTTGAGCCTGTAAAAGAGGTTCGTCATGCGGGCGTCCGTCTGGACCTCTGTGAGATGAACGCCGTGCAGAAATGGAGAGGGTTGCGAATAGAGGAAGAACTTTGCGATGCAGGCGCGGTGGCATCCGTCTTCCGCGACGTAGCCTTTGCCGTCATGAAAGCAGAAACTCATGAAGGGGGCACGGAATTGTTCGAGGTTCAGGTAGTACTCAGGATTCACCGTAAACAGCCTGATGTTTTTCCGCATCTTTTCGCCCTTATCGAGGAGTTCCCTCCATGTCATGCCGGGATAGTTGGGATTGGCTGTCCCACAGATCAGGCCGGTGTTTACCGAAGCTGACCAGCAACGGCTTATTGAGCGGATGAAGGGTGCCGGACGTAGCGATTCGATACAGCTATCGGCAAAGGCGGGTACTGTATCAAAAAGTTCTTTGATTTGTTCGTCAGTCATGACCGTCCCTTGTGGCTACTCATCAATCCAGTGGCCACCGTTGAGCGGTTCGCCAACGTAGTTGACGCCGACCTTCCATGTGTACTCATGGCCAGCGTAGGTCCGGCAGTAGGAGGGTAAGGCGTCATCAATGATCCAGACCAATTTGGTGCGGCAGCGCGGGGTATTCTCACGGTCTTCTCGGCTCATGCGCCGCCAGACGTCATCTGGAATGCATTCCTCAACGGGGACTTGCTTTCTGAGCTGACGGTTCAAGAGATCTGCTGTGCAGCGTCCAGCGCCGTTGAGAATCGCTTCAACGAGCGTCGGCATTGACGGGTCTTCGCCCACCGTGGGGCACTGGTTCAAAAAGTTCCGGCGGGACTTCACGGTGTCTTTCCATTTTTTGTGTGATATGCCGAAGTATCGGCTCAGGGACGGGCCGCACTCGCCGGGACGTGTCCCGGATGAGAGGCAGAGGATCGCTTCACAGGCCAGTTTCGTGTCGCCGCTCAACTCCTGATTATCCGCCTGTGCCGCGAAGGGAAAAAGAAACAACACCAGAAGAGTAAGAAATTTCATGCTATTCCTCAGTCTTTTTTGAGCATGTCCGCGATTTTCCCGCCCGCAGTATTGGAAACAGCCTCAGAAGCCTTGTTCTTTATTCCCTGTTTCATCATTGCTCCTCCCATTTGAGCCATCCGGCCTAAAACTGCGGTCGCGGACGGCGGTTTTACAAAGCCGCTTTCTGGCGGGAGCCCCGCCTCCTTCCTGTGCTCTTGCATCTTGGATGCAATATCGGCTTGTTCTCCCATCATTTCGTTTTTGACGGCTTGGAAGCCAGTAGCAAGGCCCGCGCCGCCTTTGACCGCTCCAGTAATGATGGAGGCGGATTTGGCAATAGAAGTCACAGCCATGCCCATTGCAGCAGCCGCAGTGCCAATGGCGGCACCGGCTCCGAAGGCTCCGATGCCTGTAGAGCCAACGCTGGCCCCGTTGATGATGCCCGCAACCATAGAGGGAAGCTTGTCGACGAGCATGAACAAGGTTATGCTCGTGATAAGCAAGACGGCCATCTCGGTAAGGTTTTGAGCGCCTGAAGTGTCCATTTGTGCAATGCTTTCAGTCACAATGCTTGTCCCGATTCCGATCAGAAGGGTCATGGTCATGAGGGAAGCGCCGAGCCCAAGGACTGTTTTGAAGTAGTTGACGGCCATGTCGCTCGTCCACTTGCTGCCTCCAAAGCCCAGAAAGAAGATGCCCGCATAAGCCAAGACCCATGCTGAACAGAGTTGAAGCAGCATGTTGATCCCAATAAGAGCGAAAATGACGAGGACGATGAGTGAGATAATATAGGCCGCGATACTGGTGCCGGACCAAATGTCGAGATTTTGTTGAGCGGCGTCATAGATAGTAAAGCCAAGATCAACTATTCCAGAAGGTTCTAAATTTTCTTGACCTCCTGCTTGGGCACCAATCATCATAAAAGAACGGATAATTTTTAAAGCAAAATCGGGACCATTACGAAGAAGCCATAAATAGAAACCACAAAATATTACAAATTTTAATAATTCACCAATCATTTCTGTAAAAGGAGAACTTCCACGACTTCCAACTATTTGTGAAAATTGCCAAGAAAAACTAATAAGAGCAAGACTACCAAAGAGCCATTCCGCTCTTTCTTGAATAATGTGTGCCCAAGAACTGGAAGCAGATTGATACTTAGCTAGAACAGAATTGAACATGTTTTGGTTAGATAACTCTGCACAGGCCATATTGGGGAATAAGATAAAGAATAATATTACTATACCTAAACAAAGAAGAAGATTTTTTTTCATGCGCATTGCTCTTTTTTTGACTGCGATTATGACGTGTTCACTTTTATTTGCTTGTACAGATCAGGAGGCAGAAAAGCGTATTCAAGCTGCTGAAGAGCGTGCAGTTGCGGCTGAGAAGCGTGCCGCTGTAGCCGAAGAACGCCTGCTTATCCTCGAAAAGAAAATTACGGAAAATGAAGAACGTGCTCGAAAAGAAAAAATTGCCAAAGAGAGTCGTTACAAAAAGAGCGATAATATCGGTTGGAAACCTTAAGGTTTCCAGCCCATTTTATCACTTTTTTTATACCTACTTTCTTTAGCTTTCTCTTCCATTGCCTGTCGCCGCGCTTCCCGTGCGGCGACAGTTTGTTCTCGTGCGTTTTCCGCCGCGATTTTTGCGGTCAACAGAGCCCTCATCTGCAAGAGCTGATTTGACTGGTGGCTGGAGAGCTGGCTGGCATACTGAATCGCCTCCATGCGGCCTTGTGCCCCTTGCGCCTTTGCCTGGAGCTGTTCGAGCGTCGCAGCGTCCTTTTTCAAGGCTTGCTGTTGGTTTTCCAGCGTCTTCACTACGTTGTCATTGGCGTGTTTCTGAGCTTCTGAGCCAAGTTCTTCAGCTTCCATGAGCGTCTTACGGTTTTCTTTTGTTCCTCCTCCCGGTCCAAAGTAGGGACTGGCCCGATATGACGACACGCTTCCAAACTTGCGTAAGTACGTGTTCACATCTCCGGCTTGATTCATATAGAAATCGAGCTGATCCTGAAGAGCCACGATTTTGTTCATGGTGCGCTGCGCCTGATCCCACACATATGCAGCGGGCGCTAGGCTGTTCTTGATTTGGTCCTCGTATTGCTGAAGTTGCAGCGCATACTCTTCCAGTTGCTTCAAAGTTTGGTTGACGGCCTCAACAGCGGAAATGGCGGATTGCTGTAAGTTAGCCGCGTCGAAGACCGGAATGCCACCAGCTCTGACCGAAAAGGGTAGAAAAAGTACCAATGAGATGCTCACCGATAATTTTTTTATGGATGATATGCTCCACATGGACTATTTCTCCTCTTCTTGTGGTGAATGAATGTCAGCCCATTCGGAAACAGTAATTGTATAAGGGATAGGGGTAGAGAATATCCCTTTTTTTCTTTCTTCTTTACATAATGCCTTTAAATTGTTCGTTGCAGGAAATATATAAATATCCTTTCTATAACCAGATTCTTTGAGACGTTGTGCTATGGCTACCGCTTCTTCCAGATTGTTTGAAGAAAACAATGAAAGAGGGTCAAACAGGAAATTTGTATTCCCTATGATATATAAAATTTCTTGTTGTGAATCAGTATTGTCCGATACACAGGCGGATGAGACATGAATTTTACACATAGTTTCACATACCTTTCATTAATAATCAAAAGCGCGGTAAGAGCCGGGAAGGGACATGTCTTTGACGACCATGACGTTGAAGCGATAACCCGGTCTGATTTCGAGGGTGGGTGAGATATTGAGGTTTTTGGTGATGATCTGACTGAGAGTTTGGCCAAGCGTCTGACCAAGTGCCTCGCTTAGAGAATCACTGGCCCGCTGGCGATCATTGTTGCTATCTGAGTTACGGTCGTTTTGACTCATATCGACCGCAGCTATGACGCCGGACATAAGCACTGCGCTGGAGATGGTGCGGAACCAATGGCTGTTCACCTTATCCGAAAAACCGGCGTAGCCTGCGCTGTCGGCTCCGGGCATTGCGCGAATGTCAAGAGCCTTCCCATCCGGAAAGATGAGGCGCTGCCAAGCCATGAGTACGCGCTCTTGGCCAAACGCAACGTCGCTTGAGTACGCGCCGATGAGCCGCGTTCCCTGGGGTATCAACAAGTATTTTCCGGTAGCGGTGTCGTAGACGTTCTGGCTGACCTGCGCCATGACCTGACCGGGAAGATCAGAGTTAATGCCGGAGATCATGGTTGCCGGGATGACGAAACCGGCGCGGATCATGTAAGGCGATGCAGGACCCTCAACCTGTGAATCCAGATTCCATGAATCCTTCTGAGTGAACTGCCGTACATCGTTTTTTCCGCTTCTTGTGGGTTCATAAAGAGCGTCCGTCGATTCAGGGCTTTCCCCGCGCAGTTGGGCAAGCCGGGCCTGGTATGCGGCAGAGGGATCGCTCATGTCGGCAAGACGCTGGCGCGTCGCCGCAATTCGGGCGTTTACATCCATAGCGGTGGGGGCTGGCCGTTTTTCAAGCTCTATGTGGACGCGAGTGGCACTCGTCCGGGCCGCCTCCAGCGCTTGTATTTTGAGTTCCTGTACCCGCATCCGGTGCTCAAGGAGGTAAGGATCGGGAGCCGATTTTTGGACAAGGGAGAGATCCGCAAACGTCTTATTGGGAGCGGCATCACGAGTGGTGTGGGCCTTCTCCTCATCGGTGGCAGGCGGGGAGGGCTCAGTCGGTATAACCACGGTGCCACCCCATCCGCTCGTTAATTCATTGGCCATCTGCGTTGCGGAGCGATTTTCCTTTGGAGGACGATTCTCTTCCTTTTCGGTGGGGGAGAGCTGACTGTTGCTCCGTTCAAAGGCAACATAGGCGACAATGGCGAGAAAGATGAACACAACCAATATGATGAGCAGCAAAGGGATATTATTTGCCCGTTTCCCGCCCGAGCCTGACGGTACTGCATTTGGATCAAGAACCTGCGGCTGTTCCAGTTCCTTTTCCGGTTTTCCCCAGAGTTTCCAGCCCATGACTTACTTCCTCGTGATAACAATTTTCGTCTGCTTGGAGCCGACCCCGGCGATGAGCATTGCCTTGTCAAAAAGCTGATCGACAATGAAGCGATCCCCTTGGAGGCGATAGTTGACGATGACCTCTTCATCGCCATTGAGGACGAGCAGAGAAGGGGCTTCAGTCTGACGCATCTTCGGGGGCATCTGTATGATCGTTTTTGTTCCGTCATTGTAGACGCGCACAGGCTTCCAAGGTGAGCTTCCGCTGATGCTGTAGCCGAAATCGAGATTGCCGAGATATTCCTGCGTTTCCGGTATGGTCTTTTCTTTCCGATCTTCTTCCTGTCTGTTTTTCAAAGCCATAAAGCGCTGTTGGACGGTATCCGGGTAAATGAAGCTCACTTTCGGCATGTACTGCGTCCTGTGGCTTCTGAGGCGGAAATGGTATGTGCGTTTGTTCGTCGTGACCATGAGTGAGGTTTCAAGCCCCACGTCCATCGGTTTGATGACGATATGCTGCACTTCGGCAACACCAGCTCCTGTGACTGCGGGCTCGACCAGCCATCTCGCGCTATCACCGATGTTGATGTTGTTGATCTGTTCTCCTGCCTGAAGCTCAATGTCCGTCACCTGCATGACCGCACACACGATTGAAGGCTGTACGGCCCCGTAAAGGAACTGAATGGCCCCGTCCGGACCGGGAACGGGGGTGAGCTGTGTGGCGGCTTTTGCCTGCCATTCCCGTGCGATCTTGAGAGCCCTTTCTTCGCTTGGCGTTAAAACAGGGTTTTCCCCGCCGAAGTACAGGGTTTCGAGCGGGAGATCGGGGAGTTCATCGGGCGTACCCTTGGAAGCGGCCAGAGCAGAAAACGGGAGGGCTTGAGCCACAAGCAGAACAAGGGTGACGATGCTGCGATTCATATTTTCTCCAATTTACTTGAGTGTTCTGTATTTTTGGGAAACAACCTGTGCATACATCTTTTGCCGAGCCGGTGTCGGACTGTGATAGGCTCCTACCGCTTTCCAGTTGTAGCCGTGCCGTTGGATTTCCTTAGCGAGAATCCACACTCCAAGAGTCGCGTTGTTTCTAGGTTCAAGGGCAGCTTCGGGCGAGATGTTCAGGTGTTTGAGCCACCATGAATTGATTTGCATCAGGCCGATGTCATGCGAGAGGCCACGAGCGCGGGCCTGGCGGATAATCGCAAGTGCCCCGGAACGGGAACCTGGGCGATAATCTTTCCCGGCCACGTTCACACACCATGGATCGAGGCCGGATTCCGTTTTGGCTATGGCGAGGACAAGCCGTTTGGGGATGCGGTAGCGTGAGCATGGCGCGTCGAAGACATCAGCGTGGGCTGTGGCCGTGAGGAGTAGGAACGCCAGAAGGAAGAGAATGTGCTTCATATTGACCCAATAACTATTTAAAGGTATTTATATATAAAAAATTATCTATTCAGTGCAAGGAATAATTCATTATGAATACAAAATTAACTATACGTGGAGATGCCCAACGAAAGCGTTTTCTTGGACAAAATAATATTGAATGTATAGCGCATCTTGTTTTACTCCCTAGGCAAATGATAAAATGTTGTTGTAATAATGATATCACAAGTGACTATTATGTGTTCCTATATAAACCACTATTTACAGAAGGTAAGGAAGATACTTTTCCGGCTGGACCGAGTTGTGGAAAAAGGTTTATTGAATTAGGCATGTTGTCTGAACCACCTCTTACGAATATATTTGATAACGAGGTTGTACATGGAAGAGAGTCTTCTATTGGGAATCATTCACATAGCTCTGATAATAAAATACGGTTAGTTGATAGAATGACACCTCTCAATAAAGAAATGTATTTAGCTATATCTTTATTGTTTATGATTTGGGAAAACCCCCAAAATGGGGCTTTATTCAACTATATGCTAGGTATTATTAAGTATCCTCATAGTGATATTTTCAAGTACAAAGTGAAAACTCTTCATAATGCAATAGATTCAACCCGTGGCAGGGGAGAGCGAACCCTCCATGAGATGCTGAAAGATATGACTGAAGGTAAATGTAAGAAATACGATTTTCCTCTTATTCGTGAAATATTGAAAAAAGAATATAACATTGTATATCCTCTTATTTGATTAGATTAATAATACTGTTTTGTATTTGGCAATATTCACAATCACATTCTTTATGTTCGGTATAATAACCAAGAAGATTTTGTGTTATGGGAAAAATAGTCCAGCAAGACCAGCCGTAACCCAATAAAAAGTTTGAAATAAGTTCATTATCTGTTTTATGTTTTTCTTCCAGCATAGATTCTATGGCTTCTCTAATAGAGTTTCCGACAGAAAATATTTTAATGTTATTGCTATGTAGTAAATTGAAGGAGTTACATACAGCATAAGGATGGTTATGTCCTTTTTCGAATGCTTCACGAATATTTGTGGCTTGGTGTAGATCGCCAGTGTATGAAATAATGAAGTATTTGTTTTTGTCTTTTTGTATAAGTTGATTTATGTCATATGATATTTTTTCAGGATCGTCTGTCTCGTATATGTCAGCAAAATTATGTCTTATAATGTACTTTGGCGCATTGTACATAAAATAAGGTTCATAACTTTTGCAGTATCCGACAAGTTCTTTTGTTGCTGGAATGATTATCCAGTAAATATAATTTGCTTCTCTTAAAAAATTAGAAACAAGTTCATCATCATTGATATATTTTTTCTTTAATAATTTTTCTATAATGTTTTTGATGGAATCACCAATAATGAATACATGCCCATCCTCTGGACCGCTGGAGATGGTGCATAGGGCATATTGGACATCCATCCCATAATCTTTGGATGCCTTTTTAAGAGCCTCACGGATATTGGTTGCCTTGCAGGAAACGCCGGACTCGGTAAGGAAGAAGTATTCATTACGATCAAAGCGAATAGCCTCCTCAAGATCAGTAGTTTCCCATTCGGTGTCGCCGTCTGTGACGTAATATTTGAAACTTTCAGTCATATTATTTCCCTCAATTCTTTGCGTAGGTGGTAAAGACCATGACTCGGCCATATTCGGGCGTGGGGTATACCCATGCGTCAGAATTGGAAGTATTGAGCACTCGAAGGTGGACTTGCCACTCGGTAGCCGAGACGGACGTTGCCCATGCCTGAAGTGCGGACATGGCCGGAGATTGAGCGCCGGAGGAGGCGATTGCGGGGGCGACATATATCTGGGGGACAGTACCGGTGCCGGGAGCGCAGGACGGCTTTGTGATCCTGTCGCCGTTGTTGGCCACTGTGGACATCTTGAACTGCGTCGAGTTCCCCGTGTCTGCCATCAGAACGAGCTGCCCGTTACGGCAGAGATACATGCCCTGAAGCTGATCCAAGAACATCTTCCCCTCGTCTTGGGCAGAGCAGGACTCCCCGTCCGTTACCGTCCGCGAAACGTATTGCACTGAGCCCACGTTCTCGATGCCGTGGCCGGTCATGTCGAGTTCTGTGGTCATCTGGTTGTACTCGGGGTGGCCGGGCACTTCGCCGCAGTAGAGATAGTCGGTCCCGAGGTCGTACTCGTCGAAAGCCGAGTACGCGCCAAGGTGCCCCGGTCCGGGGGAGGCTATGCCGAGTGCGGCGAGATCAAGGATGAATCCCCCTGCTGTTCCGTGGAGCGTCCCTTCAATCTGTCCGGGGAGAGTGCCCGTAGGCACGAAACCTCCCGCGCCGCCGAGCCGCATAGCCGCCCCCGGCACTATGAGGGTAGCGAAGGAACTCCCTTCCTCGTGGGCACGGCCACCACGGGTAATGGTGATTGTATTGAGGGTGTTCTCATGAGGGCTGCGGACATAAATTTCGTATGATTGCCCCCATATGTTGCTGTTTCGGAAGCCATTGGGAAGCAAACCGGCATCAACCAGTTGGGCGACAGTTATCTGCGGCCCGGAAGCGAGGGAAGCCGAGGCCAGCAACGTTTCAAAATGGCGCTTTACATAGGCGTCCGCAGCAGCATTCACTTGGCGTAGTTGATCCGCAGCGTGGCTTTGCTGTTCCTCAATGAATCCCGCATACCAAATTTGATAGGCGATAGGCATTAATATGCCGATAACTGTGAGTGTTATAAGCATTTCCAAAAGTGTAAAACCTGATTGGCGTCTCTTTTTCATGGCAGGCTCACTATGCTGACGACGCTTTCCGCCGGTATCGCGGCATTGACTACTATTCCGCTCGGGTAAAGCCTGTTGCCTTGATTTCTTCCTATCAGAACAGAATTGCCCATGTTTTTTCTGATAAGAACAATTTCTTCTGGTGTTGCTTCCCCATAAATATAGCAATATCCATTGCTGATTCGGGTTCGCCAATCACGGACCTTAATAAATCCGTCCGGGAGTTCTAACGCGTTATCAGATATGGAGACGACATTACTATTTTCTTGGATATAGTTCGCTACCGCTAACCGATATACGCAAAAGTTCTTGGCTATGGCCTCTTCTGGATATTTTTGAATGGGCATATGCGGCAAAATGGAATTTAGAGAGAAAATGATGCCGATGAATAAGCCAAGTACAGCCAACGGATACATGTTTCATCCTTATTTCCGGGGAGATTCTTCTCCCCGGAAGAAAAGAGGTTAATGAGACGTATAAGTAATGGTATTGCTGTTGACATCCGTACATTGATCAGTCGTTACAAGCGTACCCTCGGCCAGTTCTGTTCCATTGACGGAAACCGACTCCCATGTATCAAACTGAAACGCGGCCAGCTTGACGCATTCTGCCTGTGGAATCAGTGCGAGTTCAATGGTGAAGGAACGCCCACCGTCTGCGGGAGAGACGGTAACGTCTCCATTCCAAGCATTGACGATAGCCGTTTTGTCCGCATTCAACATATTGGACGGCACGGCGGCGCTGGCGATCAGTTCATCGTTACTGATGCTAGAATAGGTACGTAGATCGAGATAGGTCTTTTGGATGTTGATCCGTAATCCACCTAAATCCTGTTGAGCAGTCCCAAGTTTGCTGTCACCGAACAGCATAGGTGCCCATTTCCCTGAAGTTGCGAGCAGGAGGAGACCCACAACGATTACAATCAGGCTTTCAAAGGCGGTGAAACCACGTTCACTTTTTTTAGCCGTCTTTTTGGAGAAACCATTCCTGAACAATTTTCTCAGTCTTTCCATGTTACATTCCCATCCCGTGTATGATGTTTTCTACTATTGATCCCACGCTCATCGCCATAAAGATGATGAGCAGCCCCAAAAGCGATATGCAGAGGACATTCAGGATACGTGAAGCCTGAACGATCATGCCGATGCCCTCATTCAGCCAGTCGGTGGCAATGGAGCGAATCTGTTGGCTGAAGCCCGGAAGATTGGCGTAGGCTTGTAGCTCATCGACAAGCACCCGATCCGGCCAATGCAGCTTTGTAGCTTCAAGTGCATCTCCGAGATTCGCACCCCGAGAGGCATGGATAAGAAGTCTTCTTGAAATGGCGCGCATGTAAGGCGTCGTATTGTTGTCCTTGATCATGGAGTCCAGAATATCGACCAGCTTTTGCCCGGCGGACATGAGCGTCGCCACGGTGTGCAGCCATGAAACCCCCACCAAAAGGCGGTAAATGGACCAAGGCGGTATCTTATCGGCCCAGCGCCTGCCTTTTCCCGTCCAGCGGGGTAGTGTCGCAACGATGAAAGCGATGGAGAGAAAAAAGGCGATAAGCACGACAACGCCGGAGGGAGAATTGACGAAAAGGGAGACGCGATAGATCAAGGCGGCGGGACCATTCCATTGCTCAGGATCGGTAATTGCCGTCATTTGAGGCATAACAACCGCGCTGATGACGTAGAGAAAAATGATTAGAGCGCTACCAAGCATGGTTGGGTAGGACAATGCGCCAATAACAGCGTCGATGATCTTTCTTCTGGCCGCGAGAAGTTCGGCTGCCAGCGTCAGGCCGTCCGAAAAATTTCCTCCCTTGAGGCTGGAGTGGATAAGCAGGGTTTCTTCGGGAGAAGCGAAGCCGGAAAGAGCCTCGCCCATGCTTTTCCCTTCGGCCAACCTATCCCGGATGCCCCTGTAGCAATGTTCCGCCAAGGAATGGCCCGCCTGGGCCTGTCTGATGAACAGATTAAAGCTCTCCTCAAGCGGCATCCGGTAGCGCTGATGAGACGCGAGCTTGCGCCAGCGCGGGTTTTCGCATCGAAGGCCAGACGCGCCAGCCTGCGCTCAAGGACGGCGGGAAGCCGGACGGAGGCGTTGAGGTCAATCATGCTGCTTCCTCCGGGGAATCATGGTCATGGTCCAACGTCACGCCGAGGCGTTCTTCGGCAAGAGATGGGTCCACTTCTCCGGCGGCGACCCGTCTTCGTGCGTATTCAATGTGCGTCATGCCGTCCAGTCGCTTGAGCCAATACTCTTGCGCCTCCCGCATCCGTTTTTCCTTCAGGAAATCAAGTATGGTCCTGTTGATCGGAACAATTTCGGCGGCAACTTGGAGGCCGACAAGACCCACCCCCCTGCATTCGGGGCATCCCGATTTTTCCCGTACATAGATGCCTTTGAGTTCGTCTTCCCGATAAATGCGTCCCAAACGATCCCACAGACGATCCGAAATGGCCTCTTGATGAGCAAGGAGGGGTTTTCTGCAATGCGGGCATAAGATCGGCAGCAACCGTTGATAAACAAGGCCGGTCAGTACGCCATCCGCGCACATGTCTTCCAGCGGCACTCCCATTTCGCGCAGCCGAATAAGGATGCCGAAGGCACTGGAGGCGTGGAGCGTGGTCCATACTCCATGCCCTGTCAGGGCGGCGTTGATCGCGGCTTCCGCCATTTCCCGGTACCGGATTTCACCAATCATGATCACATCGGGATCGGAACGCACAAGTCCGGCGATGGAGTCTACCAGCTCTTCTTTTCGCGCTTTTTCCGAGGAACTCGTCACCACGCATACCTGTTTTGCCCCTCGGATCACGTACTCCGGCGGGTCTTCCTGCGTCATGTAGTTCTTGGTGGGCTGATGTTCAGCCATCGCCTCCATCACGTTCTTGAGCAATGTTGATTTGCCGTGGCCGGTCGCGCCCGCAATGATGGTGAGGCCGGAACGTTCCGTAAACGACTTGAGGAGCCTTTGTTGAGCCGGGGTAAAGCCGAGAGAGGCCGTGCGCTCTTCCAAGGTGCCACGTGCCCCCGTCGCATCGAACAGCAGACGGATAGCGACGAAAACGCCGGGCTCCGCGCTCAACGGCGTCTGGATGGGTTCCGAGTGCAGGCGCACCGCGAAGACGCCTTCGGGAAGGTATTTGCGATCCGCGATGCGCCCGTCATGCCGCTCATAAGTGCTGAACGTGGACTGCGTTTGGGAAATGCGGGACTGAAAAAGCGCGCTGATAAGTTCAAACCCTTCCGTACCGGTGAGGGTCTGATAAGGTTGCAGTTGCCCCATCTGCCTAAATTCGATGGTCGTATAGGGACCTGCGTAGGTGATGTGAATATCTGAAACTTTTTGTTCTTTCGCTTTTTTGAGCAAGTCGACGATATACCTGACAGTCTGGTTTTCGCCGTCTTCCTTGCCGTCAAAGCGGATGCCAAAGCGGTTGTCAAACGTCCGGGGCTCATACCAGACGCAGGGTACGGCGACGCCGCCCATCTCATCCATGTACCGGGCAAAGAGGGCGTCCAGTTCCATATTCGCCTGTAATTCTTCAGAGGCATGGAACGAGCCATCCCGCCAGATAAGGCGATTGGAAAGGCTTTGCGGAACCGTGGGAACGAAGTTGGTGTCCATAGCGTTATTTCCAAGGAATGGCGGCACCGCCGACCACGACGCGATCCCGCGAGATATGTTGAACCGTGCCGAAGCCGGGAATGTCATCGCCTGTCTTGACGGTATGGGTTCCATCTTTTGTACGCAGACGGGCCGTCAAGGTTGTTCCTATCCCCCAGACGGAGAGGACGACGATGCGCGGGGAAGACTCCGTTTTTTGCGTCATGTCCGAGGAGGACGGACGCGGGGGAAGGAGAGGCAAAGCCTGCATGGGCGGTTCAGGTTGCTTTTTCAGTTCCTTCACTTTGGCGTCCAATTGGGCGAACTCAAGCTGCATTTTTTTGATGTCCGCTGCGGCCTGAATGCCCGTCAGCGTTCCGAGATCGCCCGAGTAGACGGTTCGGGGAGTGATTTCCGTAATGGGAGCCACCTTGATCCCGGCATCTCCTTTTAGGGTTTGTCCTTGAGGCTTTTCCTGTGCGGGTGAAGGAGCCGTCTTCTTGATGGGCCGGATGGGAGTCGGGACGGCAACAGGTTGTTGCGGCCACCAGTACCACGCTCCACCTCCCACCATGATGCAGAGGAGGGCGGCCAACGCCAGCCATTGTCTCTTATCGCGCATAAAGTTCACCTCGTATCGTCCATGTATCCTTGTCGTAGGACAGTTCTGTAATGATCAGCCCCGGAATGGCGAAAGCAGGCCCCACATTTGCGTAATCCGTGATCATGACGGCGGGAATTTTGTTGATTTCCCACGATCCCCTTATCCACGGGCAGGTAAGTTGAATTTTTTCCACAGTCCTTGTTTCCCGCTTGGTAAAGGAGAGCTTTTTCAGCTTGAGTCGGAAATGTTGCGTGAGCGCGTATATCCGCCGGGTGGCCTCATCCTGTGAGAGAAGAATGCCGGGTTCCCTTTGGCCTTCCGGCAAAACCGGAAGCATCTTGCTGGAGGTGGCGATTTGCGGTTTCTTATGGTCCAGAGCGCCATTGAAGGGCAGGTACATGAAGTCGGAAAATTCAGTGTGTTCCCATGTCGCATTGAGAAAATCGCCTGAGCAGGAAAGCCCGGCCAAGCGCCATCCGTTGGCCGCCGTAGGAAAACGGAACATGGCCGGTGCGCATTGCTTGAGGAACGAGTCGGGTTCAGGGCTTTTCATCCACACGCTGGAGAAGTACCGCTCTGGGTGGGCTGCCAGTTCTTTTGCCCGCCTTTCTTTGTTCTGCGTCAGGATACGCGCCTGTTCCATCGCATCTCGGGCCGCCTTGTATTCGAGTACGGCATCAACGGTCCACCAGCCTAAAGCAAAGGCCATTACCCATAATCCCGCCTTTAAGAGCTTGATCCTGTCGGTTTCCCGCAAGGAGGAAAGCGCCGTAGCGTCCTGCAGAAACAGTTTTTTCTTTGGCGCTCCCAAATGGTTGGAGAAAAAGGCAAGGCTTTCCTCTTCAGAAAAGGACTTATGTTCGACG
>CDZB01054777.1_pt1 | contig 19858 bp, 20 predicted proteins | sample 554961 | NCBI WGS metagenome assembly CDZB01 (sample SAMEA3182106, study PRJEB8094) | gut metagenome | biome: human; feature: gut; material: Stool; isolation source: human stools | place: Canada | collected 2013-02-26
TTGTTTTGCTTTGTGCTTCTCTACCGTACATGAGCATTGGAGGCAGGGTTGTCGGCTCCGTAACCTTCCAAGAGGTTGACGATACCCCATGCGCCGAGGCCGCAGCCGATAGCCATAACGAGAACTTTCAGAGTGTCAACAGCAGAAGCGAAAAATTCCATATACATTTCCTCCATTTGATAAAAGATTGAATTGTGGGTATCAAAAAAGCCGCCCTTTCAGGCGGCCTCCGGCCTCGGGCCAACTTGGCCCGAAGTCCATCTATCAGTTAAACGAAATCGTCTGCGCTGTCCAAATCATCATAATTGAGAATGTCAGCGTCCTCGTCGGAGGTGTCCACCTCATACACCGTGTATTCTTCCTCGGGCTTTAGTCTCAATCGTCGGGAAGTCAGGCGTTCCAGATGGAAGGCGTTCCGTTTACTGTCATGTTCCGCTGTGTAGCGGTAGTTGGGGTGCTGCTTCAAATCATACTTGGGTGAAAAGAATGGGGGCAGGCCCCGAAGCTGTAACAGGCACTTGTTTCCGGGCATGGTGGTGATCTCGCTGGTTGTCAAAAGCTCCCGGCCCAAACGCTGGGTATTAAGTCCATAGCTTTCGGACTGGCCCCGTGTGCGGCTGTCTGTCTGCATGGAGATCGTCGCTTTTCCCAGCCAGTTTTCCGAAATGTCCTTTAGCGTGGAAGCCTCCCGGCCTCCCAGAAACACAATGCTGTCCATATTGCCCATGATGGTTTCCGCATGGTCTTTATAAAGGGCCTTGCATTGGCTCATGGCCTGATAGAACAGGGTCAGGCTGATTTCTCTTGACCGAATAACGGCCACGATTTTCTCCAGCCCTGGCACCTGCCCGGTGTTGGCCGCCTCGTCCCATAGTACACGAACATGATGGGGCAGGCGGCCACCGTATTTGTTGTCGGCCCTCTCGCACAGAAGATTGAACATCTGCGAAAATGCAAGGGCCACGATAAAGTTATAGGTACTGTCCGTATCGCTTATCAGGAAAAACAGGGCCGTTTTCTCGTCCCCGAGCTTATCAAGCTCCAACTCGTCATAGCTCATAATCTCCCGAAGCTCCGCTATATCAAACGGGGCAAGCCTTGCGCCGCAGGAAATCAGTATGCTTTTGGCGGTTTTGCCGCTGGCCAGCTTGTATTTGGCATATTGGCGCACAGCGAAGTGCTGGGGATTGCGCTTGGCAAGGCCGTCAAACATATAGTCCACAGCGTTTTTGAAGCTCTCGTCATCCTCCCGGACTTCCATGCTGTTTATCATTTCCACCAGCGTATTCATGTTCCGTTCTTCCTCCGGCCCCTCAAAGACGATATAAGCCACAAGGGCGCAGTACAGAAGGGTTTCCGCTTATAGTGATAGGTAATCCTTTGAAGTTATCGCCGGATTTTCCCCCACTCCACACCGGACGTGCGACTTTCACCGCATCCGGCGTTCCATCGGTTGTTTTCACAAGCATTTAATCAATCACCAAATGAAATGTTAGTTTTCTATTGCGGACAAACCAGCCTGCTGGCGCAGACTGTTCACTTTTAACATCAGTTCCTTTGTTGCCTTGAGCGTGTCGGCTATCTCTTTTAGCTCATTCTTAGGACACTCTTGCAGGAGTGGAAGAAATCTATTATGGAACAAAATCATATTTCGATAGCGTTCCTTGCCGCCCAATTCTGCCGGTGTTTTCAGCCAGCATACTATGTCAGCCGCATTTTCAAAGAGTTCCCCACTTAGCGCACATTTTCCACGTTGAGCCGAGAATAGTGAAATCCTGCTGTCAGTAAGTTCTGTGCTTCGCCCCATAGACGGTTGATTCCTCAAATCTGATAGAACAGATGAGTTCATACTTAGGTTCGTGTGTATCAATGCCCGTCCCTCTACCGTGTAACTGCAAACCGCCGCTTTCTTTGCCATCGGTATCTTGTTCTTGATGTATGCGATAGGGTAGATAGGTTGGTCGATTCCAGATACATACCGTATCATTGCCGACTTTCCAAACCGTTCTTTTTCGCACTCGGTCATTGCACCGCCCTCTCGAACAAGTCTGCACCCGGTTTCTGTATTGAGCCGATTTGTTAAAACTGTCATGACCTGTCTGTGGATTTTCCTGCAATCAATGCTGATGCAGGTGGCAAGTTGAAAATAATTCTGTATTCCCAGAACCATTGAATTGTACAGCCGTATTTCGTCCAAAGGTCTTTTTCCCTCTGAAGGTCGGGCAATTCGTTTCGCCTGTTCCACCAGTTTTTGCCTTTCCAGTTCCAACTTTTTGTCACAGATATGAGATTGCACGATGTACTTCCTGCTTTTCGGTCTGACTCGTATCTTAAACCCAAGAAACTCTGAATAGCGTTTTCTAACATTGACTATCCTTGTTTTCTCTGGCGATACCTCCAACCTCAGCCTCTCGGTTATCCATGCCGTTACAGCCTCTTTCGTTCTCAAAGCGTCCTCTTTATTCCGGCAGAAAATTCTGAAATCATCTGCATATCTCACGATATACATTTCTTTCAACCCTGTTTTCCTCATTTTGAGGAATGCCTTGCTCCGGTCAAAAGTAATCGAGTTTCTGATTTTCCTCTCATACCCGTATTCCTTTACAAGAGGGTGGTTCTGCCATTGGCTCTCAACCCATTTGTCCAGTTCATTCAGCACGATATTGGCAAGCAACGGTGAAATGATACCGCCTTGCGGAGTGCCTTTGTCTGGAATGAGTGTAGTGCCGTCTGGCATTCTAATCGGTGCTTTCAGAATCCGCTTGATAATAAAAATCAACTGCTTGTCGTGTATTCCCATTGCCCATATTTGCCGCATTAGCTTGCTGTGATTTACGTTATCGAAAAATCCTTTTATATCAAACTCAATCACATAATGCAGGTTCATGCGTTGAAGCATGGTGTAAGTTTTCTGTATGGCGTGTTCCACGGAACGGTTCGAGCGAAAGCCGTAACTGTTATCGCTGAATTTCGCTTCGCAGATTGGCTCCATGACCTGTTTGATACATTGCTGTACCAGCCTGTCCCAGATACAGGGAATACCTAACGGTCTGGTTTTTCCGTTTGGTTTCGGAATGTCTTTGCGTCTTACCGGCTTTGGGCGGTATCCGTGCTGACTTCCTGTGACAATAAACCTCACTTTCTCTACAACTGTTTCGGGCGGTAAACACCCGATGTCACTGATGTTTTTGTTGTCTGTTCCTGCTGTGTAGCTCCCTCCGTTTGCTTTGATGTTCCGATATGCGAGAAGAATGTTATCCCGGCTCAGGATTAAATCCATAAGGTCGATAAAATTTTCTCCCTCCAGACTTTGGTGGTAGAGTTCATCAAAGACTGGCTGCATACCGTAATACTCGGCATGACGTAAGTCATCTACACATAGAGTTTTGTTTTTCTTTGGCATAAGGCATCACCTCCTTTTTGCGAAAGTGACCCTTTTGGTCTTACTCGAATCCTTATGTTGGATTGAATAATGCCTGCTTATCTCAACCGACTTGTGGCCATTCCTCCGTAGCTCACATAACGCAAGCACATCATAGGTTCGACCACTACTTTTCAGCAGCAGTTCGTCTGCTTATTGTTCTTCGTCAGACTATTCCTTGCGGAATCTGCTGCCTTTCCTCGTTCCGATAGTTCTATCTGTTCATACATACCCGTAGGTTCCTGCTATAGACCTGTCGGCTTGCCTGTGCCTGTAACACAGCATGGTCGTTCGTAGGATCAATTTCTACTAAACCACACCGACTGCGCATTAACGCACCCACACATTTCTGCGTGGTCTTCTTTTAGACCTGTACATTCGCAGGTTCGTCAGCTCGCCCGCCAAAGCGAACATTCTAACCATAGGTATCTTCTTATAGACCCTCGGCTTATAGGTAACACAGTCTGCCTCCAGACCGCTTTCGACCACTTTAGGCAGTGGTTACGGTTACTCTCAGCCTTTGTCATGGGGCTTCGTACACCAGCCATTACAGCTAATGCACGCCCATCAAGGGTAGGCGTTTCAGGGCGTTACCCCGTCATTCCACCTATCAAACTACCAGTTCTCCGAACAACGGAAAACCGTTGCTCGTGCGCAGACTTTTTACCGTCTGCGAACGAGTCGCACTTACCCAAAAATCCTCCGCGCTTTTTTCTCCCTCACCTTTGGTATTCGCTATCAACGTATTTACCAGCTTCAAAATATCTTTCTCGCTGCGGATATACACAAAGGGGTTGTAGTGCATAGATTTTTTGAAGTTAATCGTATTCAGTACCTTAATGCGGTAGCCCGCCCGTTGCAGCAGCTTCCCGCACTCAATCAAAACCGTACCTTTCGGGTCGGTTAAGACGTAAGAGGAATGAAGCTGCATTAGATTAGGTTTGACAAAAAATCTTGTTTTTCCGCTGCCGCTGCCGCCGATCACGACGACGTTCTTATTTCTCGCGTACTTCGGCTGCTTCGGGCGGCTGTTCATGGTAAGCCGTTCCGTCTGCGTCAAAATGATGTTGTTTTGGAAATCCGGGTCTATGTAGGGCTTTATATCTTCGGCGTTTCCCCATCGGGCAGAGCCGTACTCCGCGCCCTTGCGGTATTTCTTCGCGTTTTTCCCTTTGACATAGACTATCAAGCGGATAATCACCGCACCGACAATGCCGACAAGCAAATCCAACGGGTAAACGCTCGGCAAGGCGTTTTCAAAGGCTGCGGAAAATCCTTGTGTGATATTCAGTATCTTTGCAGAAATATCCGCGCCGGGGGCAAGCCGCACCGCCTGTCCGACTTTATCAAAGAGATAGACAAAGAACACATAGGGGATATTCGGAAGTATCAGCTTTTTGTAGTTGATCTGCTTCATATCTCGCGCCCCCTGTCCATTTTCTTTACCTTGTCGCGGGCGGCGTTAAGCTGCTTCGCCTTGTCCTTTGCAGCGGCAAGGGCTTTGCGGATAGAGGGCTTTTTCTCCCGGTTCAGCTTCTTTGCGGAAAACTCTTGAAACGCTGCGGTCATAACGTCCGCGTCCCGGCCTTTGAAAAACACAAGGTAACGGGTCTGCTCGCCCTTAACCTTTTTTAGCGAAAAATCTATGTTGTATTTCTTCGCCGTACTCTCAAAGGCTTTAATATTGCTGTCGGTGATCTCGATGTTGGAAACACCCGCGTTCTGCTTCATAAGCTGCCGCATGGTCTGTTTCCCATGCGCGGGTTTGCTTTTCTGCTCCAAAAACTTTTGGATTGCTTTCTGTAACGCCTGTTCGGTAAGCCGCGCCGCGCCTTTTCCCACTTTGACGTATAGGGCAATCGTTTTTTGGGTTACTTCCTCCTGCAAGGTATCAACTCCTTTCCCGGTAAAGTGCGGCTATGCTCATTCGCCGCCGTATAAGTCGTGATTGACAAGGGCGGTATAGTAGCTGTCAATGGTACTCGGCGCGTTGAACAGCACCGCTTTTAGATACTGCTTGATGTTGCGCACTTTGGTTGTGTTCTCCCTCATGCAATCCAAAACAAACTCAATATGGCTGCTGTTCAGCTTCAAAAACTTGGATTTCACCAATTCGGCGGGGTAGTCGTCCCCGGCAATACGGATTGTCTTTCGGGCTGTGCAGACGGTTTCCAGCATAAGGTCAACAATCTCGTCCAAACGGTCTTTGTCAATTTTGCAGTTTTGAATGAGATGGTCGTATTCGATATTGTCCTTGATAATCTCCCTGTAAATCTCTACTGCGCTATTGCTTTTCGCTTCCGTTCTTTTCCTTTCCGGCGGCGTAGCCGCTTCGCCATGCGCAAAGGGCAAGGGGTTTAGGGAATGGAAAGGAATGGAATCGGTACTTGATAAATCAGTAATTGATTGTTCTTTACTTAATATATCTTTATTTAATTGCGTTGGATTTTCCAACGTAGGTTTTTCCTGCGTAGGTTTTTCCAACGTTGGATTATCCAATGTTGGATTTTCCAATGTAGGTAAATCCAATATAGGCGGCTGTCCGCCGCTGGTAGCTGCTTCCGGCTCTCGCGGCTGCGGCTGCTCGTATATGACGTAATCTGCGCCCCGCAAGCGTCCCTTTTCGTCGCGCTCCCGGCTGCGCACGATATATCCGGCTTTTTCGAGTTCCTTTACCGCTTCGCGGATTGCGTCGATCTTCTCCCGGTTGATATGGGATAAGCCCGCAAGGGTATAATCCCAATCTTCGGGCAGCGAAAGCATTTGCGACAACAAGCCCTTTGCCTTTAAGGACAATTCCTTGTTTCGCAAGTGGTGGTTGCTCATAACGGTATATCCCGTATTTCGCTCCACTCTGAAAACTGCCATATTTCCTCACTTCCTCTCTTGGTATGCGTGGACAATTAGAAAGCCGTTTTCGGCTGTTTTGGTATTGCAATATGCCCTTTGCCGTTTTCGCGTCTGCAAAGCCGCATGGCACAAGGGCTTTTGCCCGTCTATTTGTCCATGCTGGCGTGCGTTTTCCGCGTCCTTTTGCCGGGGCAATAGGGACACTCTTTGAAAACGCAAAACTCATATTTCCACCCGGGGCGGTAGAAACGGCAAGTGCCGCAATCTTCATCATCTCCGGCACAACCGGATTGATAGCGGTCAAATCCCGGCTTCTGCTGCATGAGCAATTCAAACGCCCGCTGCTTGCCCTTTGTGAAATACATTCCGGCTGCACCTCCTTTCCTGCGGGCATAAAAAAACGGCGTTACTTTCTCCCCCAAAGGGGTTAAGGTAACGCCGTTTGTGTGCGTATTCAGTTTTTAACACATTCCCTGTCTATCCGCTGTCCGCAAAACCATTGATTTTATTAGCTTTTTGCCGCTATCGCTATCACACCTCATTATTCAATCGTCCCGGTGTGCAGGAAGGCTTTGAGCTTGTCAAGCAGGGGCTTGTGGGCTGCTGGCTGGTCAAAGACCTCAGCCGCTTTGGTCGTGACTATCTGACTGTTGGACAATATACGGATATTATCTTTCCGAGTTATGATGTCCGCTTTATCGCTATAAATGATGGCGTAGACAGCAACCGGGGAGACAGCGAGGGCTTCGCCGCAATCCGTAATCTGTTCAACGAGTGGTATCCCCGTGATACCAGCAAGAAAGTCCGTGTCAGTTTGCGGCAGAGAGGAACCAGTGGGAAGCACATGGGCAAACCGCCCTACGGATACCGCTGTGACCCGGAGGACAAGGATCACTGGATTCTGGATGAAGAAGCGGCTCCGGTAGTCAAGCTCATCTTCGACCTTTGCATTGACGGCAAAGGCCCGGAGCAGATTGCAAGGATTCTGGAAGAAAAGCAGATTCTGACTGCAAAGGCACTCTATGCCAAGCGAAAGAAAAAGCCGATGCCGGAAAGACCGTACCACTGGGGCAACCAGTCCATTGTAGGGATTTTGGAACGGCAGGAGTACACAGGCTGTACCTGCAACTTCAAGACTTATTCCAAGTCCTACAAGCTGAAAAAGCGGATTCCCAATGAGCCGGAGAATATGTTTTATCTGCCGGACACACAGGAAGCGATTGTATCTCAGGCACAGTTTGACAGGGTGCAGGAACTGAGGAAAAACAAACGCCGCCCTGCAAAAGCGGAACGGCAGGGATTGTTCTCCGGGCTTCTGTTTTGTGCCGATTGCGGCGGCAAGCTCCACTTTGCCACAAGCAAAAACTTTGAGGGCAAGCAGGATCACTACGTCTGCAACAACTACAAGAGCAACCGTGGTACTTGTACTGCCCACTATATCCGGGAAGATGTGCTTCGTGAAATCGTTCTGGAACGCATCCGGGCAGTCAATGAGTATATCCGAAGCGATGTGGACGGTTTTCAGGAGGAATGGCTGCAATGCCGCAGGACTGACCAGGAGCGCAGCATCCGGGATGACAAAAAGAAGCTGGAACAGGCAAAGAAACGCCTTGCCGATCTGGATGTCATCATCGCCCGGCTGTACGAGGACTATGTTCTTGGAAATCTCAATCAGGACAGATACAGAAAGATGTCTGCGGACTATGAAGCGGAGCAGGAACGGTTAAAGCTCGAAATTGAAGTTATCGAAGAATGGGTGGAACAGCGGGAAGAAATGAACGACGGTCTGGATGCCTTTATCGCCCTGACACAGAAATATGTGGATGTGGAGGAGCTGACACAGACCATCGTGAACGAGTATATCAAGAAAATCATCGTCTATGCCCCGGACAAATCCAGCGGCAAGCGCAAGCAGAAAGTGAAGATTTTCTTCAACTTCGTGGACGATGTAGATATTCCCGTTATTTCCGAGCCTATCATCACGCAAACAACCTATGAACACAGAAAAACGGCGTGACCTTCGGGTCACACCGTTCTCTGCGACAAAATAGTTACTTGTCACTATTAAGCCTTATGGGATCTGGCTTTTTGCCTCAAATATCTTTTAAGAGGCTTATACTTGAGTATAGGCTCCTTAAAAGATATTTTTATACTGCACTGAATTTTTTGCTTGCCAGCTTTACAGTTCCTCTTTTTCTATCATCACTTAACCTCCAAACGACAATGAAGCTCATAGAGCGCCGTGCGGTTTGAATCCCATTTCAGCTTCTTGGTTGCTTCATCATAAGTCAGCCAAACACACTCCGTATGTTCGGGGGACAATTTTATATCTTCTTTGCACTCAAAACCGAACGTGTATTCGGGAATTACATAAGTATCCTTGTCCCAATGCCGGCGATGTTTTTCGGATATCACTGTAGCAGGAATATAAGATAGACTTTTCAGTTCCATCCACTTACCTGACTGCACTCCGCCTTCTTCCAAGGCTTCTCTTTTTGCGGATTGCAAAGGCGTTTCATTATCTTCGCCGCCTCCGGCTATAAATTGCCATTGATCGAAATCGGCACGATGAAAAACACAATAGAAAGGAGCGCCGTCAATCATTCGATAGGGTATGGCAAGTATTTGAAATGCTGCTCTCATTTTTCACCTCATAAATCCGGCTCTTCATATATTATTTTATCATATATTCTGTTCAAAGTCAACTTCATCGGTCCGATTCCACGTGGAAGGTCGAAACCGGGGAAAAATATCTTTTTATTTTTACATTTTTGAGAGCATGAAAAAAGCCCGAAATTCCTGATGGAATCGGGCTTTTTACCTCAAATATCTTTTAAGAGGCTTATACTTGAGTGTAGGCTCCTTAAAAGATATTTTTCACTTTTTTCGAAGTCCGTCACTCTCTCGTTTTCTGATTATATTATATCAGAAAAACGGTGATTTGTCAAGATTTTCAACACATTTTACATGGATTTTTAAGGATATTTTTTGCTTGAATTGCATCAAGCAATCAATGCAATAAATGATTTCAAGTATGCTCCCTAAAAGATATAGATTTTCATGTTACTCACTTCTATGATGATTCTCTGAAAGGCTATTAAAAAAACACCCTTTGCCTTTCAAACAATCCATCATATCTGTCTTCTCCCACGGAAACTCTGCCGAATTGAAATGTCCGTATGCAGAAGTCTTTTTGTATATTGGCTTTTTCAAGTCGAACCACTCAATGATTGCGGCAGGACGAAGGTCAAATACCTTTGTAACTATCTCGGCGAGTTCTTCGTCCGAAAGGTTTGATGTCCCGAACGATTCAACCGAAACAGCAAGAGGTTCTGCTTTCCCGATGGCATACGAAATGCCGACCTGACAGCAGTCGGCGAGTCCTGCTTTTACAAGATTCTTTGCAATGTATCTTGCCATGTAGGCACCAGAACGATCGACTTTTGTTGCATCCTTTCCGGAAAATGCTCCGCCGCCGTGCGCTGCAAGACCGCCATAGGTGTCCACCATAATCTTTCGCCCGGTGAGTCCCGCATCTGCTTCCGGTCCACCGATATTGAAACATCCCGAAGGATTGATCAGAATTTCCGTACCCAAAGGGAGCGTTACCGTCGACAAACTCACCGCTCTCCATCCTTTTGGTGTTAGAGTAGCGGATGCGTTCGGATATCGCTATGGATTCTTCTTGGGCTATGGCAGTGAATGTGTTGAGAAGCATCTCGTCGCCAAGCGACAATGTGTAGATGCCTTCCTTTTCGAACTGTACCGCTATGCCGAGAATCTTCAAACGCCTGACAATCTCCAATGCCTCCATCGTGTTTCGAGCGAATCGTGAGATTGATTTCGTAAGGATCAAGTCGATCTGCTTCTGCTCACACATTTTGAGCATTCGTTGAAACTCAGGACGCTTGGCTGCGGAAGTACCCGTGATGCCTTCGTCAGCGGAAATCTCAACCAGTTGCCAACTGGGATTCCGTTTGATGAGGTCGGTATATACCCTGATCTGCCTTGCGTAAGAGTTGAGCTGATCAGCCGTACTACGGGACACTCGACAGTATGCACAGACTTTTTTCTTTTCGATCTCGCTTCTTGTCGTAGGATCGATTCGTGTGACTCTTGCCATTCAGCTCATCTCCTTTCCGTCGCTTTTCTCAAGCAAACATTATACGCAAAGATTCCGCAAAGTCCAGACCGAAAACCGAATCAATTGATAACTTTCAGAAAACTCTATCGGCAGACATCGCAGGATCGTCAAATCAAACATTTTCTTCGAAAAAAATCATTTTTGTATTGCAATTTGCGATACAAAGTGGTATACTATATACAGATCCATTCGAAGGAGGTAATTATTATGGCTACAAAAACAGCAAATGTTACGGCAAGAGTCAATCCTGAAATCAAAGAACAGGCGGAAGCCGTACTTGACAGGATCGGTGTTCCCGTATCGGTGCTGATCGATACGCTGTATCGACAGATCATTATGACTGGCGGAATCCCGTATTCTATTTCCATGCCCAAGATGACAACACTGGATGGCATGACTCCGGAACAATTTGATGCGATCATGCAAAAGGGATATGATGAAGCCAGATTAGGAATCGGACTTTCTGTGGAAGATGCATTCAAGAAGATCCGTGAGGGCATTTAAGGATGAAATATACAGTGAAGTTGACTCCGCACGCTATCGCCGAAATCAGTGAAACGATAGCGTACATATCGCATGTCTTATTGGTTCCGGACACGGCAAGAGCGTGGGCAGATCACTTGCAGTCTGAAATATCCGGGCTGGACACCTTGCCGGAAAGGTATCCTCAAGTGGAAAGAGAACCGTGGCACAGGCTCGGAATTCGAAAAATGCCCGTGAAAAACTTTATCGTTTACTATTATGTGGATCAGGAAAACAAGACGGTATGGATCACGGCAACGGTTTATGCAAAACGAGACCAGCTCAACGCTTTGAAAAATATGCCGCTTTCATAATCCGGCAAACAGCATCCGCTACTTTTTGCGGATGCTGTTTATTCTTATATCCCTCACCCGGCAATGACCATGTCTGCACCGGTCAGCTTTTTATATGGTGTGACAATTTCTGATATTAACAGGGGCACAGAGGGATATTCTGCACGAAATATCCAGTTTGCTTCTAACGAATACTCTATCACTGTAAGACTGCGTCCGAAGCTTATCATTTCCTATAAGGACATGAAGGGTATTGAGGACTATTGGACCACGACATCCCAAAATGCCGGCATTGCAGGTTCCGGTCATGTTAATAATGCTACCGGGGATCTCTCGTTCACGATTGGAACATTGAGCACCACCGACAGCCTTATGCCTTACACGCCCACGCTTACCTATAATGCTGCAATTGCCGATTACACAAATATTTATAGCAATTCCGAGGTTCCTTATCTTGCCTCTGCTGCAGGTTTTGGATTCAAATGGAGCATGAGTGAATCCATTGTTGAACGTACATATATGGGCGAAAACAATACTGAAGTAACGTACTATGTATGGTCTGATGCAGATGGAACCGAGCACTATTTTACTCCTTGCCTTGACAAGAGTGGGAATACTGTGTATAAAGATGAAGATGGACTCCAGATGACCTTGGAGGCCAACAGCTCTTCCTAGCGCACGAAGCGCATCGATTAATATATTTAGTGCAAGTTCTTCTACTGACCTGACAACGCCCAAAATCTACAAGATTTCCGGCTTCGCTAAGGCTAACAAGCAGATGTCCAACTCTTTAAGTAAATTCGCGCTCAAGGTTGATGTCACTTATTACAATCAGGATGAACCTAAGACTTTCTGGTTTGATTTTGCCAACACACCTGCAAATCAGTGGCAGTTTATCAGCGGAACCTTTGATGTCTGCGCGGATGGCGGTGCTGTTAAGACCATTAAGGTAAGCTGTGTTTATGATTATCAGTCGGCACTTGGTACTGCTTACTTTGACAACATTTCCGTTGTCGAGGTTAAAGATGGTAGTGCGGAAAGTTATACCTATTACGAAAGTGGTATGCCTAAGACTTATGGCAACGGCAACTACAAGGAATGGTATTTCTATGCAGATAATAACACTTCCACAAATCTGACAAGAAAGATCACAAGCACCAAAGGAGTGACCGATTACACCTTTGACTCTAAAGACAGAATTATTTCCGAAGTCTATTATGAGTATGAGGGTGAGTACACCGGTACGCTTCCGACTCTCAATCCACAAATAAAAACAACTTACACATACAACTCCTATGGTCTTATTACCAATACTACCATCAGGACAGTTAAGTATAGCGGTAGTTCTCTTGTGGATACAAGCCCTGCAAATATCATTTCTACAACCACAAACTACAATGTGACATCCGGTTCTCGTATCTTTGGTTCGGTTGCATCTGAGGTCGATTCGCTTGGACGCACAACTCGCTATTTCTATGATTCCAACAACGGAAGACTGAAATTCGTAGTCAATCCCGATCAAAGCTCCGGCATGGCATATACATATGACGGAAGCGGAAATCTCACGCTTGTCGAGCCTGTTTCTTACTCCAGTTCCACGCCTTCGGCAGTCACGAATGCTGAGTCCGTACAGTATGTGTACTCTCAAGACAGACTGACTCAGATTACAACCGAAAGCACAACGTACAACTTAGTGTATGATACCTTTGGTAATACTACAAGTATTAAGGCAGGGAACTATACACTTATCAGTTCTACTTACAATTCGAGAAATGGCAAACTTGCCACTACTACATATGGTAACGGTCTTGTAGTGCGTTATGTGTATGATGAACTTGACAGAGTTTCTGAAGTTTGGTATACTATTAACGGCACACAGACGAAGGCATATTCTTATGAATACGATGCTAACGGTAATATGTGTAAGTTTAACGATCACATAAACAACCGCGTATTCCGGTATAAGTTTGACGACCAAAATCGTATGACCGGATTCATTGAATCTTCCGGAAATACAAACTTGGCTTCGACCGTTACCACTTACGATGAGCAGTCCCGCATTCATACGATCTCTCACAGTCAAGATTACGCTCTTACGTCATCTTCCGCCAACCTTGTCACGAAGTACACATATAACTACAATGACAAGAACAATCTGTCGGAAATGACGCTCACATCCGGCTCTGTTTCTTACAAATTTGTGCCATCCTACGATGCCATGGAACGTATTTCCGCAAGAAGTGTCACTATGACAACTTCCTCCGGGACAGTAACCAATACATTGACCTATGGCTTTACAAGTGACGGAACTGCTCGCTCGCTTCAAGTCGCACAGCTCGTATCCCAAGTCGGGATCCATGGCAACACGTATAATTACACGTATGACGACAACGGAAACATAATCCGAATCACAGATCAGTATGGAATCATCCAGTATCAGTATCAGTATGATGATTTAGGTCAGCTTATCCGCGAGGATAACCGCCCTCTGGGACTTACATATACATACACTTATGACAAAGCGGGAAATATTACACACCGCGGGAAGTATGAATTCACGACAGATTCAACCCACTTGATTCTGAACAGTTATGCCTACTCATACGGCGACAGTAACTGGAAGGATCTGTTGACGTATTTTTACGGTCAAACTTCTCCCACGACCATTACATACGATGCAATAGGAAATCCTATCACCATAGGCAATTCCGAATTGAATTGGAATGGTCGGCAGCTTTCTTCATTCTATGATGGTGCAGGTAGGCATATCTCGTTCGGCTACAATGATACCGGCAGCAGAATTGTAAGGGAAATCGCGGATGACAATTCCGGAAAAACCCGGCGTCACGAATACACGCTGAACGGGACACAAATCGTAAAGGAAACGGTTTATGTTGACGGAGTTGAGTCATATGCTTTGATTTATTTGTATGATGAAAGCGATGCGCCCGCAGGAATCCGATACAGGGAAAAAAGCTATGCGATAGGTGAGTTCAAGGACTACCTGTTTGAAAAGAACCTGCAGGGGGACATCGTTGCCGTCTACAACCAAAGCGGATCGTGGCTTGCCGGTTATGTATACGATGCATGGGGAATGGCAACCATTTCGGTTGCGAGCAGGGCAACTGAAACAGAAAAACTTCTTTTCAACACCTATAACCCCTTCCGGTACCGTGGATACTACTATGATTCCGATCTTAAGATGTATTACCTTGGAAGCCGTTACTACAATCAGGAATGGGGTAGATTCCTCAACGCGGACACAAGTAGCGTGTTGACAGCATCTCCGATGTCCTTCATTGGCAAGAATCTTTATGCATACTGCGATAACAACCCTGTCTTACGCCATGATGATAGTGGCGATTTTTGGCATATCGTAGCAGGAGGAGTTATTGGGGGCTTGATTGGAGGAGCAACAAAACTCATATGCAATGTAATAGAAAATAAGGAAAATGTATGGGAAGGAGTTGGAACAGCAACATTAACTGGTGCAGCAAGCGGTGCTCTCGCTGCGACCGGTGTAGGTCTTGTCGGTCAAATAGTTGGAGGAGCCGCCATCGCAATGACCGGCAATGCAGCTCAACAAGGAATCGATATAGCCAAAGGGAAAAGAACTGCCTTTGATACTGGTGAAATGCTTATTGACGGTGCTATAGGCGCGGTTTGTGGACTTGCTGGTGGTTCTGGAGCTAGCCAAGGCAATTCAAAAACTGCTGTAACTCTTGGAAAACAACTTTCCAAACGAATTTTCAAAACGGGTGAAGTAAAAAAAACTTTTGCATACTATGGCAAAAATATGATGAATGGAACCGGAAAGCCCATATATAAAGAATTAGGAAAAGCTTTTGCAAAATCAGGACTCACAGGTTTGGGGATCAACTCAACAAAGTCCATGTTTACGAGGTTTGCTCAATGATTGAATCTGAATTGTACTATATTTTTGCTATTGTCTCATTATTATTTTCTATGGGAAACTATGCGCTGCTACGCGGAATAATATGGTCGATTGCATTGTGCAATATTGGAAAAAGAACATATAGATCAGCTGAATTCAAGAGCCAAAAAACATTTCAATGTCATATTTGTCTGATTATATAACTCATTTTAGAAAACAGTATTATTTTTGGATGAGAGCAAAGCGATTTTTCGTAATATTTCAATTCATCTGGTTTTTTGTTTATGTGTTTCTTCCTTTATTTACTGATAATTTGACCTTGCCGTTTGTGTTTAATATAGCACAGTCTTTTGTCCTTTTCGTGTTAATTGGTGTACAATATGATGTAAATCGCAACACAAAATATGATAGATTTCATCAGAATAAGCCATGACGCATGCGATTTGCGCTTATTATCTCAATAATATAGTACAATTGTAGTCGCTCATTTGCAGAACTCAATACTTAAGCAGCAATTTAAACGATCCAGCAATTGAAATCTGACAGCACCGCTTTTGACGGGTGTTGTCCAAGGAACAGTCAGTGCCGCCACATATGCAGCTACCGAAAAGATTGCTTACTCTAAAGGGGGATGGCCTTGATATACGTCACCCCCTTGATGAGTCGATTGCAGATGGATATGTAATATTCTCCGATGAATGTAATATGTATACAAGGGTTGTTGCAAGAAAAGAATATTACACGTGCAACTCTCAGTGCGTTTTTCTTCACAAGAACAGGAAAGGGTACACTTTTATTGCCGATAACAGATTGTTATTCCCGCCGTTCATGCCAGTATACAATTTGTGGGATCAAATAAAAATCTATTTTTCTACAAGAAATTGAGACATCATCTTACTTCCCTGCCCAGTCACATTTAAGTGACTGGGCAGGGGGAGCTACTGAGAATAAGAAAGCAGGACTACAATGTTACAAACAATTATAACCTCGGGAATCATTTATTTGGCTGTACTTATCGTTATCTTCATCACCGCCAATCAGGACAAGCCAACCGATGAAAATGTGGTAAAGCTGCATCCGATCTTTCTTGTGATCGGAATCATCGGATTTGTTTTGTTTGCCGCACTGACTGTGCTTATGATCCTCAAGTCCGAATTTACCGCGGCCTGGGTTTTCCTTGCCATCGGTGTGCTTTCAGCACTGATGATCCTCGGCTATTTCAACAACCGCATATTCTTCGGCAGGACAAGTATGACTTGCCGGAATTTATTCAGAAAGAAAACGGTTATCCCCTATCGGGAGATCCTATCCATTGATGTGGATATGGATACCGTAATCAAAACATCTAAGAAAAAAATAACAATCTATAACTACATGAGAGGTGGACCGGAACTGATGTCAGCCATAAAAAATTATAAGGACTCAGGGGATCATTCGAACGACACTGTTGCCCCTGACAAAAAAGTAAAAGCAGAAGATAAATCCGTTCGTAAATTCAGTGAATCGGTGAATCGCTTGAGCACAGTTATGTTTTTGTACATTTTTTGTATCGTGCTTGCGGCCGGAATCGCGGCATTCCTCCTGTATTTACTTTTTACCGACTCGCCACTAAAACAGGATGAGGATTTTGGACTGTTTGTCGCGGTTGGCTTTGTCGTCGTAGCATTTCTCGTCGGATATGTTGTGTTGGCTGTTTGTGCCGCAAAAAGGGCACATCGGTCCAAAACCTGGCGCGCCATTGCTAAAAAATTGATACGTAATGGTTATCTGAAAGAGGACTAATGCTGAAAGATGGAAACGATATTTCCTCAGATAAAATTCAATAAAAGACAGGATGGGTTGTTAAAAAACTCAAAATGAGTTTTTTAACAACCCCATCGACTGTTATTTAACTTTTACCCCTTCGGCTATTCGGATCAGTTCCTCTTTGGATTCAAAGGAGCCATACAACGAATATTGGTAGGACTCATCCTGCCATACGAGATAATACAGTCCCGGCACATCAGGATACACAACGAGTATTCCTTCATTGCCGTTTATGTACACCGTAGTTATCGGATCGTTTTCGTTATCCAATAAAATATTGTCCTCATCTTCACCGAGAATAGTCTGCATTAGTCTAAACTTCATATTTCCTTCTCGGTCATAATAAAAGACGTCGGTAAACATTGAACCTGCTTCACTCTCTTCAGGATAACATCCTTCAGGCACATATGATGCAAAAGCTCTTTTCTGAATACTATTTGGTGCTTCCTGCGTATCAGTGTTGCTATTCTCGCTACCTGTATTTTCTTCGTTTTTGTTCTGAGTAAAGTGAACGCTGATGTGATCATCATACCACTCTACAAACGCATTCCACATTGATTTGCGCACCTCGGGTATGCACATACAAGCTGTAAATGCCATAGAAATGGCAATCAGACAGGCAATTGCCGCTATACGAAGTGTCGCAATCCACGATGTGGTTCGCTTTCTTTTTGCTCTATGCAATATTCTATTCTTTATTCGCAGGTTATCTTTGATCTCACTTACATCTAAACTCATGAATGCCTCTGCGTCCTTTGAGACATTTCGGTACAAAGCGCATTATAAATATCTTCTCTGTATATCTCTTGTCGAGCTCTTTTAGAAGTAGACCATTCGTTAAGTTTTGCCAAAAGGCTATTAGTTGCTGCATCGACTGCATCTTTCCTGTCAGTTCCTAAAATTCGAGAAACGTGATCTCTAATTTTTGCGTCAACACCGCTTAAATCTTCTTCTCTATGAAAATTCAAAATTTTAATAAAGTTATACGCGTCAGTTCCCAAGTATGAAATTTGAGTTTTAAACCAAGTGCAAGCGGCTACTTCTGCTGGAACTACACTTTGATAATTAAAGTCAGCCTGCATTTTGGGAAAAACATTATTAATAAATCTATCAAAAGAACACTTGCCATCACTCGCATTGGTGCCCCAAGAACGATTGGTAACAATGCGAATTTCTTTTATGTTAAAACTATTTTTTTGTTTCTGCCATTCCTTGGCCCATTTACTTAACATTGGAGGGGTGTCCGATGTTAAAGTGGAGTAGGTGAAGTTTTCCTTTACATCTGAATGTTTAACTTGTATATTGATTATACTCCCATCAGTGTAGCAAACAACAACATCATCCAAAGATTGAAAATCCAGAGATTGCAAAGTCACGGATTTTATCGTGGTATCCGACATCATTTTCAGACATTCTAATAACCCTACCTCCCATTCGTACCAGTAAGGCGTTCCACTACCTGCTATATACATTACTTCTCCCACCTTTCATCGACCAACTTGCTTATTTCATAAAAATAAGAGGTTATTTCTTCGTTTGTAAAATTGATATGATAACCTTTAATCAAAGAATCAATCAAATATTTTATGTTTTCATAATAATCGTAACTATACACGTCCACATTTGATAAATCCATAATATCACGAGTAAAACTACAAAGTTCTTTATACGTTGTTGGCTCATATAATGGTATATCAGAATTAACAAACTCGGTGAATCTTTTGGGTGAATCCATAATATTGCTACAAAGCTTTATAAAACTACCGTGATTAGTAAATACACTTCGGTCGCACATAAACTGCCATTTAAAGAAAAATGATGACCATATTCTATCGGGTAATGTTTGAATATTATGATTTATAAGTGATTTTTTTAATGGAGCTGGCATGCAATTATATGTTCCCTCAAAAATAACAATCTTGTCTTTATGAATATCAATAGGATAGAATTGTCCGTGTTCTTTTTCGATAAGTACATAACCGCATATATGAAAATATTTCTTTATTTCAGAAATAGCTTCGCGTTTCAAAAAAATCGTTCCCCATATAATATCATCATTGCAATTGCTCGTGTTGAGTTTTCTAAAATCTTTTATTCTTTCATCATATACCCTCAACCCCACAGTATCACCTCCATCACCATAGCAAAATACTTATATCTCTATTCCGCTGCTTGCCCGTTATTAACCCACTCGTCGATTTCGGAAATCTTGAATTTCCAGTTTTTTCCGATCTTATGGGCAGGCATATTCTTTGTTGCAATCCAGCGGAGAGCGGTATCTCGGCTGATGCCAAGATATTTGCATATCTCCGGCATGGAGTAGTAACGATCAATGATTTCCGACATACTATACACCTCGCTTTTGTTTTTATTTATTATATCACAAAATGCGCATTTCGTAAAGTGCTGTAAGATACTGTATGATTTCGCGGTTGATTTCGTGATTGGGTGCCGCTTCGGTAACCCCCATATTTTCATATCAGTTCACACATTTTTAAATCATAACATAATGTATAAAACTTTTGCTACATGAGTGGGGGAAAGTACTGTTTTCCTGCTATTAGGGAGACCCCCCTTAAAGCAAACGTGTTTAGAGTTTTGCTATGGACGGTAAGCGAATAGTATCGTTTTTGCAAAAGTAACAATGTAACACATCAAAGTAACACCCCAAAGGGTAGATTTTTAGCCGAAAATATGATAAAATATGGTCAGAAAGAACGGAGGTGCTTCTATGGAGTTTTCCGAAAGATTAGAGCCCGTTGACACTATTTTAGCCACATGAAGACGCACGCGATTTGAACGAACGACAGGAAGATAACATCGAGTTTATCATATCTTGTACACACTCTGCGAAACGCTTTTAGCCATCGAAACAGTCTTTCGATAATATTCCTTCGCTTATATAGTTCATGGTCATATTCCCACGG
>CDZB01079879.1_pt1 | contig 19849 bp, 18 predicted proteins | sample 554961 | NCBI WGS metagenome assembly CDZB01 (sample SAMEA3182106, study PRJEB8094) | gut metagenome | biome: human; feature: gut; material: Stool; isolation source: human stools | place: Canada | collected 2013-02-26
GTCAAATAAAGAAACAACATGCTTTTTAGCAGTTTTAAATGACGGATAAAAACATACTAATGCGACAAAAAAAGATAACGGCTCTCCCCGCCGACTTCAGCAACGCGCATCTCCCCACACACGGGACGTGGAAAAAAGATGCCGTCATGGACATACTTCACGCACTATGGCAGCGCGAGCAGCCCCTGTCGGCAGGTATGGGGAGCCGAGAAAAAAGCGTAGCCGACCGATCCGCACAAAGGAGCACGCCCCAATCAACCAACGGCAACGGTGTTCCCCACAAGAAAGCCCGGCCACGCCATGCACAGGGCATCGGCGTTTGCCTGCCGGCACTGGTCCGTTCCGGTTCAGGCTGCCGCTTTCATCGAATCTCGGCGGTTGTGGCAAAGTGCGAGGGATGCTACTCCAAAGAAACACAGGAGGTGCGTTATGAAAGACTGGACCCCTTCCGCCTTGCTCCACGCTTCCGGGATGTATTGGGAAAGCTGCGCCATCCACGCCGCCGTGCATCTGGACGTGTTCACCCCTCTGTCCGGCGGGCCGATGACCGTGACGGAACTCGCCGATCGGACAGGGTGCGTCCCCCAAAGCCTCGACCGCCTTCTAACCGCCCTGTGTGCAATGGGCCTGTTGATCCGTCAAGGCGAAACCTGCGAACTGCCGCCCTTCTCGCGGGATCACCTGTGCCGGGGCAATCCCGGTTATCTCGGGCATATAGTGGAACATCACCGCCATCTTATGCCCGGCTGGTCCAAGCTGGACGAGTCCGTCCGCGAAAACAGGCCGACCCGCCACCGTTCTTCCGTCGATACCGAAGATACGGGCGAGCGGGAAAGTTTCCTCATGGGGATGTACAACATCGCCAACGCACAGGCGGAACGCAGCGTTCCGCACATCGACCTTTCCGGCCGTTCCCACCTGCTTGATCTCGGCGGCGCGACCGGGGCCTATGCCATCCACTTCTGCCGCCGCAACCCCGGCTTGAGCGCCACGGTTTTCGATCTCCCCACAACCCGCCCCTTTGCGGAACGCGTCATCGCCGACTCCGGCATGGCCGACCGGATCTCCTTCGCGGGCGGGGATTTTACCACCGAAGACCTTCCCGGCGGATTCGACGTGGCTTGGCTCTCCCAGATCCTGCACGGCGCGGGCTTTGACGAGTCCGCCAACATCGTGCGGAAGGCCGCGCAGTCGCTCGTCCCGGGCGGCCTCCTGCTCATTCAGGAATTCATCCTCGACGACAACCGCAGCGGACCGCAGCATCCGGCGCTGTTCGATCTCAACATGCTTGTCGGAACGCCTGACGGGCAGTCCTATACAAGGCAGGAGCTTGCGGGATTCATGCGGAACGCGGGGCTTGAAGACATCCGCCGCCTCCCGCTGGATCTTCCTCAGGGGTGCGGCATCATGGCCGGAACGGTTCCGGTAGGGATGTAAAAATGTGGGGGAGGGAGCCTTTTAAAAAGGCTGTGTTATAGTTTTCGGTTGACATTTATCGTAAGGTGTTGTATTTATAGCTCATGACGGCAAAAAAACCGTTAAAGCCAAGCTATGGAACCACACATGACGAATTACGAGATCATCCGTGAGCTTTTGCCGACCTTGAGTGCCGACGAGCAAGCAAAAATCAAGGCCGCACTTGACGCACAGCCGGGGTTCAGCTTTGCCGACCTCATCGAGGTCAGAGCCAATAAGGGTATCGAGTGTCCACGCTGCCACAGCGTCGAGTTCGTTAAGAATGGTACGCGGAAAGGTATACAACGTTACAAGTGTAAGGACTGCAACACCGCTTTTAATGACCTTTCCAACTCATTTTTGAGCCGTACTCATAAGGACTTCGATACATGGAAAGCCTATGTGAACTGCATTATCGAAGGTCTTCCACTTCGGAAGGCAGCAAAACAATGCAGTATTAGCCTTTCAACAGCTTTTTATTGGCGTCATAAACTGTTGAATATCGTTAGTTCCTATGTAAATCGAATCAAATTGAATGGAGTTATTGAGTCAGATGATACATTTTTCAGTGTTTCTATGAAGGGCAGTACGCCAGAAAATCGGCCTGCGAAAAAGCGTGGTGAGCCTGCAAGAAAACGCGGTCTGTCAAGGGATAAGGTTTGCGTAACTTGTGCAGTCAGTAGGAATGGGGATATCTACAGTAAGGTTGCAACACTAGGCCGTGCAACGTCTGGAGTTCTCAGAAAAGTCTTGAGAAAGCATATTTCGGACACTGCCATACTGTGTACCGATAAGGATTCAGCATATCGACGCTTTGCTAAGAATGCTGAGCTTAGACTGATACAGGTGAAAGCCGGACGTGCAAAAGGAACATATCATATTCAACACGTGAACGCCTACCACAGCCGCTTGAAGGCATTCATGTTACGGTTCAAGGGCGTAGCTACAAAATATCTGGACAACTATTTAGCTTGGCACAACCTCATTGTTGAACGTAAATCCGACGTGGTGAAAGTCTTGAGGAATGCAATGAGGCGTAGAAAGAGCGAGAGCTGGTTTGATGTTGCAAACAAACCAGCTCTTCCATTATCGGCATAATCAATTAGTATATAAGCACTAAAGTGCTCATGTCCCAATAACTGTAGTCCAGTGTATCTTGTTGCTGTCACTGGTACTGATAGCAACACAGTGCGCTGTCCTTAAAGGGTGGGTAATACAGATGGATGCACTGATTCGGCTACAGTTATTGGGTTTGAGATAATCCATTGAGGCTTGAACTAACCCAGCAGTTCAAGGAGTTCAGTTCCAGAAAAACCTAACGAATTGCCATAACATCCATAAATAGATAACAATTTCCCTGACAGAATGGAAAATTTGTCCAACTAGCTTTAAGATATTAGCAATTTCAGCTAGGTATGATGCAATCGTTTTGATTGTCAATCAAACTTGGGACTGAACATCAGCAATCTCCTTATGGGTTAGAGGGTTAAGGAGGACAGAGCAACGTATCTGTACTACCTGATTTCTCTACCCCCATAAGGAGACTTTTTATATTTGTCAATACGTATTTAATGCGTTGGAATCATTTAATTCCAGGCGTTTTTAAACACTACCTCTTGATCACCAAGCGTAGCTTTCATATCAAAGTTTAGTGGGTCTATTGTGAATTTCCATTTAGGGGCTTTTTCGACATTAAGTATAGGACAAGTAAATCTTATAACTTTATCTGAGAACACTTGATTACTAAATTTTCCCATCTTATAAGCGTGAACCCTTTTGTCTTGTACAATGTATATAATGCTATCATCTAAATCAAATTGAATAGTTGTTCCTGCTTGATTTTCCCACACTATATTGGTTGCAATTTCTATAAAATGTTCAAAGGCTCCTTCATCATTTTGGGCATGAGCATTCATAATTGCCAAGATGATGAGACTAATTGTCAGGAGCATAGTTCTCAATTTTCTATATAAACGCATTTATGCGTACCCTCCAACAATTACCGGTTCAGGACTGGCGTTCCCATGTCGTTTATTTGCACGAGAGCCGAATATAGTTCATCGCGTTTCCCCTTCGACCGGAAGGAGAATGAAATCGCCCCAAATTCCCCGTTAATGTCTAAGATGTGACGTGTCGTTGTGCTGACGCGCCCTTTGTCGTCGACTTTTTGTTTCTTGTCCACGTAGGCTTCAACCTCGCGTACCTCAGAAAGCGGTACTGAGTGCCTCATGAAGCCTTGGAACCAGTGCAAGGGGTTGAAGTACGTTGTCCAGCTTTGGGCTTCGATACCCCCACCGGGGAACTCAAGGGTATCGCCTTCCACATCGACCACGTATCCCTTGGCGTTCACCGCGAAAACGATAGCTTCAAGTAGCCCCAACGCGAATAGGAGGTAAGCACAGACTTTTTTGAGGGCCGCAGATTCTTCGGCCCCTGCCGTGTACATCAAGTACCCTCCCACCCCGAAAAACAGCAGTGTCCATACAAGTGCCCGAATGACCGTGGGCGAATCAACCACGGTGCAGTTCCCCGAAAAATTGTCTTGTGCCATGTCTGCCATATTGAGCCCCTCCTCGCGGATATGAATGGATCACTTGACGGAACTATCATTCCCAAAAACGTATGAGCGATTTACTAGGCTATAGCCAAGTGTAAGTCAAGTTTTACTAGGCTACATCCAAGTAAAAACTTGGAGGATGTATGCCTTTTACTAGTAATCTTAATGAGTTAATGCGAGATAGGAAACTGACCTACGAAGAACTTCAATTCCGTTCAAAAGTGGCTCCTGATACCATAGCCAGAGTAAAGGATGAAAGAATCGCAACGGTTAAGCTGTTAACCTTGGAGAAACTGGCGACAGCTTTGGAGGTCGATGTACATGATCTCTTCGAGTACGTCAGGACAAGCCCGTCAAGCTTTGAACGGTGAAGAGTGTTGGCATGACAAAAGAGGCCCGTTCACGGTGTGAAACGGGCCTCGATTTAACCATCGTTTTCAGCCAAAAAATTATCAACCATAAACTATAACACAGCCTTTAAAAAAGGCTCCCTCCCCCACGCCACCACCCGCGAAAATTTCGACTGGTGGGGAGGTTACACAAAAGGAGTTCCGTTGCATCGAAGAAAAAAGGAAGCTGCCGCTTCCTTTTCCGTCCGGTAACAATATGGATTGCCGGGATAGGATTCCCGCTCCGTTTTACTGACGAAAATCCGTTTTTTCTTCAATCAACCGCGCAACCATCCGGTAGAAAGCCGCCGTCGACTCCGCGAGTTCACCGGAGTTATCGATACGGAGCACCCCGTCCGGATATTCGGCAGGCATCGAAGCCCGGGCAATGCGCTCCTCAATATCCCCGCCCTGCTCCCGACCCCGCGCCAGCAGACGCGCCCGAAGTACGGAAGCGTCCACTTCCACAAGCACGGGAACGAGATCAGGAAAAAGCCGGAGCGCTTCGGGCAGATACTCCCGCGAGCCGTTCATAAGCACCACGCCTCCGTGGGCGAGAGTTGTTTCTACGCCTTTCCCGATGCCGTACCGGAGGCCGTGGCTTCGCCAGTCCATCATGAACTCCCCCGACGCCGCCATAGCCGCGAACCGTTCCGGGGAAACGGCGATATGGCGTTCGCCCTTAGCAGAGAGGGGCCGCGTGATGTACCGCCGGGCGAAGGCCACCGGGACCCCCCGCAAACGGGGACGCAAAGCCTGCAGCAGGCTGTCCTTGCCCGAGCCCGAAGCGCCCATGACGTAAACAAGCTGGCCCTGCCGCATCAGAAAACCTCCGCGCCTTCCCGCCAGACATTCCGAACCACGGGCTGCCCCTCAACCATGCTCACGCGCACGAGATCCGCCCGCCGCCCCACTTCGAGGCTGCCGCGATCCGCGAGGCCCACGGCTTCGGCGGGATTGGCGGTCACGAGCCCCACCGCAGCCGGAAGGGACATATACCCGCCTTCGCTGAGGGCAAACGCCGCTTCAAGAAGGCTGACGGGCACATAGTCCGAGGAGAGGCTCCCCAGATACCCCGCCTGCGCGATCTCCAGCGCGGAGATATTCCCCGAGTGCGACCCGCCGCGCACCACGTTGGGCGCTCCCATGAGCACGAGCATACCGTTTTCGGAGGCATGGCGCGCCGCCTCCATCGTCGTGGGGAACTCGCTGATGGCGATGCCGTTGCCGAGGGCTTCTTCAACGTGTTCCACAAGCGTGTCGTCGTGGCTCGCCATCGGCAGGCCTCGCTCCCGGCAGAAAGCCATAACGGACGCGGCATTGTCCTCCGCGCAGCCGTCGCGCGCGGTCTGAAGGCGTTCGACGACCTGCTCGAACTCCTCATCCGTCCACGAGGCGATGTTGCTGTAATAGGTGCGGTAGGAAGAGGTATCGCGCCACTGGCGCTGGCCCGGCGTGTGGTCCATGAGCGACACGAGGCTGAGCGCGGGCGTATCGGACAGCGGGAAAAAAAGCTCCTGCATCCGGGGATCGGCCACTTCACAGCGCAGGTGCAGCAGGTGTTCGGACCGGAGCTTCCCGGTGGAGCGGCAACTGTTCAGCGCGCCTACGGCCTTGCCGAGCATGGCGATACGGCCTTTGTCGTGGTACTCGCCCACGGACAGGGCATCAAAAACGGTCGTGATCCCGGACGCGACGATCTGGGCGTCGTGGGCGAAAAAGGCGGGCACGCCCTGAGGCCAGAGCACTTTGGGGCGCGGGATGAAATGCTTTTCGAGGTTGTCGGTGTGAAGCTCCACAAGGCCGGGCATCAGGTAGTCGCCTTCCAGATCGATGCGTTCCGCGAGCGAGCTCGCGCCGTTGTCGAGAGAGACGATGCGCCCGTCGCGGACGGCGAGGGTGCCTTCGACAACCGCGTCGGGGGTGATCAGCCTGGCGTTGGTGAATACGGTTTCGTTCATGGCTGTATGCTCTTGATGAAAAAAGGTTACGGGCGCCTGACGGGGATGGTACGGTCGGCCACGGCTTCGCGGGCCACGTCGTCGTGGAAAATGCCCACGATGGCGGCCCCGTTCCCGCGCGCTTCGCGGATCAGATCGATGACCACCTGCCGGTTCGCGCCGTCCAGCGAGGCCGTAGGCTCGTCGAGCAGGAGAATGGGGGACGGGCGGATGAAGCCGCGCGCGATGTTCACCCGCTGCTGCTCGCCGCCGGAAAACGTGGCGGGCGCGATGTGCCACAGGCGTTCGGGCAGGTTCAGCCGGGCAAGCAGCCCTTCGGCGCGGCTGCGGGCGGCGGCCTGCCCTTCGCCCGCCTCAAGCAGCGGCTCCGCGACCAGATCCAGCGTGCTCACGCGGGGGATAACCCGCAGGAACTGGCTGACATAACTGATGCAGCCCCGCCGCAGCCGGATGACGGTCCGGGGAGCGGCGCTGGTGATGTCCACATCCTCCCCGCCGCAGCGGACCCGGATGGAGCCGCCCGTGGGGAGGTAGTTGCCGTAGAGGGCGCGCAGGAGCGTGGACTTGCCCGCGCCGGACGGCCCGTGCAGGGCGACGCACTCGCCCGCGTCCACGGAAAAGCTGATCCCGGAAAGGGCCTCGATCGCCACCCCGCCCTGCTGGTGCAGCACAAAGGTCTTGCTCAGGTTTCGGACTTCGATGATGGGAGTGTTCATGGCTTACCCTTGCAGGATGGAAGAGACGAGGAGTTGCGTGTAGGCGTGATGCGGATCGTCGAGCACCTGATCGGTGAGCCCCGTTTCCACGACCTCCCCACGGTACATGACCATGAGCCGGTGCGAGAGCAGGCGGGCCACGGCGAGATCGTGGGTGACGAGGATGACCGCCAGATCCATGTCCAGCACGAGATGGCGCAAGAGGTCGAGCAGACGGGCCTGTACGGACACGTCAAGGCCGCCGGTGGGCTCGTCCATGAACACCAGACGCGGCGACGTGACGAGGTTACGGGCGATTTGCAGGCGCTGCTGCATTCCCCCGGAATAGAGGGCGGGCTTGTCGTCGATGCGCCCGGCGTCGATCTCCACCCGCTCCAGCCATTGCAGGGCCCTGCCGCGCAACGTGCCGTAATGTCGCGCACCTTCGGCCATCAGCCGTTCGCCGATGTTCGCCCCGGCGCTGACCTGCATACGCAGGCCGTCCGAGGGGCGCTGGTGCACGAATCCGAGTTCGGAGCGCAGGAGGCGGCGCTTTTCGCCTTCCGGCAGCGCGTGGATATTCCGCTCACGCCCGGCGGCGTCGCGGTAGGCGATCGTTCCGGAGGTCGGTTCCATGCGTCCCGAAAGCATGTTCAGGAGCGTACTTTTGCCCGACCCGGATTCGCCCACGATGCCGAGCACTTCGCCGGGCCAGAGGTCGAAGGAGACGTCACGGCAGCCGATATGCTCCCCGTAACGGCGGGTCAGGTTCCGGGCCGACAGGATGGGGGCGGCGTTCCAGTCTTTCATTGCGCGCCTCCCTGTCCGTCCCGCACGGCGGCGCGGCGGGCGCAACAGTCGGTATCGGAACATACGAACATGCGGTTCCCCTGATCGTCGAGGATGACTTCATCCAGATAGGTGTCCGTGGAGCCGCAGATGGCGCAGGCCTCGTCCCACGACTGCACGGTAAAGGGGTAATCCTCGAAATCGAGGCTTTCCACGTCGGTATACGGCGGGATGGCGTACAGCCGCTTTTCGCGCCCAGCCCCGAAGAGCTGCAACGCCGGGCACTGGTGCATCTTGGGGTTGTCGAAACGCGGGATGGGCGAAGGGCTCATGATGTACCGCCCGGCCACGCGCACGGGGTAATCGAAGCCCGTGGCGATGGTCCCGTGGCGCACGATGTCCTCGTACAGCTTGACGTTCATGATCCCGTATTCCTCCAGCGCGTGGAGGGTGCGGGTTTCCTGCTCGCTCGGCTCAAGCCAGCGCAGCGGCTCCGGCAGCGGCACCTGATACACCAGGATCTGCGACTCGGTGAGCGGCTGCTCGGGGATGCGGTGGCGGGTCTGGATGATGGTGGCCTCGTCCGTATGGGTCGTGGTGGCGACGCCGGTGGTCTTGCGGAAGAAATCCCGGATGGACACGGCGTTGGTGGTGTCGTCGGAGCCCTGATCGATGACCTTGAGCACGTCGTCCCTGCCGAGGATGCTCGCGGTAACCTGAATCCCGCCGGTCCCCCATCCGCAGGGCATGGGCATCTCGCGGCTGGCGAACGGCACCTGATAGCCGGGGATGGCAACGGCCTTGAGGAGCCCCCGCCGGATCATGCGTTTGGTCGTTTCGTCAAGATAGGCGAACGCATAGCCCTCAAGCGGCGCGTCCGCGCAAACGTCGGTCTGTGGCATCTAGATATCCTTGTCGTTCTGCCGCTTGGCGCGCAAGCCGCGGATAAGGGAAAGATCGGCCTGAAAGTCCACGTAATGCGGCAGCTTGATGTGCTGGACAAAACCCGAGGCGTCCACGTTGTCGCCGTGCAGGAGCACGAATTCGGGATTCTGCGCCGGGCCGACGACGGGTTCGTCCAGTTCCTTGGCGCGGAGGGCGCGATCCGTGATGGACATGGACAGCGCCTTGCGCTCGTTGTTGCCGAAAACCAGCCCGTACCCCCGCGTGAAGCACGGCGGGCGGGCCGTCCCGGTGTAGCGGCTCACGGTTTCGCATTCGGTCAGCTCGATTTCGCCGATAACGACATCGAAGCCGAGCTCTTCGGAGAAAAAAGACACTTCCACCCATCCCCGGCGCAGCTCTCCGGTGAAGGGATGCACAGCGCCGAAGCCGCGCTGCGTGGAGTAGGCCATGCCGAGCAGAAACCCTTCGTCGGCGCGGGCCAGCGCCTGAAGGCGCACGCCGCGATCCGTCGGGGCATCGGCGGGCAGTTCCAGAGGATGGCGGGTGATGTCGCGGCAGGCATCGCCCTCCGACGGCTCGGGCCGTTCGAGCAGCCCTTCCGCAACCAGCGCGTCGAGCGCACGCGGCAACGGCCCGCCGAGCGGGGAATCCGTATCGGGTTCTGCTGGAAGAGGGGAAGATCCGGCGGCTCCGGCTTCAGCGCGGGAGAGGGTGCGATCCAGCAGGCGGTGCGTGTAGTCGAACGTCGCACCAAGGATCTGTCCGCCGGGGAGATCCTTCCATGTGGCGGAAATGCGCCGCAGCACGCGCATGGCTGACGTGTCCACGGCAAGCGAACTGCCGAACCGGGGAAGCGTGGTCCGGTAGGCACGGACGAGGAATACGGCTTCGAGCAAATCGCCCTGCGCCTGCTTGATGGCCAGCGCGGCGAGATCCCGGTCATACAGTGAGCCTTCGGCCATGACCCGGTCCACGGCAAGCCGCAACTGCCCGATCAGCTGATCGATCCCCAGATCGGGGACGGAGGGGTCGCCCCGCCCTTCCCGGCGGAGGAGTTCATGGGCGGCGGAAATGGCCTTTTCCCCACCTTTGACCGCTACATACATGACGCACTCTCCTGAGGCAGACGTTCAAGGCGCGTGGTGCGCGGCAGACCGGCCACGCCGTCGGCGCCGCACAGCAGCATGTCCACGCCGAGCGGGAAGCCCGACGTATTCTCGCGCCACCGCTCCGCAAAATCTTCGGGCAACGTGCAGGTGAAGGTACTTTCCCCGCAGATGCCGGGGCCGGAACCACGGAAACGGGTTCCCGCATCAAAGGCCAGACCGGCAAGCAAGACGGTTGCGGAACGGTCGGGGTAAGCGGGAACGCCCTGCGCGAAAGCGGACAGGGGCGGCAGTTCGGAAGCGTCCGCCACCAGCGCGAAGGCCGCCTTGTCCGCCTCTTCGACGATCGGACAGCCGCAGTGGAAACGGAGCCACGTTGTCGTTTCATCCTTCCGCAGGCCCGGAGAAAGCCAGAGCGGAGATTCGCCGTCGCACAGGGTCAGGGCGAGATCCGCCAGCACGGGCGAAAGGCCGTCCGGCACGGACTGCGGGAATACGGGCAGGCGGCAAAGCCGCGCGGGACGGGACATGGCATCGAGCACAACGCGGAACACCCGCTGCATATCGAATACGGGTTGGGAAAAGGCCGGCATCAGTCTTCTCCTCGGACAAGCGTAAAGAAATCAACGCGGGTAGGCTCGACGGCGGCGGCATCCTCCCGCACCCGGCGGGCGCGTTCCGCTTCCAGCGCGGGGAGCAGTTCCCGATCAAGGGGTTCCGCATAGCCGTCCCGCTGCCAGAGGGCGTCGTACAGGGCGGCAAGCTCGGCGCGGCGGGCATCCTCGCCCAGAATCCACGCATACCCGAGGCAGCCGTCCTTCAACGAGACCACGCAGCGCGTCGCAAGCGCTTCGCCCATATTGAAGGCGTCGCCGGTGTTGCCCACGCGGCCCCGGATCATGACCAGCCCGGTTTCCGGCCCGCGGACTACCTCGTAATCCGGCGGCGTAATGGCGGAGAGCCCCGCTTCGAGACGCTCCACGGATGCGAGGGCCAACAGCCGCATCCTTTCTTGTCGAACGGTGAGAGACATCATGCTGTTTCCTGTGCAGTCTGTACGTTGGCGAACGGAAGCCGCGCCACGGCGGAAAAGGGCCGGTTGCGGTTTTCCTGTTTGAAAAGGGTCAGGGCATCGATACGGAGCGGAGCGTCCAGCACGCCTTCCAGCGCCTTGCGCAGGCCCGCGCCCACAAGCGCACGCAATCCCGCGTCGGCAATGCCGTCGGTCAGCGTGATGTGGAACTGGAACGAATCAAGGACGCGGTGGTAGCCCCACATATACAGGTTGCTGCGTTCCTCAAGGGACAGATGGCCGCGCCGGGCCACATCCTCGGTTTTCAGGGGAGCCCGGAAGGCATCCAGATCCATCACACAGGCGCGCTCCAGAAAGGACAGCAGAGAGCATTTCGTCGAGGGAACGAGCGCATAAAAGCCTTTTTCCTCCTTGCCCAGATAGGCGAGGGACAGGGACGGAATTGCAAAGGGAAGGAAGCGGGACGCCACTTCACCCGTGGAGCGCAACAGCTGGCTGTCCATTCCCGAATGGCGGAGTTCGAAAGGCGCCTTGAGCGTCGCGTGCAATCCGTAATGGGCGGGAACGCGGGTGACCGCCTTCCAAAAAACGGGATCCACACCCGGAGGCGTCGCCTGCGGCACATTCAGGCCCCCGAGGGCATCACGGCCCAGCAGCGGGGTCATCGCCTGATGCAGGGCATCGCCCGCCGAAGGCGCGTAGTACACGGCATAGCGGGCGGGCATTACAGCACCCTCTTCCGCAGCTGCTGCGAGAGCATGTCGAAGACCACCACGACCAGCACGATGAGGGCCATGACGGCGCAGGTCTGCTCAAAGGCGAAGCTGCGGATCAGCTCCCACAGCACCATGCCGATGCCGCCCGCGCCGACCATGCCCACGACGGTGGCGGAGCGCACGTTGGACTCGAAGCGGTACAGCGAATAGGAGATCCACAGCGGGAAAACCTGCGGGATGACGCCGTATACGACTTCCTCAAGGAAGGAGGCCCCCGTGGAGCGCACGCCTTCGACCGGGCTCGGCTCGATGGCTTCCACGGCCTCGGAGAACAGCTTGGCGAGGACGCCCGTGGTATGTACCCACAGCGCCAGCACGCCCGCGAAGGGGCCAAGGCCCACGGCGACCACGAACAGCATGGCGAACACCATTTCATTGATGGCGCGGGCGGCGTCCATGAGGCGACGCACGGGATGGTAGACCCACCACGGCACGATGTTGTCGGAAGACAGGATGCCGAGCGGCACGGCACAGACCACGGCGAGCAGCGTGCCCCAGATGGCGACTTGCAGGGTGACGACCATTTCCGTGGCGTACAGCCGCCAGTCCGTGAAGTCGGGCGGGAAGAAGTCTTTAATCAGCGTGAGGATGTTGCCCGACTCGGTAATCAGGGTCATGGGGCGCATTTCCGCCCCCCGCCACGACCAGACGAGAAACGCCAGCGCGACGGCCCAACCCACGAGGCGCAGCAGTTCCATAGGGCGTTTGCGCGGAGGGGACAGAGCAAATTCGGAACTCATGGCAATCCTTTCGGAAAACCGGCGGTACGGGCCCGCCGGGAAAAAGCGGCGCGGGAACCTCCGCGCCGCCGAGGCGTATTACAGGGACAGCTTGTCGAGGGCTTCGTCAATCTTCTTGATGCGCTCGGCCTTTTCCGCCGCAGGCATCTCGGCATTGGCCTGCAGCTTGCTCTTTTCGCGGAACAGTTCGAGCTGACGGAGAGGAACCAGCTGGGCGTTGGTCGAAGGCTTGAACGGCCCCCACTGGAGCTTTTCGAGGATGGCCTTGGCGTGGGCCACATCACCCTTCACGCCGTACCCGAAGATGAAATCGGCGATCTTCTTTTTCGTGCTTTCGGGAAGGCTGTTGCGCCACACCAGCGGATCGCTCGGGATGAGCGGCGAGCGCCAGATTTCGCGGATCTGCGCGGCCTTTTCAGGGTGGGCGATTTCGAGGCGGCCGATGGCTTCGTTGTTGCAAGTCGCCACATCCACCTGCCTGTTGGCGACGGCGAGCGCGTTGGACTCATGGTTGGCGGCAACCACGTTCTTGAAAATTTTCTTCGGGTCGACGTTGTTCTTGGCGAACACGTAGTAGCCGGGCACGAGGAACCCGGAGGTAGAGTTGGGATCGCCGTTGCTGAAACGAAGCCCAGCCGCGTTCTTGAGCACGTCGTCCACGCTCTTGAGCGGACTCTCCTTGTTCACCACAAGCAAGGAGTAGTAGCCGTCCGTACCGTCCGCCGCCGTGGTCTGGGCGAAAACGGAACCGTCGGAACGGTCCACCATCTGGATGGCGCCCTTGTTGCCGATCCAGCAGAGATCGACCTTTTTGAAGCGCATCCCCTCAATGATCCCGGCGTAGTCCGAAGCGAAGAACGCCTTGACCTTGAAGCCGGTGGCCTTTTCCATGTCGGCGAGGAAGGGGTCCCACAACTGTTTGAGGTTCTGGGATGATTCCGTGGAGATGATGCCGAAGTTCAGGACTTCCGCGGCCTTGGCACAAACGGAACCGCCAAGGACGACGGCCGCCGCCGCAACGGCGATCAGGAAACGTGAAAACATGGCAAATCCTTGTTGTTGAGGGTTAGGCCACTTGAACCTGCGTCAGGGGCGGATTCCGCCGGATGTCGCTTTCCTGGCGGGCGAACAGGGAGTCGCATTCCGTACCGTAGAGCCGCTTGAGGAAGGCGGGGGTCAGTTCCGCGCTCGGCCCGTCGTACACGACCCGGCCATGCTTCAAGGCGATGGTTCGGGGGCAGAAGGACAGCGCGTAGTCGACCTGATGCAGGGTCACGAGCACGGTGAGCCCGTCCTTCTGGTTCAGATCGCGCAGCGTTTCCATAACGTTGCGGGACGATTCCGGATCGAGCGAGGCAATGGGCTCGTCCGCCAGCAGGACGCGGGCGCGCTGCACAAGGGCGCGGGCAATGGCGGCGCGCTGCTGCTGCCCGCCGGAGAGGTTGGAGGTGCGCTGATGCGCCTTTTCCATGATGCCGACGCGGGCCAGCGCCTTGTAGGCAAGCCGGGCGTCCTCTTCATGGAAGAAGCCCAGCAGGCTGCGCCACAGCGCCGTGCGCGACAGCGCGCCGAGCATGACGTTGCGCAAAACGGACATGCGATCCACCAGATTGAACTGCTGGAAGACCATGCCGATTTCCGCCCGCATGGTTCGGATGTCGCGGCTGATCACGCCCCTGTCCTGGATGAGGTGCTGCGCGACCTCGATCCGCCCGCCGTCGGCGTCGCCGGGCATGAGCCCCGCGATATGGCGCATCAGGGTCGATTTTCCGGAACCGGACGAGCCGATGAGCGCAACCATTTCGCCGGGCTTGATGTGCAGGCTGACCCGGTCAAGCCCCTTCCCGCCTGAAAACGTTTTGCTGAGAGTATCTATGTGGATCATGTTGAACTCCTCACTTGTCGTTGGGCGCATAGTGGAGGAGCCGTGTGACGCGGGCGTGTCCGCTTTTTGTCGATCGTGGAGAAAAGGAGAGACGGTTGTGCGGAGATTGTGCTACAAAACAGAAAAAAGTAATAAATCCTAAATAATAACAATGTACACGTCCCAAACGCATACAAAAAATCCCGCTCCGGACAAACCGGAAGCGGGATTGTATATTATTGATAGGCAGTGGAATCTATCGGCAAGAAAGGGATTTCACGGGAAGCGCCGAGCCCTAAAACCATGAAAACGGCCGCGCGCCGGAAGGCGCATTTCCCGTCAGGCAGAGCGCCGGACAAAGGGTTTGAGCAGCGGAGCCGACCAGTACCACTTCACGGCAAGGATCAGCAGAAGGACCGCCGTGCCCGCATAAGCCGTATCCATCCCCCACATGTCATTGAGCAGGTAAGCGAGGATCGGCCCGAGGGCCGCGCCGAGATCCACGGCGAACGAGTACCACATCATAAATACCCGCCCTCCCCGCACGGACGCCGTATCCGAAGCCACGGAATCGGCTATCGTGGTCAGGGACGTCCCCGTGAGCTGGATGCCGATCAACACGGCAAGCCACAGCGGCAGGGGCAAGCGCAAGGCGACGAGCCCGAACACGACCACCCCGAACGCCAGCGAGACCACCATCATGGATCGCCGACCGAAGCGGCGATCGGACAATACGCCGATCCCAGGGGCCAGCCACGGCTCCCACCCCCAGCGGATAGCTTGCAGGACGCCCCCGAGCGTTGCCGCACCCACGGCCACCCCGCCGAGCAAGGTAACGCTGCTCCCGAAATGGATACGGATGAGCTCGCTGAGCGTGGAGGCGTACAGGCCTTGATAGATAAGCGCCACGACGAGCCCCGTCGCCATGACCCACAGGACCGTGCCGTCCTTCCACAGCCACGTCAAAGACCGCTCCTCGGCTTGCGTTCCGGCCGGGACGCCGCTGTTTCCGCGCGGCACACAGATGAACCCGAGAACAATAGTCGCGGCGGTACACGCGCCGAATAACATGCACGTCACGGAAAAACCGAGCCAGTCCGCGAAAATCCCGCCGAGGAGCATCCCCGCCAGACTGCCGATCCGGTACAGGCCGTTATACAACCCCATGAAATAGCCGCGATTATCGTCGGACGATACATTCAGGATGCAATAGAAGCCGCCAAGCCGCAACAGTGTCCATGCGATACCCCACAGGCAGCGCAGAAGAAGCCAGACGGCAAAGCCGTCCGCAAAGGCGTAACTGAAGGTGGTGATGGTGGCGAGTACCGTGGCGATGAAAATGCCGGTCCGATCACTGATATGGCGGTACAGCCAGCCTACCATCGGATTGAGCGGGAGCCGCACCAGCCGGTTGACCGACAGGATAATCCCCACTTCCCATAAGGAGGACAGCCCGGCCTGAGCGAAACAGATGGGCAGCACGATGTACAGCATCGAGTCGCCGATCAAACAGGCCGCCGTGATCAATGAAATAACGATGACCTGCCGAGAAGCGCGTTCTTTCTCCGCCATGTGCCGCCCCTTTCCCTCTTGTCCCGGGCGGTTCCCCTTGGGGAACCTATCATACCGGCATTGTCACAGAATCGTAACGTTGACGTGTTAGAATCCAGTAGCGTTCTTTTTCCCAGACGGCAAACGATATCTTGAGAAGCGCTCCAATCCGCCTCGCCATTTGTCCGCCGTGCTCCCGAAAAATCATCATCCCGCAGAGGACGGCATTCTATTCCAGCCGGGAGCCACAAAAGCATACCTCTGTTTCGCTTTCATGACGGCAGAGCCCGCACTCCGAGGAATGCGGGCCCGTATCGAGGAGCCGCTTGCGCGAACCCGTCGTCGTGTTTGCGGTTTAGCCTAACGGATGAAATTCGTGGGTGTCCACGGCTCCCGCACCGGATAGGGCACGGTCCCCTTGGCGGCCTCAATGCACTTGAGCAGCCACGCCATGTTGTCGCCCAGGGTCCGCATGATCTGCAAACCCTCCTTGTCCTGCCTCACTTCCTCCGGCGTGTTGCCGTGCACGGAGTTCCAGTACTGCGAGGACACGATGGGCATACAGGAAATGGTAAAATATTTGTTCAGACGATCAAAAGCCGCGCTGGCCCCGCCACGGCGGCAGCTGACCACGGCGGCAGCGGGCTTGTAGGCGTAGGCTCCGCTTTTCATATAGAACAGGCGATCCAAGAAAGCGCACAGCGCGCCGTTGGGAGCCGCATAGTAGACGGGCGACCCCACGATAAGGCCATCCGCCGCCTTCAAGAGCCCTGAGCACTCGTTGACCGGATCGTCGTCAAATACGCACAGCCCGGTTTCCCGGCAAGCGCCGCACGCGATACAGCCCCGAATGGGCTTCGAGCCGATGTGCACGATATTCGAGCCGATGCCGTTTTTCTCAAGCTGTCCTGCCACTTCGCTGAGAGCGGTGTAAGTGCAGCCCTTCTTGTGCGGGCTGCCGTTGATGAGCAGTACGTTCATAAAAAGCCTCCTTTATCCTTTCTTGAGGATGTACATGGAGCAGGAGAAACTTCATTCGCTGGAGAAATCGCTCAGAACCTGAAGCAGGGAGCACAAATTGCCCAGTCTGTCGTCGCCGAGGTATTCCCTGATTTCCCGTTGCGCCTCTTCCCACAGGGGAAAGGCTTCCTCCAGCTTGGCCTGCCCTTCCGGCGTCAGTTCCACCACCTTCTTCCGGGCATCGTCAGGATGCACGCCAACGGCAACAAACCCCGCCCGCTCCAACAGCCCGATATTCCGGGTCGCCGTGGTCTGATCCATGCACAACACCTTGCCGATATCCGTGATGAACGGCCGACGCATACAGGCGATCCGTTTCAGCAGCGCAAACTGTGTTCCCCGGATGCCCACGGGACGCAGGCAGCGATCGTAACTCTGCGTAACAACACGCCCGGCTTTGCGGAGCTGCATACAGACGCAGACAGGAGAAGCGTATTCCTTCGTGAGGGACTCCATAAAAACTCCATGTATATGCATGAAAATAGCCCGATCCTGAAAAGCCGTCAATCCTTTGAGAAGCTTCTCAGGGGAAGAATTGAGACTTTCCCGGCAAGGCAAAACTCAAGAACGGCATGGTATGAATGAGAGAATAGAATGTATATTTTCTATTTTTGACTGTTAAACCTAAGGTCAAGGCTATTCTCCTCCATTGGAGGAGCCTATGGGTAACTGTCAAAAATCTTTTGGGATAACGATTCGTTTGTTGCGTCTCTCACGAAAATTGAAACAGGAATAATTAGCGGAAAAATCCGGTTTGTCCTTGCGGCACATCAAATCTATCGAACGAGGCCTCAGCGATCCGACTTTATCAACCTTGGAAAAAATAGCTTCTGCATTGTCTCTCCGTGTGAAAGAATTGTTCGCGCTTGAGGAGATTAGGCGTTCTCCGAAAGGCATCGGGAAAGATCTGCTTGCACAGTTGGAAAACTGCAAAGAGAGCGAGCTACTTCGATTCTATGCTTGCAACAAGATTCTTTTGTCCAAGTACAAGTAGGATACCTCGCAACAAAAACGGGCCGACAGATTGCTCTGTCAGCCCGCTTGCTTTCTTATGGTGCCGAAGGGGAGACTCGAAGTTTTCAGCACTATCCGTTCTTATAACACACTGCAATACAATACTTTAACAAAATAAAAAAGCTAGGTCGTGTTGTTTTTTTATACCGTTGTGGCACAGTAAAATCAACTATAACCGATCTTATTTTTCGCTTTCCTCTTACTTCATTTCTAGGTTTTCCTGTTCAAAATCCTCCCCCCCTACTCCGTCCAATTCCTCTTCCGAGAACCCGAGAGCCGCCAGCGTACTAATACTTCCGACGATGATCCCACCAACAAAATACAGAAGCTTTTCCATAAGAACTCCTTGTGACAAGGCAGGCGTAATACCTGCCTTGTCCATTTAATCTGTTAACATATAGTAATTTTTTGACAACGAGGACATCTACACACATGAATCAGATACGCATCAAGGACACGGCCTATCTGGTTTCCCGTCGAAGCTCCGAACAGAAGGCCGGAGACAAGCCCTCTGTAATTTTCTGCTCTGGGAACAGGAAACTGAGTGAACGAGCCAAAGGCACAGTACCCGACAAAGCCTCCGATAGCTCCGCCTATGGCTGTTCCAAGCCTTTCTCCCAGTCTTATGGAATCGGGCACGCCTACATAGCCGCATCTTGGGCACTTCCATGCACGTTTCCCTATAAACATGGGCCATTCTTCCTCGTAAGAACGTCATGCAGCAGCTCAAACAACATGGCGGGAAGTTCCTCCAGCTGGTAGATAACCCGGCTGGCATCAGGCAGAATATTGTTGATGCTATCATCCAATATTCCCAACCCGTAGACTTCCAGACCGATTTTGTGCGCCATTTTAAGTGCCTTTCTCGTGGCGGTCATATCGGTGGGTTGCCCATCCGTCAGGACGAACAGCATTTTTCTCCGTTCTTTAGCGAATAGAAGTTGCTGCATGACCCACCAGAGTGCGGGAGCGAGAGGCGTTCCTCCGCTCGGCATGAGGTTGAAGCGGGCATGAACAGGATGTCCATGCTTGAGCAGCGGATAGACCAGACCAACATCCCCCCTATAATTTCCATTGAAGGCTGTTACGGCAATATTGAGCCCCTTGATGGCTGAACAGGCCGACGCAATGGCATGGCAAGATGCCGTCGCAAGTTCCATAGGTTTGCCGTACATGCTGGCGGAAGCGTCCAGCAGGATGTGGAGACTCGTATTGACGGCAACGCACTCCGTCCGTTGGATGAATACTTTCGGATTTTCCGTTTTGATTCTGTACAGCTTTGCAGTATTAAGCCTCCCCTTTGTGGAAGGATAGGAAGCCGACATGGAGAGCGACTGCATGAGTCCCTGAATCCTGATGGACAATCCTCTCGTAATCAGTTCTGTCCTTCTCAACATATCCGGGGGGATGACATCAGGCGTAACGGGGCGAATCTTGGCGACCGTCCAGTGTTCCACGTCTGTGCCTCCCGCCTGTGCCGAGAGCTTTTCCTTCAAAATCGTTCCCATCGTTTTGGGAAACGAATCTTCATAAGCTTCCTGTGCTCCGTCTTTTTCTTCTGGAATGACGCTCTGCCCCCCATCGGGATGATCATTCCGTTTTTCCATTTGAGACGCACTCCCCTGCGACTGTTCGGGTATCCATTTTTTGATGATGGATTCCAGCAACAGCGCGTGGCCAATCGCATCCTGTGTCGTCCGTGTGTTTGCATGAATCTTTTTGAGACAGGCATCCAGTTCTTTTTCAATTCCCGGACAGGCCGTAACCATCTCTTTTCTTGAATGTGTCCTATTCTTTTCCACTTCGGAACTATTCCAACTTCTTACGGTCAAAAGGATGTACTCTAGAACACAAAAGGCCGGAGCGTTGCTTCCGGCCTTTTGTGTTTCTTTCCCAAAAAGATACGCAATGATAAAATCGAAGTTTTTTCTGCATCCCGGAAAGTGTTTTCCAAGCAGTGTTTCAACCCTCCAGTCTTCGATGATGTTGAAAA
>CDZB01011203.1_pt1 | contig 19762 bp, 13 predicted proteins | sample 554961 | NCBI WGS metagenome assembly CDZB01 (sample SAMEA3182106, study PRJEB8094) | gut metagenome | biome: human; feature: gut; material: Stool; isolation source: human stools | place: Canada | collected 2013-02-26
TCTTTATGTGTGAATCTCTTCTGCTACGCTTGTGGCATATTGTTTTTCTTCTACAGGAAAGCCCCCAATTATAGTAGAAAACACTATTATTTATGAAAAGAATTCTGAGATTCGAAAGTAAAGAGACTTAAATAGTCTTAAAATTACATGATTGTATTAATATTTTCTATCATTTTTTTATCTTTTCTCAATTAATTTCTTTAATTTTGCAATCGGATTGTATAGCCAGACTGCATTTGTCGCTATAAGACGAGTTCTTAGATGATAACCGAGTCGGCAGCCTACGCCGTGCTGAGTGTAGTGAAGTCAACCATGACATATCTATACAAAAGCGGGCATTGGGTGGGAAGACAATCCAGACATAGAAGGCGTTTATCGACGCTGTGTTTAAGACTCTCTGTAATCTTGCAAATTCACAGTTAATCATAGTCTTGAATATAGTCAACGGTAGATGTCCCGGGTGTGATTATATCAATCCCGTGGAGACCTGTAAGCATGGATTGTACCCTTTCGGGTGCGGTTAAATGTGTTATATAGGTCTCTTTACGGACATGATTTTCATATCGGCGTGGGCTCTGACGTTGTCTGTTCAACTATGATAGGCAATTGCAAGAGCCTCAGAGGGTGGAATGGACAACAGGACGATTCCACGCTTTTTTTGTCGCTATTTAACGGATTTCTGTCTAGAAAAAAGTTAGCACCGATATGAAAGTCGATGAATGGACATCAGAAGATGGACACACCCCAGGAGATGGTGAATTCCCTCCTTGCGCTGGACTTACCTCCAACGCCCTCCCCGAAGCTCAAAGCACTGTATCCGCAGAGAGTTCACAAACAGGGGTGTCCACCAGAAGTGCCCATATAGTAACTGACGGAATAGCGAGTGAAGAGCGAAAGCTTACTTGTGCTCTTCCGAGTCGTGACGGAAGAAGGGCAACTAAGCCCAAGATACAAAAAGAAGAAATTTCTCATTGGTATGCCTTACGTACCACTTATGGCAGAGAGAAAAAGGCATACGACTATTTGACAGCCAAAGGCATCACGGCTTTCTATCCTACCACTAATGTAGTAAAACTTATAAAAGGTAAGCGCAAAGTCGTAACTGAATCACGTTTACCCAACATCTTCTTCGCCAATGGTACCGAAGAACAACTTAAATCTTTTGTTTATGACAACGTAAACCTCCCCTTCCTCCGTTTTTATTATCGCCACATCCATGTTGGGCGTAGAATCGAGAAGACACCATTAATAGTTCCAGATTATCAGATGGAAAGTCTCAAAATCATCTGTGCTGCCGATGCGGACAACACCATCGTGTCATTAGTTGAAATTCCAAAGTTTGAAAAAGGACAGCTGGTAAAGGTTATTGATGGGGCATTTAAAGGGGTGACAGGAAGAGTTGCACGATGGCAAGGACAACAGAGAGTTGGCGTTGTGGTGGATGATTTGGTAACAATGGCAACAGCTTACATACCAAGTGCGTTTTTAGAGAAAATATAATAAAACAAACAAAATTCATAAGTATGAAAAGATTTCTCACATTTATCACTTGCATGGTTTGTATAATTGCAACATCTTGTAGCAACAAATCAGAACAGGACATAGAAAAGGAAATTTTCTCTGCTCAAGAAGGAATGAAATCACAATTTAATAGTGGCTCTATTAGTCAGCGCACTAGCGAACGTCTGATGTATTCAATTCCTGCTCTTCCTGGTAGTAGTGGCTCACCAGTTGTTAACCTTCAAGGGAAATTGGTTGCGATAAACTTTGCTAGGCTCAATGGTACTCAAAGTTTTAACTATAGTATAAGAGTGAAGTATCTCCAGAAATTAATGGGAGAATAAAAATAAGCAAAATGTAATAATAGATAAAATCGTTGTAAAATATGGTATAAGAAGAGTCTGAAACTTTCCTTAGAGCATGTGTCACTTCATGAAAATGTACCAAGTTGTTTTTAATCATTACTAAAAATGTATAATTTCTTTTTTACAAGTTTCGGTAAAGCATATATTGCCCACTTTGACAAGCAAGAAATGAATTCGCATGTTGACATCTTGTGCGTAAACTCTTCTTCGCGATTTATTTTAATGGAGTGGGATACTACGACGTATTTTTCCACAGTCGATTCAATCAGCAAAGATGTGAAGAGTGTAACCCTAGGAAAAGTGTCAAAAACGGATAATGATAATAAAATCATTCTATCTTTTTTAGAAAGTAAGGATGCCATAAATTCCCAATGTCCCAATAAACCTATCAATGTAGTAGTAAACAAGGAAAAAACAAGTATTTCGTATAAGGCGAAAGATCCTTCAGTTGTAAGTACTCTTGATTTTGAACTAAGATTCAAGGAAGAATATGTTACAACCATAACATTTCATAGTGTACCATTAGATGACTTATATAATGTTGTTTTGGATTTCGGCTCAGAAGCAAGTCAAATGCTAATTTGTAAAAACAATCCAGATTCTGCTGTTGTTCCAGAAAAAGTATTTGCTAATACATTGTTGCATTTCTATGATGTGCAAAAAGTAAAAGGAAAACGAGTGTTTGATCAGCAGGACGATGATGATAAACTTTTTCGAAGTATTTTCTATTTAAAGAAAAATGCTGAAATGTCATCTTCGTTTGAATATGATAGACCTTCAAAAAATGATTCTTTTTTCAGTTTTTTATCTAAGAGGACAGAAAGTCACGAAGGAAGAATCCCCAATATAAAGATTGCATATCTTACTGGTGCCGTTGTCAATGAGGTTAGCGATATGCATGTTTTACACAGAGGAATTGTTTCAAGGTTTTTACATGAAGCAATCTGTCGAATCAGCGAAATCAATAACAACAAAAGCAATAAGATTGGCATAAACTTCACTGTATTACTACCAAATGTTATGCCTCAGAACGCAGTGTCTTCCTTTTTGCATAACATGAGACGTATTGCTAATAGTAGAGAATTCTTAGATGCAAATGGTAGCAATTTGCAAATTGAATGTATAAATGTAAACAGTTATTCTGAAAGTGATGCGTCTTTCCTTGAGTGCCAACATCAAGCTGCTCTTCCTGGATCCCAAAATAAAATGAAGGTAATGCCAGGTAAAAGATACTTAATTATCGATATTGGTAAAGGTACTACAGATTTTTCTCTTGTTCGATTATCTAGTGCTAATAGTGCCATTAGCGAATACCGAGCAGGTTTTGTTGGTGCTGGCAATGCTATCTCTTATGCTGTATTTTCTGACTATATGGAAACAATTGCAGGAGATAAGGCCCATGCATTGATAGATAAAATGCTTAAGGCTGAACCTGCAGTACTCTTTGAACTTGAAAACAAGATAGAAGACATAAAGAAGAATTGGATACAAGGTAAAGACGTAACAAACTTTGAACCGATTTCAACGGTGGACAACATAACAACAGAAGCTATCCTTGATAAAATCGATGAACTTGGAGTTATCAATGATTCGCATGGCAATGTTGAAAAAATGCTGAAGCAAATATCTGAAAGGATTGTTGATCAAGTACCTTTAGATGGTGTTGATTATGTGGTTCTTAGTGGAAGATCATTCAAATTTTCAAAGTTGAAAGAACAGCTGGAAACAGATTTACATGAAAAAGTTGGGAAAAAAATCGACGTGTACTTTAATCCGGAAACAGCCAAGAAAGGATGTCTGTACGGACCGCTTCGGAAAATAGGTATGAGTTTGGAAAGTCAAATGGTGGGATTTCCTTTTGTTATTGATATGACACAAATAAAGCAAACAGAAATTAAGGGCAATGATACTACAATACCTATTATAAATGCAGAGACTTTAAAATTGAAAAAAATAAATTCTTTTGTGCATATATTGAATAGATGTTTTAAAATACTTGAGGAATGGTTTGGTGATGATAATTATACGCAATCAGTCGATAGTTTAAAAATTGTATCAACTAATTTTGACTCAGAAGTAAAAGTCTATATGACAAGAGGCAAGAAAATTAGTAATATGGATAGTAATTCACGAATCATTATCTCAGGTAATGTATACACTCCAGAAGATGGCTATCTGGTAAAAAATGAAGAAGCACCATATTTGTTGTATTTTGATGGCGACAACTTCTATCTTAAACATGAAAAGGGGTGTCACAAACTGGTGATGCAAGTAAATTGTGGTTCTCAGGAATTGCTTGAAGAAAGTCTATTTCCTTATTCTATGACATTAAGAGATTAAAAAAATGAAAAAGTCATCTATAATATTTTTGTTAAGTATATTCCTAAGTGTAGTTGCAATTTCAATATGTATATATGTTGGAATACGACAGACAGTACCTTCTTGGTTAATCATTTTGGGTGTTGTTTTATATGCTCCTTTGTGTCTTGTACAAATTGGCTTGTTTTTAAAGAGTATAGAATCCAAGCCTGAAAAGGAAATAATTGTAAAGGAGATAACATTAGAGCCAATAGTAAAAAAGGATTCCACCCCAGATATAGTAGAATCATCTTCGGATAATAACTCTGTTTATGAGAGATGGTCAAAAGCAATGTATGAAAGGTTTGCTAAAAAGTGGACAGATATTTTCGCTAACGCAACCTATCCTGCTGATAAGGCTACAAGAGCTGAAATTAATGTGGAATTATGGAAAATAGCTTCACTTACAATGGATTATTTGTTAGTTGTAAACAATGACCCTAATGCCTTAAAAAGGAATCGAGAAATGACTAATGCGGTCATTGGTGGAAAAGATTTGACAAAAGAAGTTGAACTAAAAGATTTTTTTGAAGATCCTACCAGTGTACAACAGAAAGTTTTGATTATTAATGATTTGTTGTCTTCTCAGTTAGCTGCAAAGCAGTTCTTTGACATCCCCGTTTTTGGATATAAAGTAGAACTTGGTAAAAAGTAAAATACTCGTTATGAATCGAAATTTCATAAAAATAATTATACAAACAGTATTTCCTCTACTGTTTTTATTACTTGTGAATGCTTTTTTTAAAATAACCTTCACAGGGTATTTCTTTGTCTGTGCTATAGCTTTATTCTGGAGTATCAGATATAAGAACCAAGGACAATATACATCTTGGAGTGTTATTTTAGTGGCATCTATATTGGTAACTCTCAATTACCTCAGACCTATATCAGTAAATGAGGTTGTTAGTTATAACAATGCTGCTCATAATGTAGTCGTATTAAGGGGAATAGAAGCAAATAAGCAACTCAATCTTATCAACTCTGCTAATAGTGATGTTGCTTTGTTTGATTCGGAAGATTATTTTGGTAAGGTTACAGCAAATGCTAATGTTAATGGAAATGTTGATTTGTCTTGTAATCTCATATCACATCCCGTATTCTGCTGGCAAGATAATAAATACCAAATTGTAAACAAGAAATCTTTTCCTTTTTTCGCAAAGTCATTGGAGTTTTGGAAAAAGTCAGGAGCAAATCTTAAACTCAACATTGAAGAATTTGGCGATAGCACAAACTACATAGTTTCTACAGAATACAATGGTGTTACATTAGTTGATACGGCTTCCTTTTCTAAACCCATAAAGGAAGGCTATCAGTTGGCTGATGTCTTATCCACGTGCTATAAAGAAAATAAGCTTAGAGAAGATTTCGTATCAGATTTAAAAGGTGTTTATTTAGTTAGAAATAATATACCTTGCAAAGACGCAATTTCAGAATCAAGTCCATTATATATTACTATACCAAGAACTTTGTTGTCGGAATATAGACAAGGGCTTGTTACTGTGAAATGTGATGGAATCCCTGTAAATATAACTCCACAAAATACAGAAGTTCAAATTTCAGGAGACCAAAAGGTTTATATAGGTATAGGTTCTACAAAGACCAGACCTATTACTTTGGCAAATATTGGTGGAATAGTACGTGCTAGATATGACATGCCGTATATGTATAATTTCCCTGTAGACACGATGGTAGTTTCAAGCCATACACTTGCAATATCATCTAATGCTGAAGATTTGTTATCAAGTGATGTAAAGGCTGCATTCTATTTTGATATTTTCAATTCTGCATCAAATAAGAATAATTTCTATGGAACTATCAGTTATCAAACTTCTTCTTCTCCAAATCCTTTGGATATAGATTTTGTTGATAATATTGGAAAGACCAAGGAAGTCGAAAAAGATAGTCTCGGTTTCCGTTTAAACACCCTGAACAAGAGAAAATGGATTGTTGATGTTGTTGATATTCGCAAAATAAGCCCTATATCAGGAGAGCGTGTATGGTATAATGATTGGTTCATACTTGGTCTCATTATTGGTTTGTCATTATTTGCTTTATTCTGTTATAATATTATTAAAGAAGATGAAACTATCCATGATGCAAAAGCCAATGGTGTTCTAAATGCATGGCTTTTCTTTATTTCGCTTCTCACTTTAAGGCTGTATTTGATATGGCGAATTGCAATATTTCCACCTGTTGAAGGCATTTCAAAGTCAGAATTTACTTTGTACCGTTTGGAAAATGGGCTGAGTGACAATTCTATGGTATGGACTTTTGGAGCGATAGCTATAATGATATTAGGCACAATTAGCTTATACGTGTTAGAAAAATGGGGAAAACAGAAGTTAAATACTAACAAAATATGTAGTATATATTCTTCAAGACGTTTTTGGATAGTACTTGGTTGTTTTATTATTGTGTCAATAGCAAACAAAGCAGTAACCCTACCAAGCTCGCTTAAAGTTTTGATAAACGTTGTTTTTCCTGTTGTTCTATTTTTTATAAACGAATGGCGATGTATAAAAGGCTTGTCTGTAATCCATCGCATAGTTAGTGCAATTGCTGTTGTTGGCATGTTAGTAATTGGTGACGCAGGTTATGCCATTATGTTTATAATTTTTGAGTGTGTGTATTTTATCATTCTTGCAATTGCCTACAAACATATTACCCCTGCCGAATCAATATATAAGCATGCAATTTGGAAATGTGTTGTTGTTTTGACAATTTTAATATTACTTATCACATTGTTTGCGCCACAGATTATATGCTATCTGTATAATTCAACAACAGTATTAGGCATTGATTTTATCAAAGTTTCCCATGTCGCTTTTGCTGTAATAGGTATGTTACTGGTCTTTGCTGTTAATTATGTTATCAAAGATATACTTACCAAGAAACAGAAGAATTTGTTTAAGATTATTTCATCCGTCTGTGTAGTTGTCTTTGTGGTTGTAGGACCGTTATTTTTTAACAAAATGGGACATTTTAAATATCGTTCATTGATACATACGCAGAACGTTGGACAGATTATGGAATATGAAGATGTTTCAAAAAGAGATAGTCGCAGATTGCTTGAAGCCTCTCAAAACCAATGGTTCTTACAGTATCATAATGATTTAGGAAAGGAAAGAATTTTGGATGATGGTGTAATGCATCTATATCCACATTTTAAGAAAGGTGTTTCTTGGAACACTCAAATAAGTGATGTCATCTGCTCTAGATACATTGTTGGTGAGTTGTCACTTATAGTTCCTTTGGCATTAATTATTTTGTGCTTAATATTTCTTTATTCTACATTAAAGCATGCTAATGAATCTTCAACAGGATATGCCTATTCTGTAGGTGTTGCTCTGCTGATTCTTATTCAGATGACTTTCGTTTGGATGGCAAATACGAATCGAATGATTTTCTTCGGCCAAGATTTACCGTTCCTCAGCCATAATGCACATTCTACAATGTTAATGTTTGCATTGCTTCTTGCTATTATTATGTTTGCTTTAGGTAACGATGGTGAAGACGAATCTGATAAATTAAGCCTCGGTTTTAAGTATTTTTCGGCACGTCCTTTTAAGTTAATGTGTATAATATTCTTTTGTCTTTTTTGTACGATTTTCTTTACAGGAAACAAGTATGACAACCTCTATGGTGATAAAGCAAAAGCGTATTCTGTAGGTCAAGCAATGGATATAGCTGAAGCTGATTTTGTAAAGATTAATGGGATGTTATCAACATATAAGGCAACGGAACCTCTTTATAATAACCAAAACCTTAAAACAGAGATTATTCCTAAAATAGAAGAAAGCATCTCACTTTCAGAAGAAGTTAAAAAGATGTATGATAACAAAGAAATTAGTAAATTTGCTTATTCTTTATATAAATCATTCATTAACAATAACTCAAAATCAAATAGATTGGATAATGTAGTGCATCTCCGTTATATGAAGGCTTCACACACATATCAGCTTGCGCTTAATAATGGATTTTATTGTTTGAAGGCTCCAGAAATGGATAAGCATGAATGGTCTGGAGATATTTATGCTTATCAAACAAAAGAATCAGTTATAAAACTCCAAAATCCTGATCAAGGAAATGGTGTGTACTTATATTCTATACCAAGAACTTGGCTTAAAGACCAAGAAAATGATTATGCTATTTTCTACAATGGCAGTGATGGCTCTATAAAGCCTGTTCTATTTAACGATAATGGCAGACGAAGTGTGAGTGTTCCTACTATCTACATAACAAGGTCTGACGTTGTAAGATGTAAAGATAAAGAGAAGTCATACATATATCAAGTTGCAGGCAAAAAAGAAGACTTATTAGCGAAGAACATGACAATTAACGGTTCTTCAAAATTTTTCTATCCTCTTGGTGACAAATTTTATTGGGTAAAGAATTTTGCAGATTATGAAAACAATAATATCAGTCTCTCAAGTAACCAAAATTGCAACCTTTCGTTTGATAAAGATTTGACAAGTGAAGTGTATAAAATATGTAGTTCTTTATCTTTGTCAAGGACTCCCTGCTCTGTTGTAGCAATGGATGGACTGGGAAATGTGCGTCTTATGATTGACAACAATAGCCATCCAAATCCAAATAGTCCTACAGAAATAGAACAATTTGTAGAAAATAGCTATTTAAATCCCAATTATGAAAGTGATTCTCGAATTTTTGGAAATATGAATCTTGTACACATGATGCCAGGCCCTGGCTCTTCATTAAAACCCATTACTTATGCTGCTGTAACTTCTCAGACTAATGCAATTAATTGGAGTTCATTAAAACTACGTAAACCTAACATTGCTCCTTCAACAATCAAAAATAAATCGACAGGTAAGTCAATATTACGGTATGAAATTAAAGAATTTGGTCCATATGATTATTCATCAAGACCTTTCGTTTCTATACCAAATGACGAAGTAGGTAATAATGGTTGGGTCAATAGTGATTTCTACCTATACAAATCCAGCAATTACTACAATGCATTGATTACCTATTTAGGCTACTTTAAGTTATCAGATTACAATAATATAGGTAATATAATAAAGCATGTTACTGATTCAAGCAATGACTATCCTATTATTCAAATAAACGGTAATTTATATACCTTAAATGTAGCCCCTGACAAGAATAGACATCAATGTATACTTAATGCAGGATTAAAGCAAAATTTCCTGATGTCAGTTTCTCACGATGACTATTCTGACACTAAGTCAATATTATCAGACGCTTTTGTAGCACCAAACACCAAGGTTTCAAATTATCCATGGTTGTTTCCTCAGTTGTCGTCCGTGTACACAACAGAGTCAAGAGGTTTAACCGAGGAACAGCGTTTGAGACAATATACACTTGGAGCCAGCCCATTGAAGGTTACACCTATTATGATGGCAGAAATGTATGGTAGACTGTTTTCTATGCATCCAGATTATCATGCCAACGTCATTGAAAATACAAAGCCATTTACATGCCAATGGAATGATCCAAGTATGTTCTCGTTCTATAAACAGAATCTCTTTGGTCCAATGAATCATTGTTCGACTATTGGAACGGCTAATATATTGAAACAAGTTAATCATACAGGTTATTATCTGTATGCAAAGACAGGAACTCTGTTAGGTGAAGGAAGTAATCGTGACGACAAAATGCTTGCAGTAATTATCACAAATAAAGATGTCACACAAGTCCAGTCTCCAGATAATTATAAGTTTTTTGTTATTTACTTCCGATTCAAACAAGCGCATGATATGCCAGGAGAAGTAGTAAACATCATGGACAAGATTATTCAAAGTAAATCATTTCAAGATTATATGTAATAACGATGAAGAATATATATATATTACCTACAATTATGGTGGTTCTTCTAAGCACATATTCTGCATGGAAGCTCAATGATGTGGAAGCCCCAATGTTGCCTACAACAATAGGTGTAGAGCGTTCATTTGTTTGGATTAACTCAGATTCTTTGGAAAATTGTATTACAAATACGTACAAATCTGAAGTTAAAGTATCAAAAGGAAGAAAAAAGTTTGAAATTGAATATCCATCAAATAAACTGATTTTAATGCACAATGTCAGTGAGGGTGCAAGAGCAGACAGAGACTCGTTGAAACTTTATGCTAAAAATTGTTTTAAATGCGAAGACGACAACAATAGTATTAAAATCACATTAAACGTTGAGAATGGCTTCGTAAACTGCCCAACAGCCTTACTATTGCCATTACTTGATGACAATAAAAACAACTAATAGTGAAAAAATATGGCAGTTAGCAAATATGTATTGGCATCACCTGTAACCATTGATGTTTCGTGGGAACACAAAGCATCTAGCCACGACAGTCTAGACTTGACAGCATTCCTATTGAATAAAAATGGTCAGGTTAGCGAATTTTCCGATATGGTTTTTTATGGAACAACCAGAGTTGTCGAAATGAAACTCACATCAACAAAACATCAAATTACGATTGAAACAAAATACAACAAAAAATATCAGATAAAAAGTCAATGTATGACAATAGACCTTGATAACCTACCAGAGGAGATCAAGCATATCGTATTTGTCGTTAGTTGTGAAAACAGAAAACCTTTGGATAAATTCAAGAAAGCTAAGATTGCATTTAGAGATAAAACAAATCATGAGGACATCTTTCAAATCGAAGATAATGGAGATAATGTTTTCTGTGTTTCAGTTGGAGACTTACAAAAAAAGAATGACCGATGGACTCTAGTTAAAGAAGAAACCTGTTACGCAGGTGGACTAGAGAAGGCATACGAAGACTTTGTCCCCATAAAAATTCGCAAAGAACAACGCCCATTATCGGAGTTTGAAAGACCTATTATATCAACTACCAAAGGTCCCATGCCACACACAAATCCTAAAGACAACAGAGTTGAAATAAAACCAATGGTAAATAACACAAATAATCCTACCAATTCTCGTTTTTTAGGACATCCAGGCGGCAAAATGCCTTATCAGAACAATCAATCCATAGCAAATGGAGCAAACAAAGAAATCGGTCATGGCACTATGCCTAAAACAATAAAAGAAAAAATAAAGAAGATAGAGAATAATCACTCAAATCCTAAAAGTACAGTTTCTATAAAAGAAACTGCAATAAATACTAACAAAGCTGCTAATATGGCAAATAGATTTGCAAATAAGAAAAATAAAAAAAGTAAAAGTACAAATAATTATAACAAATAATTTTATACTTATGGCAAAAGTTAAATTTGAAGCTGAGGACTTTAAAAAAGTTTTAGGCCAAGACATCCTCTCTGAGGGCGATGTGGTGAAGAATGAACTTAAAACATTAAGAGCTGACCTTGAATGGAAGGGCACTGACCTTGATGTATGTGCATTCATGCTCGATAAAGACAATGAAATTGCGACAAAAGATGACATTGTCTATTTCAACTCTAAGATTCGTTGGAAAACTGTCAAACCTTTCAGCGCACCAGATTTTAATCCTCTTGATGGTAAGATAAGTCTTTGGGATAAGGAGATGGAAGATTATGGTGGTAGGGTAAAAGTTTGGAAGAATGAAACCCTTCCCGCTTCTCCAGATGGTTCTGTTATCGGATCTTGGGATGATATGGCTGAGGATTCTGATACTTCATGTGGTGAAACAATGCACATAATGATTGAAGAGGTGAATACGATCAAGTACAAACGAATTGCCTTAGCTGCAGTGGTTGCAGATGACAGAATTAAATTAGGTGAGACTTTCAAAGATGTTAGTGGCGCAAAAGTAACAATCACTGACGTAGAGAATGGCGAAGAGTTGATATCATATCCTCTCTCTGAGAAATTTCCAAATATGGATGCTGTTTGTTTTGGTGAGTTGGTTTACGATGAGAATAATTATCAGTGGAACTTTAGACCTATGGCTTCTGGCTACAAAGGAGGAATTCTTTATTTAGCCAACAATGTTTTCTAATATAGATCATCTATGGCAAAAGTAAAGTTTGATGCTGAGGATTTCAAGAAGGATTCCAATATTTCGCAGATAAATCCAAGACCTAATCATTTCCAAAAATATTGGAAATGGTATGGTGGTGCTATTGCAGTAGCATGTTTTGTTGGCGCTGTGGTTCTTTGGCAAAATGGTGAGGTAACACCACCATCTCCTCCAACTGTAGCAGATAGGTCAACTGTTGTAAAACCTGATACTATAGCAACAACAGCAGAGGTATCAACTCCTAATGAAGAGAAAACTATAGAAATGGGTACAAAGCCTGTGAATGAAGAACAGAAGGATTCTGAAACTAAGATAGTAAATAATCCACCTGTTACACAAAGTGGTGATATTACTATGGATGCGAAGAAAGCAATACGAGGCGATTTCGGTAATGGCGCAGAACGTCGTAAGAATCTTGGATCTAATTATGACAAGGTGCAGGCTGTTGTAAACAAGATGTATCGCAATGGCAATTTGCAGTGGTAAACACTGTATTAACTAATAGGAAAGGATAAATTTATCCTTTCCTATTAGTTAATTATTGCCAGAGCTTACTAGTTAAAACAAAGTAGTCTTTTGATAAAATAAACTACGTTCTGAAAAATGAAACGACTTTTAGTGTTATTATTCCTATTTAATGGGGTAGTTCCACAAATATATACTAATGGGGCCACAAGAGAATGTTCTACATCTGGTCAGTTGGCATATATCTGTGTTACAGGTAAGGAGTATCATTCTACGAAAGGATGTAGAGTTTGAGTAATTCCACTCATTAAATCAAGGTGGTATCATTAAGAGAAGCCTCAAAGACCAGACCTTCATGTCAAATATATTATTGATATGTATGTAATTAGTAAAAAGTTTTCGTTAAATCCAATGAAGATAGTCATTGTAGATAAAGATTGCCATGTTAACTTTGATACATTTATTGTGTGTTTAAGGAATATGCAAATCAAGGAAGCAGATGATGTTGTATATTTTAATTCTAAATGTCGTGGGGATTATTCCACTGGCAATAGATCAGAATTCTCTTTATATCAGTACAAGAATATAAGACGGTGGAAGACCCTAACATTTCCAATGTCAATAGATGGTGCGGTAAAAATCTTAGAATCATATTTAGATGAGGATTACGGAGAATACGTTGATTTTCAATTGTCTAAATTAAATCAAGAAATAACAGAATTGCTTATTTGTATTTCTATTGATGAGAACTCAAAACCAAAAGACGTGTTGTCTCTAAATCTCTCATTGTGGAAAAATAATCATAAAAAAGAAGATCCAAAGAAAGAGTCTTATTCTGATTGCCAGATAACAAAAGATAATAATTCATGGAATCAATTTGCAGAACTTTTGCATAGCTATGACATAAATATCTTTTGTGCTAATGTTAATGCTGCTGTATTAGGTGTAATTAGAAGATTCAAAAATCATTTTGTGTTCGAACAATATTTCAAATCATATAAAAATATAAATGAATTAGTAAATGATCATTAAAAAATTAAATAAATATGAATAAAGTTTTCTATCATGGTCTGACCGATGCACAGGTGCTCGAAAGCCGTGCGAAGTTTGGTGCAAATGTACTGACTCCGCCAGAAGAAGATTCCTTGTGGAATCAGATAAAAGAAGTATGTAATCATCCCATCGCGATTGCCATGTTTGTGCTTATCGCACTTTCTGCTATTCTTGCAGGTGTACTAGTTGGTAGCATGGGAAGTTCCATCTGGGTAATGCCAGCAATTGTTTCAGTTGCAACACTTCTCATATTAATCGTAGGTTTCTTTGGAGGATTTGGTGATCCTCTCTTTAAAATTTTGATTACTGCATTCGTGCTATCAATGGGCATTTCTATTTATGAATATGAATGGAATAATGCAGAATGGACAGCTTTCTTTGAGCCTATAGGTATTATAGTTGCTCTTATCCTTGCAACAAGCATAGCCTTCTGGTTGGAGAAGAACAACGAGAAAACATTCCTGAGTCTCAATCAATCAAATGATGATGAGCCAGTTAAAGTCATTCGTAATGGACAAGTTTGCCAGGTGCCTCGTAAAGACATTGTTGTGGGTGATATTGTAAAGTTGGAAACAGGTGAGGAAGTTCCTGCTGATTGCAAACTGTTGGATTGCTTGAATCTCACAGTTGATGAGTCTTCACTTACTGGTGAATTATTGGCAAATAAATCACTAAATCCAAATGCTTACCCTGATGCTACATATAAAGCAAATGAGATTAAGAAAGGAACTAACATCATTGAAGGCTATTGTACTGCCGAAGTTTCTCAGGTTGGTATGAATACGGAATGTGGTGAAGTGTATAAGTCCTTGAATGAAGGTGCTGCGATTACTGTTGGTTGGTTTGTTAATAACAATACCACAGGTGAAATCGTTGGTAAATATAGTACGGAAGACGATGCTAATGATGCACTTGAAGAGTATTTGGGCAAACATGAAGACGATGACGTTGTAGTTGAGCAACCTCTTATCGACCGTATGCGTGTACGTAAGGGTAGTGAAACGCCTCTTAGTCGAAAACTTAATGGACTTGCTGATTGGATAACAAATGCAAGCTATTGGATTGCAGCCTTTATAATTGTTGGTCGATTAGTTTGGTTTTTCGTTTCAAGAGATATAAACTCGTCTTCTGGTGAGTTTTGGGTAGAACTCGTCAGCTACTTCCTTCAGACAATAATGATTGCAGTGACACTTGTTGTTGTTGCTGTCCCTGAGGGTCTTCCGATGTCTGTAACTTTGAGTTTAGCATTCAGTATGCGTAAACTGATGAAGAGCAATACTCTTCCACGTACAATGCATGCTTGTGAAACAATGGGTGCCACATCTGTTATCTGTACTGATAAGACAGGTACTTTGACAAAGAATCAGATGGAGGTCGTAGATTCTGAAATTGCTTGTTCTGACAATAATCTCGTTGCAGAGATGATAGCAGTTAATACAACCGCGAATCTTGACTTTACTGATAAAAAGAACCCTAAAGTTATTGGTAATCCAACAGAGGGCGCTCTTCTCCTTTGGCTTCTGAAAAACGGTTTTGATTATCTCGAAGCACGTGATAAGGTACAGATGATTGATTGCTTGCCTTTTACAACAGAAAATAAGTATATGGCAACAATTGTCAATTCTGCAATTCTTGGAAAGAAAGTGGTTTATGTCAAGGGCGCTCCTGAAATTCTTCTTGATATTTGCGAAATTAGTACTGAAAACAAGTCTGTAATTGAAAAAGAACTGCTTTCTTACCAAAATCGAGCTATGCGTACATTAGGACTCGCATATACAGAACTTTCTGATACAGAAAACATTTTTAAGGATGGTAAGTTGGTCGCAAAGAATCTCAAATTCGTTGGTATTTTTGCAATTCAGGATGATATTCGTGAAGGAGTTAAGGAATCTATTGCAGATTGTATGAAAGCAGGTATCGCTGTTAAGATTGTTACAGGTGATACTCCTGCTACAGCAAAGGAAATCGGTCGCAAGATAGGGCTTTGGAAAGATACAGATAACGATAAGAATATCATTACTGGTACGGAACTTGCTATGCTTACAGATAGGCAGCTTCAGGAGCGTGCTATGGATCTTAAGATTATTGCTCGTGCAAGACCTATGGATAAAAAACGTCTAGTTGAAGCTCTTCAGAACTTGGACCAGGTTGTTGCTGTTACAGGTGATGGTACCAATGATGCGCCAGCACTTAACAAGGCTGATGTTGGTTTGTCAATGGGCAATGGAACTGCAGTAGCTAAGGATGCTTCTGATATGATTATCCAAGACAACTCGTTTAGTACTATTGCAAATGCTGTAATGTGGGGTCGTTCTCTATATAAGAATATACAGCGTTTCCTGTTGTTCCAACTCACAGTAAATGTTGCAGCCTGTTTCCTCGTCCTCTTTGGCGCTTTTCTTGGAACAGAGTCTCCGTTGACTGTTACACAGATGCTTTGGGTGAACCTCATTATGGACACATTTGCTGCTATTGCACTGTCTGCTCTTCCTCCTCAGAAGTCTGTTATGAACGAAAAACCACGTAATCCAAAAGCATTCATACTTGACCATTCATTGCTAAGAAACATTTTTGGCGTGGGCGGTTTCTTCTTCGTAATGCTTTTAGTAATGCTCGTAATTTTTCAGCATGCTGACATTCAGAGTATGAATGATCTTTTGAAGTTGAACTTCTCATTTGGGGAGCGTAATCCTGTATCAACTTATGAACTTACTCTCTTGTTTACAGTATTCGTTATTACCCACATGGGCTATATGTTCAATGCTCGCGGCTATAAGACCGGAGGTTCTGGTTGGAATCTAAGGGGGTGTGATGGATTTCTCATAATCGCAACAACCATTACGCTTGGACAGATTGCTATCGTACAGATACCTATGCTTAACAGCTTCTTTAACGTTGAACGATTGCCACTGATGGATTGGAGCATTATATTCATCATTGGTTTCCTTGTTACTGGGGTTCGTGAACTGAAACATTTAATCTTCAAATAATGCATTAAAGGAGGAGAAGGATACGCTTCTTTCTCCTCCATTTTTACTATTCATGAGTAAGTTATCATTTTACTGTTGGATATTTGTATTGTCGATGTTGACTTTGCTTACATTCCCGTATTTTTTACACATTCTATCTATAATATTTCTTTCAAAGCGGTTTTCTGTATGGAGTCAACTGGAAATGTATAAATGGATGGCATGTGGTTTTTGTCTATTCTTTTTTCTTCGAACGCTTATAAGAAAAAATCTCACTTGGTTTGAGACATTTTCGCACGAATTAACTCATATCGTTGTTGCATTGCTTCTGTTCAGAAAAGTTCATTCTTTTCATGCGGAAGAGGATAGTGGCGTAGTTTATACAAGTAGTTCAAGTCAAAATGGGCTAATTCCAATGGCTCTTGCTCCTTATTGCCTACCCATATTTACGTATTTGTTTTTGATACTACGACCTTTGGTGGCATTTAATGGATTGTGGGTAATTGATATAATGATAGGAATAAGTGTTGCATTCCACATGGGATGCTTTAGACATCAAACTGGAAAATATCAAACTGATATTAATCAGTATCCTTTATATTTTTCCTATGCTTATATTTATGTGGCAAGATTAATCAATGGGTGTATAATCGCAGTCACGTTCTTCCCTCATTACAATGTATTTACTTCTGCATGGAGACTTCTTTGTGCTATATATGGTAATTTTATAGTTTTTTGTGGATGGTTATTTTGAAAAAAATACTTATGGAATATTTTAAAGTTTTATTGGGGATAATGGTTGCCTTGAGTACTATATGCTTTTGTGGCTGTGGTGGAGAGATGATTAGTAAGCAAAGGAGTATGAAGATAGTCTTTATTCAATATATGTTAAGGATTCGTGTAAGTATCGAGACGAAGTTTATTGTAATTTCTTAGATGAGGATACTTTTGTAAAAATAATACAATCTGATGAGTCCACAATAGACTATCCGTTTACTAAATTAAAGGAAATAGGATGTGTAAATATATATACTTCAACAGACTCAAACTTAAGAATATATACTTGGGTTGTTCAGAATTGTGGATTTCATTCTCGTTATCTTTATATACATTATCTTTGCCAGTACAAAACAAAATCAGGAAATGTTATAACGACAACAGATGCCTTTGACAAGATTCTTTTTCCTGCAAATGAAACAGAAAATGGTTTTGAAGGACTGAATAACTTGCGTTTGGTTTGTTCAGTTGTAAATAATGCAGGAATTCCTATATATATAATAGAAGCTTTTAATATTGAAATTCAAGATGGATATTATAAACTGCTGAGCCCACTTTAAAAAGTAAGGCCTGTTTAAAATGTTTATATTTCACGATAATAATCTTCGATTTATGCCGTTATCTGGAGTATTTTTCGTATCTTTACACCATCAATCAAACAGAATGACTATGTTTAAAAAGACAGATCCGAATCCTCAGTTAGATATATTCACGGCTCCCTCAATGCAGTTAGGAAGTCGGGCTTCAAAGAAGTATTCTGACCCCAACTCATGGCATAACCAGTTCTATAGTCTCGTGACAACCAAGATTGATGAGGAGATATTCAAGCCTTTGTTCCCTGAAGGCAAGAAGAGCGGTCGCCCAAATGCCTCCATCCGCATACTCGTGGCTATGTCAGTCTTGAAGGAGGGATTCGGCTGCAGCGACGAGGATCTGTTTGAGAAGTGCGAGTTTGACCTTCTTACCAGGAAGGCGCTCGGCATGGAACTTCTTACAGATGTGACTCCATCAATAGATACCTATTATCTGTTTCGCCGCCGCATCTGCGAATATCAGGAAAGAACTGGTATTGACCTGATGCAGCTCTGCTTTGAGCAGCTTGCTGGCAAGCATGTACACCTTCTCAAGATATCAGGCAAATGCGTCCGTATGGACAGTAAGCTTATCGGCAGCAATATCGCTCGCCAGTCTCGCTATGAACTGATACATACAACTCTGGTCAAGTTCCTCAAGACATGCACGCTTACCCATCTCTCCCCAGAGCAGGAAGAACGGGCAAAGGAATACTTGAAAGAGGATTCCTCCAAGACAGTGTATCGCTCTGACTCTGATACGCTTCAGAGCAATCTTGCCAGAATTGGTAATTTCATCATGGAGATGCTGGCAGTTTTTCCAGCTACTTCTCCTGAACATGATCTTCTTCAGCGTCTGTTTGATGAACAGTATGTCGTAATGGACGGAAAGGCTGTACTTCGAGACAAGAAGGAGGTAAAGGCAGACAGTCTTCAGAATCCTAACGATCCTGATGCAACCTATCGTGCCAAGAACGACCAGAAGGTGCAAGGCTATGTGACCAACATCACAGAGACTGTAGAGGAAGGCAAGCCTAACATCATCACTTCCGTTCAGGTTGAAACTGCAGTATTTGCAGACTGCCATTTCCTTCAGGAGGCTGTGGAAAACAGTGAACGTGTCACGGATTCTACTATTGAAGACCTTTATGCAGATGGGGCCTATCAAAGTCCGGACAATCGAGAGTTTGCAAAGAACCACAATGCCATGCAGCTCAAGACTGGCAAGATGCAAGGTGGATGCAGATGGGAACTGATACCACATGACGAGGATGGTCTTACCATCAGGGAGATTGCTACTGGCAACACCTATGAGGTCGTCAAAGCCGTCACAAAGCAGGGCTCCAGAAAGCGATGGAGAATCCCATGGAACAACAAAACCGGTTGGCGTTACTTTGAAGACAAAGACATTAAAGCCTATCAGCTAAGGAAGCAGATAGAAAGCCTTCCTTTGGAGGAGCAGCATAAACGGAATAACGTTGAAGCAGCCATGTTCCAATACAGTTTTCATACACGTAATGGCAAGACCCGATATAGGGGCTTGCACAAACATCGTATGCATGCATATAGCAGATGTATGTGGATGAACCTCCGAAGGATGGTAATATTCCAGATTTCAACATTTCAAAGATCGATATTTGCCCTTTTCGGGCCTATCAGAGAAGCTTTCGGCTCTTTCAAAGCGATTTCTCGAAAGATATTCACCAGCGGAGCCGATTGCTATGTTTCACTCAGAATGACCACACTGGTCA
>CDZB01057571.1_pt1 | contig 19583 bp, 17 predicted proteins | sample 554961 | NCBI WGS metagenome assembly CDZB01 (sample SAMEA3182106, study PRJEB8094) | gut metagenome | biome: human; feature: gut; material: Stool; isolation source: human stools | place: Canada | collected 2013-02-26
TTGACAAATGTAAGGATGTAGATTCTTTTGACTTGTCGGACAAGTCCCACGAGGATAAAGCTTGGAAACGAGCGAAGCGTCAAGCAGACAAAACGGGTGAGGACACCAAGATTACTATGTATGACATGGCTGATGCTGCTGGTGCCAGCAAGGCTATGTTGGCAGTTATCCGTGAGCGCCAGTCTGTTCAAAAGGCTTTGGCATGGATTTAAGGGAACTACAAAAGGCTTATCTCGACAATCTTCGTCAAGTTACAGAAGAGAAGTTGGAGATAGGTTCATTAATCAGAACCATCATTTCTGTTGACGAGGGTTTGGTATTTTAGGATGGAAGAAAGCTGAAGCCAAAGAAGTTGGTTATTATAGGAGTCGATAAGTTAAAGAAGGTTTGTTATGGTTCTGTTTTGGTAAATACCAAGATGAGTCCTAAATCAGCCTATTCTGCCTCATTTCTCTCTGCCCAGTATCTCCTTCATCAGACCGATTACCCTGAATTCTTGAAGTATGACAGTTATGTAGATTGTGGTATGCTTTTTTCCATTCCGTTGGAGAAACTCATGGAAGGAGAGTACTTCGGCTCTCTGACCGATTCAGACCTTCAAGGCATTTTTGATGTTCTCAAAACAACCGAGACTCTTACGAACAAGGAAAAAAAGAGATTCGGTATTATTTAATAAGGTCTTTGTCATAATGATGTATTATGAAAGATGGGGATAAGAATACCGAGCTATGCTTCCATGTTACTATGTTGAGAAATCCGATGAGGTGAAGGAGTGTGCTTAGGCAATCCTTCACCCTAAAAGATAATAAAATAACTTTTTTCAAAAACAGATACGTGTAACTACTTGTAAAATAGTGGGGACACCGTAATGGTGATATACGATAAATGAAGGAAAACAAAAACTATCCTGGTTATGTCAGGAAAGTCTTCTCCTATTTTGATGGATGCAAACAAGGAGAAGGTTTATACTTGTACAGGACTCTTTATACTGAACGTACTAAATATACGGCTCAGGATTTTAATCAGATGCTGTTTACCATTTATAATTTGGTAGATCAAGGCTATTTGAAGTATAAGGAAGGGGATTTTATAGTCCTCACACAAGATGGTTATGACTATATGCAAGGTGGAGAGATGCCATATAACAAAGTCAATTTCAACCATTTGGTAAAGCCGAGTGCTGATAGCCCGACCAGATTTGAGCAGTTATGGCAATTGATTGGCAGGGAAGATACGGCATTATTTTATGTATTAGGCTCCTGCTTCTATAATACCATCAAACCATATCTCAAGAATCTGCATGGCAGTTATTCTGATTATATGGAAGAACTGAAAGCCAAGGAGCTTCCTACGTCAAGAATCAAATGGTATCGTAGTCTCTATACGCAGTTAAGTGATGAAGAATCAGAATTGTTCTTAAGAGATTTGTCGTTAGCAGTAGAAGAAATGTATAATGATGCTAATAGTTCCCAGACCAATGAGGAATCTGATGATGAAGAAATGACATTGGCTTGGGGAGATGGTACATTAGCTTCGGCAACAACTTCTGATACGGCAAAGGTTAGTCCAAAGAAAAAGGTCTTTATATCTTATAGTTGGGATGATGATGAACATAAAACATGGGTTCACAAGTTGGCTGAGGATTTATCGGCAACCTTTGAGGTTAAGATAGATGTTAAGCAACCTTTAGGAACTGAACTTAATCAGTTTATGGAGTCGTTGATTAATGATACAGATAAGATATTAATCATTGCAACGCCAGAATATAAGAGAAGAGCCGATGGACGTATCAAAGGTGTAGGGTATGAAACGACTTTAATAACCAATGATTTGATTTCTGATCAGAATAGAATCAAGTTTATACCGATTATTAGAAAAGGTAGTAAGGAAGAATCTTATCCCTATTACTTAGGTAATCGCAAAGGATTGGATATGAGAGATGACTCTAAATATAAGGAGGCATTGAAAGAATTAGTAGATAATTTGGAGAAATATTAATTTAGCAACATAAAGTTTAGAAGAAAACTGATATGTCAAATCAAACATCAGATAACAATAAAGAAATAGCGAAGAATACATTGCTTCTTTATTTTCGAACATTGGCATCGTAGTATATGAAATGAAGTGTATATTCAGAGTATTTAAATAATATTGTTTGTTATGAGTGAATTACGATACAACGAATTGCTGAAAGCCTACACAAAGGAGGCTTTTGCAAATATGATAAAGGCAGATATACGACAAAGGTTCCCTGAGCCTTATGCCAGTATGTATTGCCAGCAGTTTGATAATTTCAAAAACGTTGCAGATTTCTTTGAATTTGCAGCAAAGTTAATGAGGAGATAACAATATATTTATTACCAGTCTTTATTTTTCTCTGACTTATGTAAATAAGCATCAAACTTAGGCATATAGTATCGTTATTCCCAGGCGGTCCCATCCCGCAAAAACTGGCGAAGACCTTTGATGGTCCGCCAACCTTAGAGCGTAGCGGTTCTGAGCACCGGAGGGCGGTTACATCCTCTCGTCCCTGAGGGAAGAGAGGCTTGGTGAGAAAGGTGGAGCTCCCTTTGGCTAAAGGGAGACGGAGGAATTCGAAAAAAGCCTTTTTTAATGGTAAAGAAGGACGGGATGATTTTAGAAAATCTTATTATAAGAACAAAAATTATTACGATGAATATAGTAAAAACAGAAATAGATGGCGTGCTCATTATAGAGCCACGCCTCTTCCGTGATGCTCGTGGCTACTTCTTCGAGAGTTTCAGCGAGCGGCAGTTTGAAGAGAAGGTGACTCCTATCTTGGGGCATAGCGTTCACTTCTGCCAAGACAACGAGTCTATGAGCAGCTATGGCGTAATGCGAGGCTTGCACTTCCAGCGTCCACCTTATACCCAAAGCAAATTGGTACGTTGCGTAAAAGGTAGAGTGCTTGATGTCGCAGTAGATATTCGTAAAGGTTCTCCTACTTATGGCAAGCATGTAGCTGTAGAACTGACAGAAGACAATCATGTCCAGTTCTTTATCCCTAAGGGTTTTGCTCATGGTTTCGCCGTTCTCTCAGAAACAGCTGTCTTTCAGTACAAGTGTGATAACTTCTATCATCCAGAGGCAGATGGAGGTATCTCGATTCTCGATGAAACCCTCGGTATCGATTGGAAAATTCCTACAGAACATGCCAATCTCTCAGAGAAAGATACGAAACATGCGATGCTGAAGGATTTCGATTCTCCATTCGATATCAATGTAGATTTATACAAATAGGTGTCTTATGTCAGATAAAGAATTTTTAGAGTAAGGTTCTCGATTGTAAAATGAGCATAATATCTTCAAACAATGAATACTATCAGTTTAAGTGTCTACAGTATTACTTTATATAAGCGTTTTAAAAACAAAGACTTAGAAAACTTATCAAGTTTTGACCATGGGAAAGATTTCCTAAATTTGGTTGATCAGCTATTTTTGTCTTGGAAGCAAGATGTTGAGTTAGCCCTTTACAATGATGAGCAAGCTAAGAAAGTGAGTAGGCTGCGAAGAATAGGTGATGACTGCTGGGAATATCATCGCCATACGACATTTATTGATGGAATTATAGAAAGCGGTGAGTATGGAACACAGGAAGATATAATAGAAATCAAGACTGGTCGATCTAAGTATGTTAAGAAAAAAGAAGATGCTAGCTTGAGACCTTTCTACTTTATGTTTTATCATAAGCCTAATACAGAAGAATGCTTTCTGTTAGTGGAAAGAATAGGTCAAAATGGTATTGTTACCATTTTAGAAAAAGCATTAAGAGAGTTTTTGAGCAATGCCCTGTCTGAGGAATATACGCTTGTGCTTAGACCTTATCTGATGCCAAAGGTCTTGAAGTTAAACATGGAGTCTGTTGGTGGTGCTAAACGAGTTATCTTGAAAGGGATAAAAAATAATGCAGTAAGTGGTACTGCCAAGCAGCAGATGTTTGCTGGTTGTGCAACAGAAGTGTCTTTCGTCGCACCCAAGAATAGCTATATTCCTGGATTTGAAACACTCTTTGAAAAACTGAAAAAAGAAAAAGATAAGGGTGAAACTTGCAAGATAGATGCTTATGAATGTCAAGATGTAGCCTTTGAGGTATCATTCAATGGAAAAACAAGAATGTTATCTGTTGCCAATATTACCAATATGGGTATGAATGTAGATGTCACTAATAGTGTTAAATATGAAGGCGCTACAGGGTATCCAACTTATGCTTCTCTTAATGAGCAAGCCCATCAAGTTTTATCATATTTAGATTCATAGAGTTATGGGAAGAACATATAAGATTATTTTATGTGTGGCTGGTATTCTTGGATTTGTATGTGTTGTAATTTTCTTCTATTACATATACCAATATTCTACATTTACTGGCGTACAGGAAGCAGTGAAGTCCCAGTTGTCGTCTAATGTTGGTGACTTTATTTCCGGAACCATTGGCACTATACTTGCTTTTATATCAACATTGTTTTTGTTTGTTACCTTTCGTGTGCAGCAAGTTCAATTTGAAAAAAATCAGTCGCCTATCGTCAAAGATTTGAAGGAACATTCTTTAATATCATGTCCATGATCTATCAAGTAAGAACAGAGGTGAACCAACAAATTTGTCTTAATTCTAAGCTAAAGTCTAAGAATCTTTTTGAGTTTTATCATTCGTTTGTTGATTTCTATGATCACAAACTAGACAAAGAGGCAGATTTTAAAGAGGCAATGACGATTTTGTTAAAAGACAATTATCAAAAGACAGAATTAGAAACCGCCATGTATGATTTAGGTCATGCTTATGATGAATATGTGGAGAGTCAAGGCTGTAATGCAGGTTTCTTCTTCCGTTATATTCATAATTTGATAACTTTTGTCATTCATCATTGGGGAGGTGAAAAACAAAAGGATGTTGCCATTGGTTATTTGAATTTTATCCAAGCGCAACTGACCAATGAGGAATTGGCTTTGTTGTTCTATGATAGCATCTCTAGAAATGGCATGGATAAGAAACGGGTCTATACATTCAAGGAAAATATGGATGAGTATTCTTTCTTGGAGAATATTCCCGAGTTCATTTTGGCAAACAGAAACCATTACAAGATATTCGCTCATACTATGTTTAAGTTTCTGAATGATGATGAGAGAAAAAATGTAGTTTCGAAGTTTAATAAAAAAAGTTGAATATAAAAATGCCTTACTTGTTAAAGTAGGGGTTGGCTGATAATTTAAAATGATAATATGAAGATTTCTAGATTGGATAAACCTATATCTTATTGGTCAGACAATAAGAAAGGAAACGTTTTTTATGTTCTATATCAGTCTTTTACGACTTGGGATAAAACATTGTTAGGAGTGATAAAACTGCACGACGAATCCCTTGATATTTATAATGGAGAGTCAAAAGAGGGTAGAGAATTCATTTCTTCATTTATGACAGAAGCCTATAGTCCCATATCCGTACGCTATTTGTATGTAGGCGATAGCTATAATAATCATCAAATCAAGAAGCATTTACATGACATAGTTACCAATATAAGTAATGACAATTCTCAAAAAAATATGGTTAAGCAATTGCTTTTGCATATAGAGAGTGATAACTACCAATATACTTATACCGATGTTAAAGAAATTTCAGCTGAGGAAATTGCCAAACTGATGGAGCAACATAGATACATGTATTTTAAATCTGAAAATTTGAATAAATCATTTTATTGTGGAATAACAAACGATGTTGATATACGCATGGATCAACATCGCAGAGATGATTTCCTTATCGAAGATGACCATGTTCGTGCTTATGTTTGTGCAAATGTTGAAGTTGCTAAACAAGTGGAGGGGTTATTAGGTATCAAAGGCTATGATATAGGAGGACAAAATGCAGCAGGTAATGGAGCTGTTGAAACATCATGTATTGTTTATTTTCTAAAGAAAGGGGAGTTGATATAATATGGGTAATTTGCAAGAATGGATAGTTCCGATCTTGACATCTATAGTTGCTATTGCTGTAGCTATAATGACTTGTAAATGGCAGATGCGGACAGAGTTGAGAAAAATACTTGAAAGGTAAATCACCATTAGCCCGTATGGCGGTACCTATATAATATATTACCTTTGCATCCGTAATCAAAACAGTTTGATAATGGAAACAAGGGAATATTTCGAAAAAGTGATGCAGGATTACAACCAAAACCGTAAAGGTCGTAGCTTGCGCAAGTATTGTAAAGATGAGGCAGTGGATTATGACTGGCTCATTGAGTTTAAGAAATCATATCGTTCAAATAAGCTTCACCCAAATGAAAACAAGAAGCTAGGCGAAACTGGATGTATACCGGTAGCCATTTTGGTGCGGAAAACATAGCTTTTATGTTCTCACTTTTTGAGAGCTGCAAGTTGAATGAGATTAATTTTGGCGATTATATAGAAGATATACTCACCCGACTGATGGAGGGGGAGCAAGACTTCATGTCCCTAATCCCATGTAATTATAATTCGAACAAAAAGGTGAATGTCAAGGCTGCCTAATTGGCAGCTCTGGCAATACCAATTAATAACATGTTTTTTGAAAAATGTTGGATGTGCTAACTGCTGAAAATCAGTAGTTACGTTCTAACGGTGATTTACAGGTGAATGTCAAGGCTGCCTAATTGATAGCTTTGACAATACCAATTAATAACATGTTTTTTTGAAAAATGTTGGATGTGCTAACTGCTGAAAATCAGTAGTTACGTTCTAACGGTGAATTACGGATTGTTTTACGATGAAAAATATATGTTTATATTGGCGCTTAATATTGACTAGGATGATGGCTGCACTTGCTGTTTCCTTGACAATAAAGAATGTTTTGTTTTTTATTCCAGTAGTAAAATGCATTATAGAAAGCTATGGAGTGTTGATTTTTGGATTGATATTATTAGTTAGTTTAGTGTATGCTTTTTGGATTTTAAGGGGAAAAACAGATAAGTTAACTTTAGATTTAACAAAAACAACTAAACTCACAGTTTCTTATGGTGATTTGTTCGCTCAAGGAGGTGTTAAAGTCATTCCTGTAAATGAATATTTTGATACACATTTAGGAGATGGTATAGTTGCTCCTAATACCATTCATGGTTTGTTCTTAAAGAAATATCAAGGACAAATTCCTAAAATTGACTCCATGATACGTAAAGCACTTGATAGTAAGGAACCTTTATCTGGTAGCCATCGGGAACGTAATATGGTCAAAGACTTACCACAAACTCCTTATCCTCTTGGTACATGCATTAGGTTGACGATAGAGAATAAAATGTATTTGCTTGTTGCTATTACTCGTTTTAATGAGTATGAACATGTGGATTTGAAACTATCGGAATATCCTATTGTTATACAGAAACTATTTTATGAAATGGAGCAACTGTCTGATGCCAAACCTGTTTATCTACCTCTTTTGGGTGGAGGACAAGCTGGGGTAAAACTTACAAAGATGCAATTGCTTAACACCATTATACGTGCTGGGCAAAACTCAGAGGTGTCAATTTATGGTGGTGTACATGTGATTCTCTATGGAGATGAACTTAAAAAAGAAATTAATTTAAATATTATTGAACATTTATTTAAATGCTGGAAAGGTTTATAGGTTATGGGATTTTATAGAACAAAAACATATATTGCGGGTGACTGGACTGGTGATTCTGATGCAATTACTCAACTATATGATTGGAATGAAGGTGACAAGTGGAATTTCCACTTTGTTGATGTTCATGATAATTACAATTGTTACGATTCGTCAATGCCATGTACTATTAAAGATAGTTTGGCTGAAAGAATGAGACGTTCAAAAGTCTTTGTGCTTGTTGTTGGAAATGAAACTAAAACAACAAGAAAGGGAGCATGTTCATATCAGTCTTGTTGTAATAAGAAGTTTGATTTCCAAACAGGTCAATTTAGTTGTAATGTTATAGGCAAATATTACAGTACGAAAAGCTTTATCGATTATGAATGTAAGTTGGCTTTTGAAGCTTATGAAAGAGGCGAAATGAAAATAGTAGTATTGTATAATGCTGCATTCGTGAATAAATCTAAGTGTCCTGCGATACTCAGAAGTATAGGTACGCACAAAGAAATGAAGTCGTATAGTGATTTTTGGAGAAAATATAAATATGATTATTCAAAAATCAGAAAAGCTATTGAGGAATAATATTTTGTGACCTCATTGGTGTCTGATAAAGTCGGTTTAGTCGTAAAAAAAATAAGAGTTTGTATTTAATCATGTAATCACTTTTTGTATCATCAAAAGGGATTAGTGAATATATAGAGATAATTTCAAAATATATCATAGTTATGAATAGAGCATTTTTATCACATAGTTATGCACAAAAAGATTTTGTAAAGAAGGTTTATAAATTATTGGGAGCTTCTAGATGTGTTTTGGACGATTGCTGCTTTGATAATGGTAAAAAAATTATAGATGAAATCGTTAGAACATTACAGAAAACAGATTTATTTGTACTTTTTGTTTCTAATGAATCGTTAAATTCTGAATGGGTGCAACAAGAAATAGTTTTAGCTGATGATTTTAAGCAGAAGTATGGTTTAAAGCAAATATTGCCAATTTTGGTAGATTCCTCAATTAAGCCAAGTGAAGATTTAAGAATCCCATCATGGATGAAACAATATCTGATGAAACCTGTCAGAACTCCTGAATTAGCAAAGTTGTGTATTCATAATGCATTAAGGCATTTGGATATGGAAACTAATCATATATATAAAGCAAAAAGGAGTTTATTTGTAGGAAGATACAAAGAGAAGGAAGAACTTGAAAATATCCTTAATTGGTATGTAGAACCACATTATAAAACAATCTGTGTTTCTGGTTTAGAAGGAATTGGAAGAAGAACTTTTCTTAGAAAATTCTTTGAAGAAAAGCATATATTGAATGCTGCTAATGAGCCAATTCTTTTGAGTCTAAACAGTAGGAGTAGTATCGATAATTTGATTTTATCATTGTTAAAGTATCAGAAAGATGTTATTAGTAGTGTAGATTTAGAAGAACTGGATTCAAAAACTATTGTAGAGAAAACTGAATTTCTTCGAAATCAATTTGTGACTTTAGCTAATGAAAATGTATATATATTCATAATTGATGATGGATGTATAGTACGACCAACAATGGAAGTTAGTGATTGGTTTGTCAAAGCGGTTGATATTCCTGAAAAGCTTGATTGCTTTTACATTTCTGTTATATCAAGATTTAGACCATCTCATAAGTTTCTTTATAAACATGACGATTTCATTTCGATATCAATTGATGCTTTGTCAGTTCCAGAAGTTAAAAATCTATTTTTTGGATATGGTAAGGCTTTAGGGTTATCTTCTAGTCCTAAATTTCCTGAAATACTTAATGCGTTAAATGGTATACCTTCTCAAGTGTATTATGCTGTAGAATATATTCAAAGGTTTGGTATAGATTTAGCAATTCGTAATAAGGAATTGATACTTGATTATGGTGATAAGCCCGTAATGTCTATAATTTCTGATATAAAAGAACGAGGTGAGGAAAGTTTTAGTCTTCTTGTTTTACTGAGTAAATTGCAAACGACAAGCTATGATATGATATATAGTCTTGTAGGAGATACTGAATTTGTTAATAGCGAATTAGAGTTTTTCTATGTAGGTGGTGTCTTTTCTTTATTTGGTGAAAACAAAGAGTATATTGAGGTTCATTATTCTATAGCTGATTATATTAGAAGATCTAGAGTGGAAATTAAAAATGAGTATAAACAAAAGCTAGAAGCGTCTGTCGAGGAGTTTGTAGATAGACAATCAAGTAATGTTTTATTTACAGATTTGTCTAAAATGTTTCATGACATACGAGGAGCAATAATGGCTGGTAAGGAAATTTCTTCTAAATATTATTTGCCTTCGTTTACTTTGAATGCTATAGCTGAGTTATATAATAACTCTCAATATTCTTCAGTTGTTAATTTGGTGGATAAAATATTATTAAAGTCTAACCAATATGATGAGAATACCATTCGTGAATATAAATATTGGCTCTGTATGTCATTGGCAAGAACGAAAGATAGACGCTTTGAGCGAGAAGTTGATTTCTTTTATGAAGGTGCTGATTATTATTTTCTTAAAGGATTTTATTGGCGATTAAAAAAAGATCTTAGAAGAGCAGAACAATATTTGGATAATGCATTGGAATTAAATCCGAATCATCAGAGAACAAAACGAGAAATAGTTAATGTATACATTATGAATGAAAACTATCAAGAAGGATTAGCTTTGGCTAAAGAGAACTTTATGCGTAAAAAGACAAATCCATTTCATATACAAGCTTATTTTATCTGTTTGTTGCATAATAATGAACAAAACATAGAAAGTGTCCAAGGTGAACTTTCAATGCTTTTAGAATTAATACAAAAATCTTTAGATAAGAAAGCAAAAAGTATGTATACTACAATGCAGGGTGAATATATTTATTATGTTCAGCATAACCCGCAGAAGGCAATTGATGTTCTAGAAAATAGTGTAAATAAGTATGGTAATGTTTTTGCTTTTAAAGCATTAGGTGAAATTTATAAAAAAGAGGGCCTTAGAGAAAAAATGAGAAGTTTAAGGGCTGATATGGAAAGAAGGGATTTAGAACAGTTTTAGACCATATAGATTTCAAAAAATATGCAGTTCTGTGAAATCTATGGGATTCTCCTAGCCGAAGTGTACATTTAGAAGTGTATGTTTTTCTGTTGAATCTTCTCGCTTCTGCAAAAGAGAATTTTAAACAGAATTGCAAGTTGTGGACTGATAGAAGAGACAGGCGGTCCCATCCCGCACAATATGGCGAGACCTTTGATTGGTCCGCCAACCTTATAGCGTAGCGGTTCCGAGCACCGGAGGGCGGTTACATCCTCTCGTCCCTGAGGGAAGAGAGGCTTGGTGAGAAAGGTGGAGCTCCCTTTAGCCAAAGGGAGACGGAGGGATTCGAAAAGATGACTTCTTTAACGGTAAGGAAGGACGGGTACGTTTTCGAACAATAATATGATAACGGCAGATATACGACAAAGGTTCCCTGAGCCTTACGCCAGTATGTATTGCCAGCAGTTTGATAATTTCAAAAACGTTGCAGATTTCTTTGAATTTGCAGCAAAATTAATGAGGCAATGAAACGAAATCATAAGCAGTGGGCGGAGATGGTTTTGCTGGGCATTAAACAACGACTCCATGAATGTGGAAAAATAGAATAAACTTTATACTCTTCTTCCTGAGTTCTTGAGAAGATGATGATCAATAAAAATGAAATTAAATTTTAGTCAAGTTATGGTATAACCTCCACTGGCATTAGCTGGTGGAGGGCTAAGTCTCATATACGGATAGGTAATATGAGGTGATACCGAATAATAACCATAAATTTATGTGTGGAATAGTAGGATATATAGGACAAAACGAAGCATATCCAATCCTGATAGCAGGACTGAAGAAACTCGAATATAGAGGCTATGATAGTGCCGGAGTAGCACTCGTCAATGGAGAGGACAAACTCAATGTCTATAAGACAAAGGGCAAGGTAGCAAACTTGGAAGAACTCGCAGCAGACAAAGACTGCGGAGGCCATATCGGTATAGCCCACACCCGATGGGCAACACATGGCGAACCATCAGCCGAAAATGCACATCCCCATGTCAGCATGAGTGGTGACCTGGCTTTGGTACATAATGGCATCATCGAGAACTACCAGGTGCTGAAAGAACAACTCATAGCACGCGGTTATCAGTTCAAGAGCACAACAGATACCGAGGTGCTGGTACAGTTGATAGACTCATACTATCAACAGAATGGCAAAGATTTGGTGTCAGCCGTTTGCCAGTCTCTGAATGATGTTGTGGGCGCCTATGCCATAGCAGTCATCGAATGCAAGAACCCCACTCACATTGTGGCAGCCCGCCAGTCAAGTCCATTGGTGGTAGGCGTAGGAGCCGACAAGCAAGACTTCTATATCGCCAGTGATGCCACTCCTATTGTAGAATATACCGACCAGGTAGTCTATCTCGAAGACGGTCAGATAGCAGAAATCAGAATCGGCAAGGATATAGAGATGATCAATCTCAACCATAAGTTATGTGATTATGCCATCAAGACCGTAGACCTCGACATCTCTAAACTCAGTAAGGGAGGCTTTGAGCATTTCATGCTGAAGGAGATATTCGACCAGCCGCAATGTCTGAAGGATTGTATGAGTGGTCGCCTGTTTGCGGATAAGGACAATCCATCCAACAACCACATCGTGTTGTCAGCCCTTACAGAATATAAAGAGCGTTTGATGGCAGCAAAGCATATCATCATCGTGGCATGCGGAACCAGTTGGCATGCAGCCCTCATCGGCAAGCAGCTCATAGAGAAGATGTGTCGCAAGCGAGTAGAAGTAGAATATGCCAGCGAGTTCCGTTATGGCGAACCCGTCATCGAATCCGATGATGTAGTGATAGCCATAAGCCAAAGTGGCGAGACTGCCGATACCTTGGCAGCCATTCAACTTGCCAAGCAGCATGGAGCATTGATCTTCGGCATCGTCAATGGCGTAGGCTCATCCATCGCCCGAGAGACAGATACCGGCATCTACATTCATGTAGGACCCGAGATAGGAGTAGCGAGTACCAAGGCCTTCACAGGTCAGGTAACAGTGCTCACCCTCTTTGCCTTGGCGTTAGGTCATGAGCTTGGCACCCTTTCCGAAAAAGACTATGTAGCGACCATCGCCGAGTTGGCAGAGATACCCGGCAAGATGGAGAAAGTGTTGGAGCAGACGCCATCGATCTCCCGACTGGCTAAAGTATTCACCTATGCACATAATTTCATCTATCTCGGTCGAGGATTCAACTATCCCGTAGCATTAGAGGGAGCCTTGAAGCTAAAGGAAATCAGCTATATCCATGCCGAAGGTTATCCTGCAGCCGAGATGAAGCATGGTCCGATAGCATTGGTAGATACTGATATGCCGATAGTATTCCTTGCCACACATCACCAGTTGTATGAGAAGATTATCAGCAATATGCAGGAAGTAAAATCCCGCAACGGACGCATCCTGGCTATTGTTACCGAAGGCGACAAACAAGTCAAGGCGATAGCCGATTCTGTGATAGAAGTACCGCAGACCCTCAATGCATTGGTACCTCTTCTCAGCGTCGTTCCCCTGCAGATACTTGCCTATTATGTAGCTGTTGATAAGGGGCTGGATGTAGATATGCCAAGGAATCTGGCAAAGAGTGTAACGGTAGAATAAAAGAGCAGAAAATATAATAAATGTAGGCAATTATGAAGTCATTAAATAATTTAAAAACAATTCGTGATCAAATTGTTGCCCAAGAGGAAGCCTTTTATTATTTCATCAAATCCTTTATCTTAGATAACGAAAGTTGGGAAGTATTAAACATTTTGGCATCTAAAGAAAAGGTTTATGTCTTGAGTGGTATTATTCGAGATTTTTTAACAGGTGATTTTGCAGGTGCAAGAGATTTCGATTGTGTTTTGGTTGATGGAAATATTAAAAATATTGAAGTTATTAAATTCCTAAAAAAGACAGAACATCGAGTTAATAGTTTTGGTGGCATTAAAATTAAACATCACCAAGAAATTATAGATATTTGGAGATTAGCTGATACTTGGGGAATAAAAAAGCAAAAATTAGCCAACTCTCCATTATCTCTTCTTGATACGGTTTTTTTTAACTTTTCTGCAATAGTATATGATTTTAATAACAGAAAGTTTATTTTTGATGATCGTTTTTGTCTTTTTTTAAAGACGAAGACCATGGATGTTGTTTACACGGAGAATCCTAATATACCATTATGCTTAGTTAATATACTTTACTATCATCTAAAATATGGTTATCATGTTTCTATGGGGTTAGCAAGGTGGATTCAACAAAATTATTCGAAAGAATTAAAATTTGAAAAAGTGCAAAAAAAGCATTTTGGACAAATACTATATGGAGATGATTATATAGAAGATTTTTTTCATCAAATTTTAAATAAAGTGAAAATGTATAAAATTGATTGGGATAAATACCTCTGTAATGAACGTTACCGTTCTAAGTCAGAGTTTAAGAATCATTTGAATGCTGCAAATGATGAGGAAAAAAGAAACGATTTTGAAAGTGACTTTGGAAGAGTTGCCTTTAGTTCAGCACTTCGATGTATGCATGATAAGGCACAGGTTATGCCTTTGACTACAGGTGATAGCGTGCATACCCGCTTGACTCATTCTATTGAAGTTATGAGTATAGCATATTCCTTAGGAATAAATCTGTGCAGGGACAAGGATTTCATAGAGGTTTATGGGGAAAAACAGGCTATGGAATATGAAAGGATTATACCCATGATTCTTAAAACTGCAGCTTTTGTTCATGATATAGGAAATCCTCCTTTTGGTCATTTTGGTGAAACTATAATTCAAAATTATTTTAAGGAATACCTTAAAAAGCGTATAGTAACAGATCAGCAGGCTTTGGATTTTACTTGTTTTGACGGAAATGCAGAAGGATTTCGTATTTTAACCAGATTACAATATATAGGTGATTTGTCTGGTCTTAATTTAACATATGCTACTTTAGCTGCATATAGTAAATATCCAAATGATTGCGAAATTGATAAAAAATATATAGGAACAAAAAAGCATGGTGTCTTTACTTCTGAATCAGATATTTTGAAAAATATGATAGTAAAGTGTAATATGCTTAATAGTGATAATAAAGTAAAGCGACATCCTTTAAGTTTTCTAGTAGAGGCGGCAGATTCTATTTCTTATAATATTATGGATATAGAGGATGGTCTAACAATGGGGTGGTATTCTTTTTCTTATATTATTAAGTATCTTGATAAATACTTGCAAGAGAAGACATCCAATCAGGATTACTCTATTCTTGCAGAATTAGGTATTGATTTCAAACAAAAAATGATTGACGAGGATGATGAGAAACGGTGTATGTGTGATTTTCGCGTTGCGATTATTAGATATTTAGTAAATTTAGCAATCCGTAATTTTAAAAATAATTTAGAGGGAATCGATAAAGGCACTTACACAAAAGAATTGATAGAAGATAATGATTTAATATCTAAGGCTTTACAAGATTTTGCGGCAAATAATATTTATCCTCAGAGAGAAATAGAACAAATAGAATTAACAGGAAATTCAGTTATTAGAGGATTGTTAGATATATTGTTGGATTGTGCTTTTAATCAAGACAAAAAGTTTAGAAATCATCTTAAAAGCGTAATATCAAATACATTCTTAAAGGTGGCACAAAGAGAGGAAAATTCTGATGTTAAGCCTATTGATTACAAATACTTTTCTAAAGAAGACATAAATTCTTTTGATATAGAAAAACTTAGTCCGTATTCAAAATTGCGTACTATTGTAGATTTGATCTCTGGAATGACTGATAGATATGCAATAAGTATGTATCAGAGATTAAGTGGTCAACGCTTGTAAATATTAAAGGAAAGTATTTTTTTATGGAAGCTAAACGATATTATTCATTAGATGCATTGAAATTCTCATGTGCTATCTGTATTGTTTTTATTCATTTTGAGATTCTATATACTGAATATATAAACTTTATTTTAAGATGTGCAGTGCCATGTTTTGCAATGTGTTCTGGCTTCTTTTTCTATAAAGAGAATAATCGATATAAAACTTTGCAAATCATAAAAAAAATAGCAGGTATTTATGTTTTTGCCACTTTTGTTTATGCTTTATGGCAATATATACAATGGCGAACTTTGTCCCCCTTTGTGAATAGGTCTTCTATAATAAATTTCATAGTGTGGGGGAATAATCCATTTGCTATGCATTTGTGGTATTTGCACTGTTATATATATGCTCTTTTGATAATATTAATATTAGAAAAATGTAACCGATTTAAACAAGTAATATATTGGATGCCATTACTATTGCTTCCAAACTTTTTGCTTGGATCTTATAGCATTTGTTTTGAACCAACGAAATGGCAAGATTGTATATATTCGCGAAATGCATACTTCCTAATACTACCCTATTTCTCAATAGGTTATATATTACGTAATACTCTAATAAAATATAAATATAAGGTTAAGAAAAATGGTTTAATATGTATAGCTTTAATCTTGTCAATAGTTTCATATTTAGACATAACTTTTGCCTGCAATGGTATCATCAATGATTTACCTATAACGAGTGCATTGCTGTCTGTTGTATTATTTGTTATGTTTCTTCTAATGAAAATGAAGCAAAATACACTCTCAGCTTTAGGCAGTAAGTATAGTTTAAATCTTTATATATATCATCCTTTATTAGGAGGGATATTATCCTTTATATTGCTTCGTTTAGGAGTTCCTGGGGGGCATTTGGATTACCATATGTATGGCAGTTAATATTGCCTTTAGGGGTTTGTTTGTTGACAATATCTATTTTAATGCTATTTACTACAATAAAAGTAAAATTATATAATGGCAGAATCAAGAACAGCTAAAAGTTTAAAAAATGCGCAGGTGTCATTTTTCTATTATGTAGTATTTATGATACTTGGCTTCTGGTCAAGAAAGGTTTTTTTCGATTATTTAGGTTCTGAAGTTGTTGGATTAGAGACTACGGCAGGAAATCTGCTTGGTTTTTTAAATCTAGCAGAGTTAGGAATAGGAATGTCGGTAACTTATTTCCTTTATAAACCTTTGTTTGCAAAGGAATATGAGGAAATCAATAAAATTGTAGCATTACAAGGGTGGATATATCGTAGAGTAGCATATCTGGTTATTTCAGGGGCCATAATATTAATGTGTTTTTTCCCTTTGATATTTAAGGGAATGACGCTTCCTTTATGGTATGCTTATGCAATATTTGGAGTTTTCCTTTTCAATTCATTGCTTGGCTATTTTATTAATTATCGACAAATAGTTTTAAATACGGATCAGAAAGGTTATAAAGTTACTCGTGTTACAACAGGAATGAATGTAGCATTGAAGATTATTCAAATTCTAATGTTGCCTTTAGTTCCAAATCCATTTTTATTTTATGTTGGTACAAGTTTATTCTCGACGATATTTACTTGCTGGTGGTTAAATCATACTATTTCAAAAGAATATCCATGGTTGAAAACTAAAGGATACGATGGAAGTAAATTGTATAAAAGTTATCCAGATATTATAAAAAAAACAAAACAACTGTTTATACACAAGATAACAACAGTGCTTCTTTTTCAAGGTACTCCTTTCATTATGTATGCTTTTTCAACTCTTTCTGTTGTTGCTTATTATGCAAATTACCTTTTGTTAGTAGGAAAACTCAAGGATGTTCTCAATATGGTTTATAGTAGTATGCAAGCTGCTGTTGGAAGTTTGATAGCAGAAGGTGATCATGAAAAAATCATACGCCGTTTTTGGGAATTGTACGATTCTCGCTTTTGTATAGCATCTATAGCCCTTGTCTGTGTGTATTTTCTATCACATCCGTTTATTGCATTATGGTTAGGAGAGAAATATGTATTAGGGCAATTTATTCTTATTTTACTGATAATTGATCAAAGTATCTATATAACAAGATTGACAGTAGATCATTATATAAATGGATATGGTATATTTAAGGATGTTTGGGCTCCTATGGCAGAAGGCGCTATAAATATTTCGGCTGCATTAGGGTTTGGTTATCTCATCGGTTATGAAGGAGTTATATTGGGTAGTATTTTGTCGCAAGTTATTATTATTTGTATATGGAAGCCTATTCTTTTGTTTAGGGATGGCCTCAAGTTGCCAGTTTGGAATTATTTCCAGCGTGTTGTCATTAGATATATTGTGATTGTTGCCGACATTATTGCATTATCTTTTCTTTTTGATTGGATATTACCTCACAGATATTCTTCCTATCTTTCGTTTGCCTGTTATTCTTTTATTGCTTTTATAATAATTACTATAGTTATATTTGGAGAATTTTTAATTTTCTCACAAGGTACCAGAGATTTCTTTTCTAGAATTTCTGGAATTATTCACCATAAATTTAAATAGTATAGTATGAATCCATTAATATCTGTTATAATTCCTGTATTTAATGTAGTGAGGTTCTGTCCAAAATGTATTCATAGTATTCTTTCACAAACATTTCAAGATTTTGAGTTACTTCTAATTGATGATGGGAGTACTGATGGATCTGAAAAACTTTGTGATAGTTTGGCGAGTGAAAATGAAAGAATACAGGTCTTTCATATTAAGAATTCTGGACCATCTAATGCTCGAAATGTCGGCTTGAAACATGCTAAAGGTAAATATATCTATTGCATGGATAGTGATGATTATTTGGAAAAAGATGCTTTTGCCAAAGTTGTGGAAGAAATGGAGAAAGGTTATGATATGGTTTCTTTTAATTTCATCAGAGAAGATGAAGAAGGAAATATTTTGAGACATTCTTCATTCAAAAAGCAAAAAATGATCTTTTCAAATAGAGAAGAACTGCTTCAATTCCTGTGTCGTTCATTTCTATGTTATGAAGTAGGGTGGGAAGGATGGAATCGTTTTTATAGGAAAGACATTATTAACAAATTTCATATTCGATATTGTATGGATAGCAGGATTGGAGAGGACATGGCATTTTGTTTGTGCTATATGTTACATATTTCTTCATATCAAGTTTTACCTGATGAATATTATCATTATATCAAACGAGAGGGAACATTATTGAGCAAATCTAAGGAAACAAATAATTTTCCTGTCTTTGAAAAGATGGCATTTTGGGTGTTGGAGCATATAAATCAATATTGTGATAAAGATTTTTTTAAATGTTATCCGACGATATTGATGTCGTTTCTTGCGATGGAATTAAGTCGTTTACATGGATTAGGCATAATTGAATGTGAAGGCGGCAAATTGGCTTATCAATCTTTGTCCAAGAAAACACTGAACATGCTGCGAAGATTTGTAAAAGAAACTGCAGGAAAGAGTCTCTTAGGCTTGGGACTTTTTTTGAAATATAGATATGATGCAATGATGTGCATAAATAATGGTTCAAATATTCATTGTATATTGGCAAAAGCGCAATATAACCTTTATTATAAGATGCGTGCTTTGTATCATCGTATAAGATAAACCTGTTGGCGGAATTAAAAAACCGCCTGAAAATTAGTATATTTTTATGGAGAAAAAAGTTGTGCATCTCGTTGATTTTTAGTAACTTTGTAGTGTCCAATTATAAAGTTATATATTTCACGCTATGCACAACTTGTATGCAAATTTCGTAAAAATTCTTGAGATATGCAAGGATTTCTCCAAAAATTTAGTTAATGAGCTAGGAAATATTCCTCGCCCAGGAGTCGTACCACGTTTTTCAGACCTCGAAGTTGTTGCTTTGAGCTTGACAGCCGAGCATCTTAGCATCGACAGTGAAAACAACTTGTTCGATAGGCTGAAGGAGTATAAGGCAGATATGCCAAATCTGATTTCTCGACGCCAGTTCAATGACAGGCGAAAGTTCACTGCGGAACTATGTGAGAAGATTCGTAAGCGCATAGCGTCAAAGATGGATGGTGCAGAAGAATATTTCTGCATAGATTCCAAACCAATAGAGGTGTGTCGCTTGTCCAGAGGCTTGCG
>CDZB01010573.1_pt1 | contig 19564 bp, 19 predicted proteins | sample 554961 | NCBI WGS metagenome assembly CDZB01 (sample SAMEA3182106, study PRJEB8094) | gut metagenome | biome: human; feature: gut; material: Stool; isolation source: human stools | place: Canada | collected 2013-02-26
CTACCTTATACGCCGCAGTGTGCATCCTCGCGGAGCGTTTTTTACTTTACAGGAAAGAAATTTCCTGTAAAGCAAAAAAGAATCCGGCATGCCGGACTCTTTCGCACAATATGCTTCCTTTGAAGAATACTGTCTATTCTGCTTTTAGTTCAGCGCACTCTTTATCTGCTCTACCGCATCGCCTACAGTAACAATTTTCTCTGCTTCTTCATTTGGAATCTCAATATCAAATTCTTCCTCCAGACCCATGATAATCTGGAAAACATCCAATGAATCTGCGCCAAGGTCATCTACAAAAGTAGTTTCCATACTAATCTCTTCTTCGTCCACATTCAGGACTTCTGCAATAATTTTTTTCAGTTTTTCAAATTCCATAATCTTTTCCTTTCTATTCTTCTGTTTCAGAAATTACTATATTTTTTTTGATTTTATTATTGATATCCTGTTCTTTAAATGTAACACACTGAATGATGGAATTCTTTACTTCCTTCGCCTTGGAGCTTCCATGTGTTTTAACCACCAGTCCATTCAGTCCAAGCAATGGTGCCCCGCCATACTGGGATGCATCAAAAGATTTTAATGTCTTCTTCAGTGCCGGCAATGCCAATGCTGCACCAATCTTACTCTTTAGGCTGCTGAGCATTCCCTGCTTTACTACACCAATCAGCGTACTGGAAAGCCCTTCATAAAGTTTAAGGATTACATTTCCTACAAACGCTTCACAGACAATGACATCTGCTCCGCCATGTGGTATCTCTCTTGCTTCAATACTTCCCACAAAATTGATATCCTTGCATTCTTTTAATAAAGGATATGTTTCCTTTACCAGTGCATTTCCTTTTTCTTCTTCTGCTCCGATATTTACGATTGCAACTCTCGGGTTCTTGATTCCCACAACATTTTCCATATAAATGGAACCCATCCTGGCAAACTGTACCAGATGTGAAGAACGGGCATCTACATTTGCTCCACAATCAATGAGCAGGGATACTCCTGTCTCGGTCGGAATCAGCGGTGCCAAAGGCGGACGCTCGATACCACGGATTCTTCCTACAATCACCTGTCCACCAACTAATACGGCTCCGGAACTTCCTGCCGATACAAATGCATCTGCTTCCTTCTGTTTTACCATATTCATTCCCACAACAATTGATGAATCCTTTTTCTTACGAATTGCATTTACCGGATGTTCCGCAGTCTCAATTACTTCTGTTGCATTCTTAATTTCAATCTGGTCTTTCTCATAGGTATACTTTTTCAATTCTTCAGCAATAACCTCCTGCTGTCCAACCAGTACAACCTGTATATCTCTGCGTGTATTTACTGCCTCGATGGCACCTTTTACAATTTCGCCCGGCGCGTTGTCGCCTCCCATTGCATCAACTGCCACTCTAATGACTTCCTGCATATACATTCCTCCTGTAAATCTGCCATCACATTAAGCCTATATTGAAATATACTATAACTTTCCATAGAAATCAACAGAAAACTAATTGAAATATTCCCGGTTCCGTTCCTCTTCTTTGGCAATGTCCTCCTCTGACATATAACGCAGGAAAATCTTCTCCATAATTCCATTCTGAATTGCAATAAATGCCGCCGGTGCAAAAATTAATAAAAATGGAATCAGATATACTAAAAATGCAATTACCAGCAAAATCACCAGCATAAGAATGGTCTTTGGCAGATGTGCAAATGACATCAGTGCCGCATTCTTTACAATTGCTTTATTGGTATTTTCAAAACGGGCAATGTTCGGATATACATATAACCAGATTGCAATCTCAAATACCAGCATAACAACAAAAATCACAAAAGCCTTGCCCCACGCTGCTCCGGCTTTCATAAACTGGAACATGATAAACCAGTCTGCTCCCATAACAAGACCAATCAGTAAGAAAATCAGCCAGATTACAGTTGCCTGTTTGAAATTAGAACGGAAGGATGACCAGAACTCTTTCCAGATATATCCTCTGCCATGGCGGATTACTTTATTCACTGCATAATAAAGTGCAGTACAGGATGCTCCAATGGTAAAAACCGGAATACATGCCATGAACCAGATTAAACTCAGGCAGAATATGTTAATCACTTTATCAAATGCACTAAAGAGCTTATTATTATAATTAAAAATATTGCTCATACCTTCTCCTTTTCTATGAATAGGCATTCGCAAAACCTGAATTGTTCTGCAAATGCCTATCTTTTTCATAAAGTAAAAAGGGAGTGTTTTTGCAAACACTCCCGGTCACTTCTTAATTAGTCCTGAGGAATAATTTCTTTCTTGTTGTATGAACCGCAGTTCTTACATACTCTGTGAGGCATCATCAAAGCGCCGCACTTACTGCATTTTACTAAACTTGGAGCAGTCATTTTCCAGTTTGCTCTTCTTTTATCTCTTCTTCCTTTGGAAGATTTGTTCTTTGGACAAATTGACATCTGGTTACACCTCCTTAAATTTATTGAAAATATCTTGAATTGCTGCCATTCTCGGGTCCAGCTCAGATTTCTCGCAGTCACAAGTCTTGACATTCAGATTCGTACCGCATTTCTTACAAATCCCCTTGCAATCCTCTCTGCACAGAACCTTCATTGGCCAGTTCACCAAGATTTCATCATAGACCATTTTATCAATATCAAGCTGAAATCCTTTCATGTAGTCTGCCTCATCCATCTCTTCTTCCGAAGCATCCGCATCTTCCAATGGGAACTTCTTATCGAATACAAGGTGGAAATCTGTTGGAACTTCTTCCAAGCAGCGGTCACATGGTATTGCTATCCTTACGTCCGTTTCTCCGTGAATCAGTAAATCCTTATTCTCTTCGTTAACGATACGCAGCTCGAATGGCTTTTTCTCTATGAACGGAAACACACCTAACTTTGAATCAAAGGATGTCAATTCAATTTCAGCCTCTTTCGTAAGCTCTTTATTTTCACATGAACATACATCGGTTAAATCTAATATCACGTTTGTCTCCTTTTCACACCTAAACAATTATACATAGCACTATAGCTTTTGTCAACAATATTTTTCCTTTTTAGCCTACCAAAGCTACGGTTTCTCTTGCAATTGCAAGTTCCTCGTTGGTCGGGATAATACATACGGTTACTTTGGAATCCGGAGTAGAAATAATCTTATCCTCTCCACGAACCATATTTGCTTCCTTATCCATGGTAATTCCAAGATATCCGAAGTATGCAAGAATCTTCTCACGGATGAAGGATGTATTCTCACCAATTCCTGCAGTAAATGCAATGGCATCTACTCCGTTCATTGCAGCCACATAAGCACCGATATATTTTGCTACACGGTAAGCAAATACTTCACATGCTGCAATTGCTCTTGGATTTCCTTCATGATAAGCAGCCTCGAGGTCTCGGAAATCACTGGATACACCGGAAAGTCCCTCTACACCGGATTTCTTATTTAATACATCCATAATTCCGTCGATGTCAAGGTTTTCTTTCTTTGCAATGAATTCCATGATTGCCGGGTCAATGTCACCGGAACGTGTTCCCATTACAAGTCCCTCTAATGGAGTAAGTCCCATAGAGGTATCTACACATTTACCATCTAATACAGCACTGATGGATGCTCCGTTTCCAAGGTGGGCAACAATCAGTCTGGAATTGTTATAATCAAGATTTAAGAACTCAGCCAGACGTTTGGATACGAAGCTGTGGCTTGTTCCGTGGAAACCGTAACGTCTTACCTTGTATTTCTCATAATATTCATATGGCAGACCATAAAGATAAGCCTTCTGCGGCATGGTCTGATGGAAAGCGGTATCAAACACACCTACCATTGGTACACCAGGCATAAGTTCCTGACATACACGAATACCAATTAAGTTTGCAGGGTTATGAAGTGGTGCAAGCTCATTACACTCTTCCACTTTTGCTAATACTTCTTCATTTAATACAACAGACTGGGCAAATTTCTCACCACCATGTACGACACGATGTCCTACTGCATCAATTTCAGAAAGACTCTTTACCGCACCTGTCTTTGGGTTTACCAGCGCATCCAGTACCATCTGGATACCTTCTTTATGGGTCGGCATTGGTGCTTCTGTTATCTCTTTATCATGGCCAGCAAGCTGGTATACTAATCTTCCATCAATTCCGATTCTTTCACAAAGTCCTTTAGCCAGTACAGCTTCTGTATCTGAATTAATAAGCTGATACTTCAAAGAAGAACTTCCACAGTTAATAACTAATACGTTCATCTGTTTTCTCCTCACTGCTATTTTTTTACGGTTCATTGTTACAAATCCGCATATGTATGTTTAGTATACGCCTATTTTAAATGGTGTTCAAGTACAGTGTCTGAAAAAATGCAAAGAAAAATATTTTTTCGGAATTCTTCTTATGAATACTTTCCATAAGTAATTTGCCAAAAATATGGGAATAATGCTATGATAGAACTATATTATTTGTAACTTTGGAGGACTTATGCGCATCATAGGAATCATTGCAGAATACAATCCGTTTCATAACGGTCATGCTTACCAGATAGAAAAAATCCGTTCCCTGACCCAGGCTGACTTCGTTATCGCAGCCATGAGTGGAAATTTCGTCCAGCGGGGAGAACCGGCTCTTATTGACAAATATACACGAACAGAAATGGCTTTAAGCTGCGGTGCTGACCTGGTAATTGAGCTGCCAGCCCTCTGGGCAACTGCTTCTGCCGAACTTTTTGCTTCTGCAGGTGTTGCACTCATGCGTAAATGTGGCTGCGTAGACACCCTCTGCTTTGGTGCAGAAACAGACAATCTTTCTTTATTAAAAGAAGTTGCTTCCCTGCTCGTATCCGAACCAGAGGACTACAAAGAAGTTCTCTCTTCCTGTCTCAAAAAAGGAATGTCCTATCCTGCCGCAAGAAGTCAGGCAGTATGCAGCTATTTAAAAGAAGCCAACCAGCAAATCCCGGCCGATGAACTTGCCTGCCTTTTAAATGAGCCAAATAATATTCTTGCTATTGAATATTTAAAAGCGATTCAGGCTCAGAATGCCGCCATCACCCCTTATCTGATTCAGCGGACCGGAGACGGCTATCACGAAGCGGCACTTAACAGCAGTCTTTCCTCTGCCACTGCCATAAGAAAAGAACTTCTTTCAAACGGCTGGAATGACATCACTACATTAAATCCATATCTGCCGGAAGCTGCTTATTCTATTTTTAAAGAATATCTTAATCTTTATCCGCCGGTTTCTGTCAATGATTTTTCTGCTCCGCTCTCTTACCTTCTGTTACAGCAGAGTGAAGCACAACTGGCTTTCTGTGGTGATTCCAATGAAGCAATTGCCCACCGGATAAAAAATTTGCAAAAACAGTTTCATTCCTTTGAGCAGTTCTGCCAGTTACTGAAAACAAAGGATATGACTTATACCAGAATCAGCCGGATTTTCACTCACCTTCTGCTTCAGATTACATCTGAAGATTATCGTTTGGGAAAATCCTTAGATTACATTCCTTATCTTCGTATCTTAGGATTCCGCAAAGACGCCTCCCGGCTCCTCACGATTTTAAGCAATTATGCGGATGTTCCAATGATTTCTAAGAGTGCCAACGCAGCCTCTATGCTATCTTCTGATGCTGCACGCCTTTTTGATCTGGATGTCTTTGCCGGAGAATTATATGAAAACATCCTGTCCGGAAAAACCGGGCAGGATGCCAGAAGCGAGTTTGTACGCAATATTGTAAGGGTGTGAATTTGCCGTGCCGTCTGATTCCACCATTTGGTTGGTGGAAAAATCAAAAGAGCGGTTGATAAAAAGATTTTGCCATCAAAAAGAGGTGTCTGGTTCCTGACACAAAATTCCGCAGTTACTAAGCAGTTTGTTTTCTTTTTGAGATTAAAACAGTCTTTCCAATGTTTGACAAGATGTCTGTACGGTTCGCCGAAGTACGGATGCATAATAAAGGCTGTTAGGGGCACTTGGAATTTCGTCTGGCAACAGGCAACGCTGGCACAGGGATGTGCCAGCGAGGCGCATTTGAACATGGATGTGAATTTGCACCGGTTGCCAGACAAACCAAAATTTTAAATTGAAATTCCTAGTGCCCCTTGCAGGCTTTATAGAGCATCCGTACCCGACGGACAGTGCAGACATCCAGTCAAAGCAACGGAAAGACTGCTTACATTCAAGAAAAACAAACTGCTAAGAACTGCTGAAATTTTATATCAAAGGAATCCAGCACCTCTTTTGACAGCAAAATCTTATCTTTCAAATCCTATCTGATTTTCCAGTTCTTAGTGGTGGAACAGACGGATTCCGGTAAAGCTCATCACCATACCATATTTGTTACAGGTTTCGATTACATGGTCATCACGGATAGATCCGCCCGGCTGTGCTACATACTGCACGCCACTTCTGTGGGCGCGCTCGATGTTATCTCCAAATGGGAAGAACGCATCAGAGCCAAGAGATACTCCGGTATTCTTATCTAACCACGCACGTTTTTCTTCTGCCGTAAATACAGCAGGTCTGGTCTTAAATATCTTCTCCCATTCGCCATCTGCAAGTACGTCCATATAATCCTCGCCAATGTAAAGGTCGATTGCATTATCACGGTCAGCTCTGCGGATTTTATCTAAAAATGGCAGATTCAGTACCTGTGGAGACTGGCGTAACCACCAGTTATCTGCTTTGGAGCCTGCTAATCTGGTACAGTGGATACGGGACTGCTGTCCGGCACCAATACCGATTGCCTGTCCGTCTTTTACATAACATACGGAGTTAGACTGTGTATATTTTAAAGTAATCATGGAAATTGCCAGATCTCTCTTTGCTGATTCCGGCAGCTCTTTGTTTTCTGTTACAATATTGTCAAAGAAATGCTCGTCAATATTTAACTCATTTCTTCCCTGCTCAAAGGTAACGCCAAATACCTGTTTCCGCTCGATTGGGTCTGGAATATAGTCAGGATCAATTTCAATGACATTGTAATTGCCATTTTTCTTTGCTTTTAAAATTTCTAATGCGTCATCATCATAGCCCGGTGCAATAACTCCATCAGATACTTCTCTTTTAATTAAAAGTGCGGTTGCTTTATCACAGACATCAGAAAGAGAAATGAAATCTCCAAAAGAGGACATACGGTCAGCACCTCTTGCTCTTGCATACGCATTGGCAATTGGTGTAAATTCTACATCCATATCATCTACCCAGTAAATCTTACGCTCTACGTCAGAAAGTGGAAGCCCCACTGCTGCACCTGCCGGAGAAACATGTTTAAAAGAAGTGGCTGCCGGAAGCCCGGTTGCTTTCTTTAATTCTTTTACTAACTGCCAGCCATTGAATGCGTCTAAGAAGTTAATATAACCTGGTTTACCATTTAATACTTTGATTGGCAATTCGCCATTTTCCATGTAAATTCTGGATGGTTTCTGATTTGGGTTACAACCATATTTTAATTCTAATTCTTTCATTTTTATTTTCCTCTCTCGCACGAATCTTATTCACAAAATCCTATTTGTTCTTGTTTACAATGCGGCTTTCATATTTTCCGGTTTCAATATCAATATATCTTACAAATAAAGATACCTTATTGTCTGCATTCAGGTTATTCCATACCAGCTCGGTAAATGCATCAATGTCATCTCCGATATCAACCAGTACCGGTTCGCCCTCAAAGCTTGGTAATGGATTGCCATCATTCATATAAGTATGAATGAAATGTCCTTCCCCAGCTACCGGATTCTCATAAGCAAATGTATAACGGTTGCAGGCATCCGGATTACCATTGTTGCTCTTTAAAATAGACATTGCATAATTGTATTTTCCATCTTCCACATGCATGATTCCGGAAATACGCGGTGTATAGTTAGGTGCGTCCGGCTCAAATTCTCTAGTTCTTAATGCCTGTTCGAAGGTCTGCTGTTTATCCATCAGTTCATAAATGGTATCTGTCTGGTCTCCATTGGTTACAATGGTCTTATTGCCCAGTACACGAACCGGTGCATAAATAATAAGACTTGGGTCACTTAATTTTGCAGGGTCAAATGCCTGGGTACGGATTCCTTCTCCATCCTCAACAAATACACGGTTACGGCTGTTCTCGCTTCTTCCCATGATAAAATAAGCAGTTACCGCATACTTTCCATTCTTCGACTTTCCAATTACAATTCCTCTTCCCGGATAAGTAGTGCTTCCAAGTTCTTCTGCTAATGAAGTCATCTTCATTTTTGTTCCTCCTTCTTACGCTCCATGTAATTTTTAAAGTTGCTGCAGCTTTCCGTCAAAGTCTCTTTCTCTTTCGAATTTTTCCTGTGACTTTTCCTGTTTGCATGCATAAAAAATACCGACACGTATCCCGAGCTTAACTGCCCAGACGGTCGGCTTTCTCAGGTCATACTTCATGTGGTTATTCCCACGGTTCCGTCAGTCATATGACCTGAATTTAGTAAAACATATTCCAAAACACTTGTCAAGGAATTCTTCCTATAAGAACTCTCTCAGATGTTCTGCACGGTTCGCCCAGGTATCTTCCTTAAGTGCCCGTTCATAAGAATATTCTATGATTTCTTTCATTTTCTTCGGATGTCCCAGCATGGATAATACCTGTTCCGGCAATGCATCCAGATGCTCTAACTCATAAAATGCCAGATCTTTTCCATCGCAGAAACGCTCCTTTAAATAAATACTGCCATCTGTCAGGGATACTGCTTTATTTAACATGGCTGTAAAAATTCTGTCATGGGCTCCATCCTTAAACCACGGCATGGTATTCAATGCAATCTTGGTATTCCGGATGATTTTTACGCATTCGGCAGAATCAAGCTGTCTTCCGTTTAAAATAAGATTCTCCGGATGTTTTACCTTAAGATTCTCCCACCCTTTGCCAAAAACATGTACCCGTACTCCATTGTCTACCAATGTCCGCACCGTTTCTCCACGGAAATAAGTCCGGTTATACATATCCAAAAAAAGCATTCCTGCAAAGCATGCCATCAGCTCCCGCTCCGTTACTTCCGGAATCTCCCGACGGACAAAATGCTCCATGGCAGAATCTAACGGCTCTGACGGATGCAGGCGGAGATAATTTAATATCTCATGATAGAAATCAATATATTCCTTCGTCTGGCTGGTAAAATGCTCTTCAATTGCCGGAAGATGCACATAGTTTGCGATAAAACCCACTTCATATTCCCGGTTCTCATATGGAATAAAGTCTGTAGAAATACGTTCTTCCTTATCCATCAGAAAATTCCCTGCCAATGGTAAAAAATGACAAGGAATCCCTTTATAAAACCGTTTCATATAAGAAATATGCTGACGGTCGATGCAGAACACAGTCAGATTTGGAATAGTCTCATCAAGCTGCTTATGATAATACAACGGATGGTCCACAAGAATACAATAGACCGGAATATTTCTGCTGGCAAAGACAGACTGAGACTCTGTCTCCAACAGGAACTCCTCTCCGCTTAATCCGATAAAGTTAAAGGTAATGACTGCGGTCTCGCCACTTTTTAAAAAGCGGCTTAATCGTTTCGTGTCAGCATATTCTGCCTGAATGTCAAAGAAGAATATCTGATATCCCATCTTGCGAAATGACGCTGCCATCTCATGCGAAAAATAAGTTAATGTTTCTACGCCTCGTTCAAAAAACACAAGTTTACGGATATCACTCATTTTCTTTCTCCATTTCAAAAAAATCCTAGTTCTTAAAGCTGTGAATTGGTGCCGGAATTCTTCCCCCACGGTTGATAAATGCATCACAGGAATACTGGTTTACCGGCATAATCGGTGCATAGCCGAATAATCCACCAAATTCTACAGTATCGCCTACTCCCTTTCCGATTACCGGAATCAGACGGGCTGCTGTAGTCTTCTGGTTAATCATTCCAAGCGCCATTTCATCTGCGATAATACCGGAAATGGTAGTTGCCTTGGTATCACCCGGAATTGCAATCATATCGAGACCTACGGAACATACACAGGTCATTGCTTCTAATTTCTCCAGTGTAATGGCATTTGCCTGTACTGCATTAATCATTCCCTGGTCTTCGCTGACCGGAATAAATGCACCACTTAAACCACCAACATAAGAAGATGCCATTACGCCGCCCTTCTTAACCTGGTCATTTAAAAGAGCAAGGGCTGCTGTCGTTCCCGGTGCACCTGCATATTCAAGACCAATTTCACAAAGAATATCTGCTACACTGTCTCCGATTGCAGGAGTTGGTGCCAGAGATAAATCTACAATACCAAATGGAATATTTAAAATTCTCGACGCTTCCTGTGCTACAAGCTGACCTACACGGGTTACTTTAAATGCAGTCTTCTTGATGGTCTCACATAATACTTCAAAGTTCTCTCCACGGACTTTTTCCAGTGCAGTCTTTACAACACCCGGTCCGCTGACACCAACATTGATTACCGCATCTGCCTCTGTTACACCATGGAATGCGCCTGCCATAAACGGGTTGTCATCCGGTGCATTACAGAATACAACCAGTTTCATACAGTCTACAGAATCTCTGTCCTTAGACTGCTCTGCCACCTCTAAGAGAATCTCCCCCATTAATTTTACAGCATCCATGTTAATTCCGGTTTTTGTGGATGCAAGATTTACAGAACTGCAGACTCTTTCGGTACGGCAAAGTGCCATTGGAATAGAACGGATTAAAAGCTCATCTGCCTTTGTCATTCCCTTGGATACCAGTGCAGAATATCCACCAATCAGGTTTACTCCTACTGCTTTAGCTGCTGCATCCATAGTATCTGCGATGGTTGCAAAATCTTCCGGTGTCTTGCAGGCTGCCCCTCCAACCAGTGCAATTGGTGTAACGGAAATTCTTTTATTTACGATTGGGATTCCAAATTCCTGCTCAATCTGATTTCCTGCTGATACCAGATCCTTTGCCACTGTAGTAATTTTCTTATAAATGTTATCGTTTAACTTCTTTAAATCAGAATCAATACAATCCAAAAGACTGATTCCAATGGTAATGGTACGGACATCTAAGTTCTCATGCTCCACCATTTTATTGGTTTCGCTTACTTCCATTATATTAATCATTTTTTGTCTCCTATATTCTGCCTTTCTACGCAGCTCATTTCCTGTATTTTCATTGATACGCCTTAGTGACCTGCCAACAGCAGTTCCCTTTTATGTAAGTCGTATTAAATTCTGTGCATCATATCAAAGATTTCTTCTCTCTGACATTTGATGGTAACACCGATTTCCTCACCTAATTTTTCCAGTGCTGCAGAACACTCAGCAAATGGTGTTTTGGATGTATTTAAATCAACAATCATCATCATATTGAAGAATCCGTCAATGATAGTCTGTGAAATATCCAGTACATTGATATGCTGTTCTGATAAATAAGTACAAACTTTTGCGATAATTCCTACAGTATCTTTTCCTACTACAGTAATAATTGTCTTGCTCTGTGTCTTTTCCATTTTGTTCTCCTCTTATTTTTGCTTTCTTAATATTCTTAAATCCGGATAAGCTCAGACACTTCGTCCCGCTTTGCTACCTGGATTGGAAAATCATTTCCGTGGTACGGGTTCTCACCCTGTTCTACTTCCTGGCGCACTGTCTCATATGCCAGTTCTGCCAGATTATTTTCCTTGCTCAGATGCCCCAATACTACTTTTTTAAACTTATCATGCAGAAGCTGCCCTAAAAATTGTCCACTGCTCTCATTGGAAAGATGTCCTCTGTCCCCTAATATCCGCTGTTTCAGAGGATAAGGATAACTGCCCACCTGAAGCATACGCACATCATGATTTGCTTCTAACAATAATACATCTAAATCCTGCAGCTTGTCTATAAGATAATTGTCATATTTCCCCAAATCGGTAATGACCGCCATCTTTTTATCTGACTGTTTCATGATGTATGCCACCGGATTTGCGGCATCATGGGAAATGGATACCGGCTCCACCGTAATATCTCCAATCTGAAATTCCACTCCGGCTTCGATAGGATGAAACAATGTCTCATCTACTTTTCCCACACTGGAAATCCCTTTGACTGCCTCAATGGTCTCTGCCGTGGCATAGATTGGAATTCCATATTTTCTTGCTACCACGCCAAGACCGGAAATGTGATCTGAATGTTCGTGGGTCACAAGCAGTGCCTGCATTTCCGCGGTTTTCAAACCGATACTGTTTAATCCTGCTTCAATGCGCTTTCCACTGATTCCGGCATCAATCATCAGATGACTGCTTTCTGTTCCTGCGTAGATACAGTTTCCACTGCTTCCACTTGCAATACTGCATAATTCCATTTTCTTATGTCTCTTTCTATTTAGTAATTCTCTTTCCAGTACACTTCAATTTTATCGCCATCCTGCAATACCTGTGTATACTGGGCATCCATGCCATTAATTAAAGTTACAATTGCTCTTCCATGGGATGCTGACAAATCAAAATCAATATAATCAAAAATATCCACGAATACATATTCTTCTTTGCCACTTAAAGTAATTTCCTGATTGTTTGCAATAATATGTAATTCTTTGCTTTCCGGCTCTGTCGGTTTCTGCACCGGTGCATCGGCTGCTGCTTCTGCTGCAGAATCTGTATTCGTTTCAACTGCCGGCTCATGAACTTCAGCTGCACTGTCTGTGCTTTCTTCTGTTGAAGCTTCTTCTTCCGGTCCGGCATCAAATCTGTGGTCTGCCTGTCCATAGGAAATATGACGTTCACCGCTTTCATAGGCAGAAGCACTCCATTCGATTTCAAAGTTCTCATAGCAAAGGGAACCCATATCTGCCGGTTTTCCATTTAAGATAATTCCGGCTTCTTCATCAATCCGCACATCCATAAACTCTGCCAGCTGTCCAATGGTATAGAAGTTTCTGGTTTCGATTTCGTCCCCTTCCTGAATAACATAATTAGAAGATTCAAGGCTTCCATTGACCTGAACAAATTTCGGGCAGGTAATATTGATGCCATTGACCTGGAAGGTAATGGTGGAGGATGTATATTCATCTAACTGTTCAATCGTAGATACGGCTTCTTTTCCAATGGTAGAGGCTTCTATAGTAATCTCGGAATTCGGAACCAGTGGTGTATTGATGCTGACTACTCTTCCGTCCACTTTAACAATGGCAGATTCTCCCGGTTCTCCACGGACGATTCTCGGCTTGCCATTTACGGTAAACTCTACTGCCTTGCCCCGTCTTGGGAACAGCGCTTCATTCGGGAAGCCCGCCTGCAATGCAGCGTCCACAATAGTAAGATGGCTGTTGTCATAAAGCTTTAAGCGTTCTCCGTTAAACCGGACCATAATGAAATTATTCTTCTGGTCATAATAATTAAGACAGATTCCAATCGGCGTTACCAGTAATGGGTCTTTCTTAATCTCTTCCTGTGCAAAATGAACCTCTTTTAAAACTTCTTCTCCACGTAATGCCACACGTTCTCTTGGAATTTCAAGCTTGTCTGCAAGCATTTCCGTAAATCCGTGGATTTTGCCGCCGCCGCCAACTACGAAGGCTGCACTGACCGATTTATCACCATTTAACTCTTTGATTTTCTCTGCTACCTCAGTAGTAATCTTATCTACCGTATCATGGGTTAAATCCCAGATTTCTTCGGATGGAATCGTATGGGTAATGCTCATGATATCTGTAAATTCCACTTCATCAGCCATACCGGATGTCAGCTTCATATGTTCTGCCATATTAAAATCCACCAGATAATGCTGTACAATTAATTCGGTCAGCTCATCTCCGGCATAAGGAATCATGCCATATGCAATAATGCTTCCGTCCCTAGTGACACAGATGTCGGATGTTCCGGCTCCCACATCAACCAGTGCAATATTCAACATACGAAAGGCCTCCGGAATTGCTACGTTGATTGCAGCAATAGGCTCCAAGGTCAGATTGGCAACATTTAATCCAGCCTGCCCTACTGCGGAATACAGACCATCTACAACGTCCTCCGGCAGGAATGTTACGATAACATCCTCCGAAATTTTCTCTGCCTTATGTCCTTCTATATTGGAAAAGACTTCATCATTGATATAATATTTTACAACAGAATATCCCACACAGTAAAATTTGTAACGGGTATCATTCCTCTCTTTTAAAATCTGCTGGGCATGGTCTACTCCCAGTAAATCCAGAGTATGTATATGTTCTGCAGTTACTACGGTCTCTTCTGCGAATTCATATTCCACGCTGGTGGTCACGGTTTTCAGTACACGGCCAGCGGCAGCAATGCAGACATCGGTAAGCTTTGCCTCTAACTGCCCTTCTAATTCTGCCTTTACTTCTGCAATTGTTCTGCCTACTCTTCCAATGTCATGAATCTGACCATCCAGCATAGCTCTGGTTTCATGCTCTTTCATATACTGGGCTGCCACATAGAAGTCTTTGCCTTCCCGATATCCAACTGTTCCAACTACGTTTCTTGTTCCGATATCCAAGCCAAATACAAATTGATTTGCATTCTGTTCTGCATTATCCATTGGTATTTTCTCCCTCATTCTCTATTATCGTTCTTACCTGTGCAATGGTTTCTTCCGTCGTACCATTATTATCAATTACCACTTTGCAATGTCTGCGGTATTCGTTCTCGCAAAGCTGGCTTTCAAACATTTCACTGATTTTTTCATCACTGTAGCCTCTCGACCGCTTCAGCCTTGCTCTGCGATTTTCCTCTGAAGTATAAATATACCATAATTCATCGCAAATTTCATCATAATGTTCTTCGATTAATAATGCCGCTTCCAATACAAGATAACGAAGCCTGCCTTCTTCCTTTTCCTGCTCTAATACATGGAGCACATATTCCTTTACTGCCGGATGCAAAATCTCATTCATTCCATTCCGCCTGGCTTCATCCTTGAAAATAATGGCTGCCGCCTTCGGACGGTTCATCTTCCCCTTTTCATCAAAAACATCTGTTCCCGCAAACAGCTCCTGCAATTTTTCGTTACAGGACTGTCCCGGCTCAGAAAGTTCTCTTGCGATATCATCCGCCAGCATTACTTTCGTATCTTCTCTGCCGGCAAGGTATTTTAATATTTCTGTTTTTCCGGCTCCTACGCCTCCGGTAATTCCGATAAATTTCATAATTTCTGCCTTATCCTATTTTGCTTCGTACCAGTTATTTCCGGCATGCATATCTACCTCTAAGGTTACCGCAAGGTCTGCTGCATGAAGCATTTCTTCTTTCAAAATCTTCTCTACCTGCTGCTGTTCTTCTTTACAGGTCTCAACCAAAAGTTCGTCATGTACCTGTAAAATCAGTTTTGATTTCAAGCCTTCCTCTTTCAGGCGGTCATGCACATGAATCATGGCTATTTTAATAATATCTGCTGCAGAACCCTGAATCGGTGCATTCATTGCCACACGTTCTCCAAAGGAACGCTGCATGAAATTACTGGAGGATAACTCCGGCACCGGTCTTCTTCTGCCAAACATTGTTGTGACATAGCCTTTTGTCCTGCCAGCCTCTACCAGTCCGTCTAAGAATGTCTTGATTCCCGGATAGGTTTCAAAATAGCTCTTAATATACTGTTCTGCTTCTTTTCTTGTAATACTTAAATCCTGACTTAATCCAAAGGAACTGATTCCATAGACAATACCAAAGTTTACCGCCTTTGCATTTCTTCGCTGCAGTGGTGTTACTTCTTCGAACGGCACATGAAATACCTTGGATGCAGTAATCGCATGAATATCTTCTGCATGCTTATATGCATCAATCAGATTTTTATCTCCTGACATATGTGCCAGTAGACGAAGCTCTATCTGGGAATAATCCGCATCTAAGAATACATAACCTTCTCTCGGTAAAAACACTTTACGAATCAGCCGTCCCAATTCCATCCGGATTGGAATGTTCTGTAAATTCGGGTCTGTACTGCTTAAACGTCCGGTGGCTGTTATGGTCTGCTGGAATGTACTGTGAATCCGTCCATCCTCTGCAATAAATGCAGCCAGTCCGTCGGCATATGTGGATTTTAATTTGGTCAGCTGACGGTACTCTAATATTTTTGATACAATCGGATAATCCGGTGCCAGCTTTTCCAGTACATCTGCTGCAGTAGAATATCCGGTCTTGGTCTTCTTGCCATTTGGCATCTGCAATTTTTCAAAAAGAATCACACCAAGCTGTTTTGGTGAATTGATATTAAAGGTCTCACCGGCTTCTTCATAGATTTCTTTTTCAATTTTATCTATGGATACTGCAAGATTCACTCCATATTCTTTTAAGGCATCTGCATCAATGGCAATGCCTTCCTTTTCCATATCAGATAAGGTATATACCAGCGGCATTTCTATTTTATCAAAGAGTTCTTTCATGCCCTCTTCTTCTAACTGCTTTGCCAGCGGCTCTTTTGCCATTAAATTAATATATGCCTGATAACATGCCATTTTCAAGAATTCTTCCGGCTTTTCTTCCGATGATGTGACAAAATCTTTCTTTCCAAGATAATCCTCTTTCGACGGCACCATCAAATCAAGATAGTCTTTTGCAATATCTTCATAAGCATAGTCATTTTTCAATGGATTTAATAAATAAGCTGCTATTTTCACATCAAAAATATGACTCTTTTCATCGGCTTCTATCCATTTAAGCTGTGGTTTTAAATCAAAGGTGCGAATCTCTGTGCCTGCTGCAAGAAGCTGTCTGCTCTGTTCGAATAGATACTGCTCTGTCACAAATCCCGCAACCGGAATATATGCCACATCTTCTTTTGTGCATGCAACTGCAAGTCCAAGCACAACATCCTTTTCATAAATCAACTGGACGCCTGCTGCCTGCTGCTTCTTTGCCTTTGCAAAAAAATCTTCTACCCCAGCAAAATCCTCGATTCGTTTAAAGTTTTCCTCTCCGGTATTTACCGGTGTGTCTACTTCAAACCGTTTCAAAAGATTCTTAAATTCCAGACGCTTACACATCATATAAGCTTCCGGTGTATATAAATTGCCAATTCTTGCTTCGTTGATATCATATGGGATGTCTGCATCTATCTTAATGGTAGCCAGTGTCTTACTCAACTGTGCCATATCATAATGCTCTTTTAACATCTCTTTCGCACGGTTTGGCTTAATCTCTTCTACATGGGCATATGCATTTTCAATGCTGCCATATGCCACAATCAGGTTTGTGGCTGTCTTTTCGCCGATTCCCGGTACACCCGGAATATTATCTGCGGTATCGCCCATCAGCGCCTTTACATCAATAAACTGCAATGGTGTAACCTGATATTTTTCCAATACCTCTTTGGTATTATAATCTTCGATTTCCGTTCCGGTCCGCCTGGTCTTTGGAATCCGGATCTTAATATGGTCACTGGCAAGCTGCAATAAATCCCGGTCTCCGGACACTACAGACACTTCATAGCCTGCTGCTTCACTGCGCTTTGCTATGGTTCCCAATAGGTCGTCTGCTTCTAAGCCTTCTTTTTCAATTACCGTAACTCCCATGGCACGCAGCATTTCTTTCATCAGCGGTACCTGCTGCCGCAATTCTTCTGCCATCGGTTTTCTCGTTCCCTTGTATGCATCAAACATCTTATGACGGAATGTTGGTGCATGCACATCAAAAGCAACCGTAAGATACTCCGGCTGCTCTTCCTCTAATATTTTAAATAAAATGTTTAAGAAACCATATACTGCATTGGTATGAAGTCCCTCTGCATTGGTCAAATCCGGTAATCCAAAAAATGCCCGGTTTAATATACTATGTCCATCAATCAGAACTAATTTTTCGCTCATCTTATCCTAACTTTCCTCATCCATCATCTGGAAAAATTTTGTATCTATTTCAGGGTATGACCGTTTCAAGGAAATCGGCTTGCCACTACGATTTAAGAAGCAGTGCTCACTGGCTGCAATGGTACGGAGTTCTCCGGTCTCTTTGTCTGTCATACGATAACGGACACTGAGCTTGATTCCATTGTAACCTGCAATGGCTGTTTCAACAACAACAGTATCTCCGAATCGCACCATGCTCTTATATTCACACTGTACAGACAGCACCGGACTGATAATTTCCTGGTCTTCCATCTGTTTATAGCTGAAGCCCATCTGATCCATCAAGTCCATGCGTGCCTCTTCCATCCAACGGATATAATTGGAATGATGCACAATCCCCATCTGGTCTGTCTCATAATATTTTACATTATGCTCATACGGTTTTACCTTAATTGGTGTTACTCCATGATAAATATCAACTCTTGTATCCTTCATATCTGTCACCTTCCTTACGAAACGATTATACTCAAAAAACGAACGACGTTCAAGCGTCGGAGGGATTCTTTTGAAATTATTACGCCTTTTCTACTCTCCAATTAAATGAATCTGACACATTTTCATAGTGGTAAGTGCTGCCTCATGGGATTCCGGTGTCACTCCGGCACCTCTAAGCCTTCTACAATCTCCCAGCCCTTTGATATGCGATTCTTGCTGTTCCATTTTTTACATATATTATACCGCATTTTATAAAACCATTCTTTTCAATCAGCCTTTGCATAGTTTTATTATCCGCATGAGTATCAACCCTGATATTTAAAGAAATCTTTTTACAATAGTTTAAAGCACACGGAAACAAGCCATGTACCTGACCATCTCCGGCAAGCCTGTGAATCGTCAGATATGGTTCTTCATTCAGCCAGTTACCGCCCTCAATATGCTTATAAGTAGGTTCTGTACCATCAAACACCGAAAATACCCCGTGGATTCCATCCTTGTCATATATTACCTTACATGCATTTTTATCAATATCAGATTTTATCAGGTCTGCATCCGGGTAAAAATGTCCCCACTGAGTCGGATTTCCGGACTTTATCATATAATCCTGTGCATATCTGTAAATTTTCATAATTTGCTCTAAATCTGCCATTTCAGCATTTTTCACATTCAGCATGCCTTTTATTTACCTCCACATTTTTCTTATGTTACCCAATTCTTCTGTCGTCAAGCAGCTACTCTTCCTCTGTATCATACTTCACTTTTCAGAAAAAGAAAAGGTACTGCAAAAAATACAGTACCAAGTTCCTTTGCCACTTCTTCCCCGATAAATCGACCGCCGCTTCCAAACTCTCTGCTGATTGTAATGATTCTTTTTGCCATAGTTGACTCCTCCTTAACTTAAACTTTCCACTTTATTCTTCCGGATTCTCTTTAAAAATACATATCCCACAAGGCATGCAACAATCTCTGTTATCGGGAATGCCCACCAGATTAAGGAAACGCCCATCTGTCCGTTTCTGACCAAACTGGAGAAAACACCTGCCAGTGGTAATATGATTACAAGCTGCCTGAGCAGTGAAATCACAAGTGATTCCATGCCACCGTCCAGAGCCTGATAAATTCCCTGATATGCCACATTGATTCCGGCGAAAATAAAGCTGATAGAAATAATTCTCATGGCTTCGATAAAATATTCTCTTGACTGTCCTGCATTAAATAATGTTGCAAAAGCCCCCGGGAAAATTTGATATGTACCCAGAATCCTGGACACATATTTACGAACTAGGCTGAACACATGGATGCTATCCTGTATTGTACAGGCGGCATCCATTTTGTTTTTGCCTGAATTCTTTTGTTATTATAATAATCTATATATTCTTCAA